>Ga0233432_10000932_pt1 | contig 28255 bp, 31 predicted proteins | sample SI_122_August201_6_FD_179870 | JGI IMG/M metagenome (GOLD analysis project Ga0233432, IMG submission 179870) | Seawater microbial communities from Saanich Inlet, British Columbia, Canada - SI_122_August2016_10_MG | ecosystem: Environmental > Aquatic > Marine > Inlet | place: Canada: British... | reverse complement strand
TGATATAGCATCTATTTCTGGGTCATCATCTAGATCTATTGCCTCATATTCTGCGTCTGACTCGCTACCTACTACATTATCTGGGGATTTATAATTAGGGTGTCCACCAATTGGGGCATATGCTGTAGAAATTAGTTTAAAAATTTCATCATCATATTTTTCTAATTCTGAAGATGGTATAGTTGTCCATGTATTTTTTGGTATATCTATCTCATTTAAGAGATCTATTAGTTTGATCATATTATTTTTTATTAAGTTTATTAACCTCCTCCTAAATCTATTCCACTAGACCCACCAGTTCCTGAAGTTCCACTTGATCCTTTACTACCACTTGATCCGCTTGATCCTGAAGTTCCAGATGAGCCACCACCTCCATTAGTCCCATAAACAATATTGGCGCTTGGTTGTGGTACAAATCTACCATCAGCTGTAATACTATTACCTGTTACTACACCATCAATAATACCAGTTGTATTGAGAGCTTGATCATTAAACACATTACCTTCAGTGAAATCTACCCCATTAGAGTCAAAAACAGCCATCCAGTTATTATCAACCTCACTCCAAATTAACATTTTAGAATTTGAGCTATTTCCTGATGATCCGGAGGATGATGAAGTTCCATCTACTCCTCTATCAGCACTTGTTGAAGCCACATAGTAGTAATAGTTACTATCTGCATTAAATGAAGCACCACCTGATGATCCTGAAGTTCCATCTACTCCTCTAGCAACAGTTCCACTATCTAAAGTAAACCCTGTAGATTGTCTTATATATGTTGTATTAAAAGAGCTAGGTGATTGGTTACTTAAAGTAACTTCAGTGTAGTCAGTACCACTACTTCCACTTGAACCACTTGTACCACTTGTACCACTGCTTCCTGAAGAACCAGATGTTCCACTACTTCCACTTGATCCTTTACTACCACTTGATCCGCTTGATCCTGAAGTTCCAGATGAGCCACTTGAACCTGAAGTTCCGGATGAACCACTAGTTGACGAAGTACCATTTACAGTATCATCAACAACATTAATAGTATATGTACCTGGGTCAATCTCAATTTGGTTTGGACTATCAGTTGCTTTAAATATTTCATCAGTAACTTTATAGAAAAAATAATCAGCCGTAACATCAAATGTCCCTATAGCTAATTCTGGGTCATCTGGGGCATCTGGAGTATCTACTCCTCTACTTTCGCTATTTGCTTCATTAGTTAAATATGTAGCTAAAAGTTGATATGCTTTATCATAGCCATATAAATTGGTAACATCTGGGTTTGCGTTATCTTCCTGCGCTGCCATATATTGGTATAAATTAGTATTTTGTTATAAATATCACAAATCTCTTTTAGCTTGCGTTCTAAATTTAGTAAATATAGGTTTATGTTTTGGGTTTTCTAAATCAAATAAGGTTTTAACTGTATTAAATATACTAATATTTTCTTCTTGTGTGCGAGGAGATTCATATATTTCCCAATTTTTACCTTTTAAGCGTTTGCCTGTTTTATCAGCACCTCGGGATTTTGATTTTAACCATAAAACACCTACTCGATCTGCTGCTTTACCATAACATTCTTCATAACATTTAGCATAAATGGCTCCTTGTAAATCGTAAGTAGTTTGTAGATGGTTAGATGTTTTAAAATCAATAACCCATAATTCTTTTTTACCATCAATTTCAATTTCACAAACCATATCACAAGTACCTGCTACTTTAATTTCATCTGAGAATAAGTGCACTTCAGTTTCAACTAATGTTGGGTTGTATTCTTCCCAAAAATCAACAAAACGTAAAAACATCTGCCATACATCAGGATTGTACATTGGGGTCCCATTAATTAAAAAGTTTAATTCTTTACCATTTAGATAATCTTCAATCATTTCATGTACCTGTGTACCTTCTCCAGCTGCTTTTTTTACAATATAATTAGCTGAATATCCTACTTTTTTTAACCAGTCTTCAAAGTATTTACCTTTAGGATAAGAACCTAAAACATAAGTTATAGATGGATAATACTCACCATTACGTCTATAATACCTAGAATCTGGAAGGGTGATTTGTTTAGCATCTTTGCTAATTTCTAAAATCCTATTATAAGATTTTTTAATTGTTTTTTTACTCATATCAATGATAATTTTTTCTCCATTAAGGTGTATTGGTTGAGTGGAGTTGAATTTTGGATTAAATTTGTGAATTGGGTAAAACCCATTTCACTAGGATCTTTTCCTTCAAGTTCAACTAAGTGAACTTCTTTACCTTCATTTATAAACTTTTCTGCGAATTTAATTGATTTTTTTAACGCATCATTATCTAATGCTATGTAAATTTTCTCTACAGTTGATGTTACTATTTTTTTCATCAAATTAGATTGTATATTATTGCCTAATAATGGTATAGCATTTCGTTTAATAGCTATAGCATCAAATGGCCCTTCACATAGTACTAATGGTAATTTCCAGTTTATAAATAACTCAAATGGTATTATATCGCGTGATGTTTCTGGGTTGCGATATTTTATATATGGTTCTTTTTCAAATGATCTGCCCGTAAAATAATTTAAACTTCCCTGCTCATCATAAGAAGGAATGATTACCATTTTAGCATATCTACCTGAGGTGCAGTAACCTATATTATATTTTTCAATATCATCTTTTGTAATTCCTCTATTTTTTAAGTAATAAGCAGCTTGTCTGCCTTCAATATCCGATGATGTTATTTCTTTAAATGATTTGTATTCTGGGGGGAGTTTTAAAGATTTAGTATTTACTACAGTTTTATATTCCTTTTCATTCCCTATTAATTTATATAATTCTGTAAATTTTTCAGGTTGAGCCTTAAGTTGTTTGAATAAAGATGATATTCTAGTACCTTTTTTATTACAAACCCAACAATGCCAAGGATTGTATCCTTTTTTATTTTCTGAGAAGTTTATTTCTAATTTAGGTTTATGGTGATTACAATAGGGACAACTATGGGCTTGATTTCCCCTAGCTGTGCGCTTACCAACACCTAAAACAGAATTTACTAAACTTACTAATAGTTCATTTCTCATAGGCAATAGTATACAAAACTAAAGTACGAGAAACAAGTTTAAATAAAATCTTTCGTAAAGAATTTTCCTAGGATATTATCATTCCAAAACTCATCTGGTTTTTCTAATGTTTGGTAAACAAATAGGTATTTAGTTTCATAATAAGTTAATAACTTTTTTGTAGAAGCTGTTTCAATAATCCAACGTTCCCAATTTTCTTCAGGTTCATTTTTAACTAACTCCATTAATTCTTTATTTGAACCCCAATAAGTTTTCCAATCAGATTCTTTGATGGCTAATTTATATGATGGTCTTCTACCAACAACACCTTCGTATTTGAGTAAGTCTTTTTTTCCTAGTTTTACCTTGCGAGTGAAATATAGAATTTTTTTACCTATATAAGATTTTCCTGTAGGTAGATGAGTTATCTTATAAACAAATCCATAAGTGTCATCTGGGAAGTCACTAATATCAGTAACTTCTTCATTTTGATGTGTCCAGTTTATCATACGTCGTAATTTACTACAATAGTAGTATCTGTGAATTGTGAAATAGGTAGGGGAAAAGATAATTTCCCTACAGCTACTAAATCTTGATTTCCATTATACAACCCAACACAAGTTACATAGGGTTCAAAAAATGAACCTGTTGTAAAATCATAATAAGAAGTATTTAAGGCTCCTGCAATTGATTGGGTTAATAAAGTTGGGTTAGTAGATACATTAAATTCGTTTTCTAAAATAGTACACCTATACTGCTGCTCATGTATAGTAAGTGAAGAACTAAATCTTACTTGCATGTTATCTATTCTTTGAGGAAATGCATTAACTGTTGCTCCTATAAGTTGACAACTATGAGTTGTCAATACAGCAATACCATGAGAATAAAATATTTGACCTACTGTTATATCTTCAGATCCACTAATAATATTCCCATCACCATCATCTTTTAAAAGAAGTCCTCCGGGGAAACGGACATGGAAGGTGTCTGATAGCTCAAGTTCAAAAGTATAAGGAACTATTTTTTCACCATATAAATAAGTAGGGATTGAGATTGTTGAAATTCTTTCATTACTACCTGTGGGGAAATATCTTTTTTGTAATAGGGTTGATTGTAAATAATTATCGTACAATGTACCATTTACTGGACCTTGTAAAACATCATCTTCTCTTGTTACCCCAGGAACTATACTACCTGTATTAGCATAATCTCCTATACTTGAAGATAAATAATTTTTATAATAAAGTTGTTTAGCACTATTATATATAGAATTTACTGAGGATGAGTATTCAAACCCTGATTGGACATTGGTAGAAGATGAATAATTTACATTTAACCCTTCATAAAAGTTAATACCATTTTCAGATCCCGTTATAGAACCACTAGCAAATGAAAAACCTTTATCTGCTATAAATGATGTTATTGTAACATCCCTGTTTGTGAATTGTTTCCATGCACCCATTCATTAGAAGTCTAACTTAATTCTTACTAATAATTCTTTTGTAAAATCTTTAAGTAAAGGTCTTGATAACTTTGCTACTGCTACTAATTCTTGATCATTATTATATAAACCTACTGTAGTAATATACACTTGAGGGTCATTAATAAAATTATCATACAACACAGCTCCATCTGAACCTGATATAAATGAGGGATTAGTTGAGTAGTTAAAGTTTTGACTTCTTGCTCTACAAAATATATAATCTGATGAAAGTTGTTCTTGGTTATTTAATGTCCAACCTGGATTAGTTGAAACTACTCCTCCTTGTGATGGTACATTACCTCCTGTATTTAAAACTGTGTATAATACTTCAGGGTTATTTGCTTCTAAATTCGATCCCCTATCAATTTGAAAACCACCACTATGGCAAATACCACCATCAGCAACAGATTGACTTAATGCTTCTCCATTCAATATAACAGTACCAATGTCTGGAAGGAACCAACCATAAGACCCTGATTGTTTTGACCAACCATTCTCATTTACCCCAGTAAAAACAGTACCTGCTGAACCTGAAACTAAATTATAAACTCTACCTGCTTCTGAGTATTGGGCAGCTCCTCCTAACCTACTATCATCTGTAAGGTATAATGTTTTACCTGTGGAAGTTGATGAACCTGAAATAGCTAATGTCATAACCCCAGGCAATAATGATTCTTTATATCCTGATCTTTCAACAGGTAAGGCATAGAAAAATGATGATGATTTATTCCCAAAAACAAAAGCTGAGGTTTCATCTCCTAAAATTAATGTTCTATATTGACCATAATTTGTTCTAGTTGGAGATAAACCATCTACATTTGGGTTATATAATAAACTACCACTACCATCAGCATCACAATAAGCAATAGCAAATTGTGTAGACCCTGTAGCTTCTTCATTATGGTATATGTTATAATAAAATTGCCCAGTTGCACTATTAACTTGTACAGAGGATGTATAATATGCAAATAGAGTTGGACTATCATTCAACCAAACTGTACTAGTTACATTTTCAGTACTAATTAGTAAGTCTCCTTGATCTAAAGGTGCAAAAGTTGAAATATTATTTGTATTAGCTACTGCCATATCTTTTTATTTTATGTTTTTTTAATTTGGATAGGGACTTGTATTCTTGCTCCTGAATCTCTACCTATTATTGTTAGAGTACTATATAATATGCTTGATGAATTTCCGCTTTGACCATATAAAGTATTAACACCAGTTGCTGTTAATTTAACACTTCTTCCAGTTACGGTAGTTGATACATTAGTACCATTAGTTTGTAAATTTTCATCTACAGTAGTTTGGAGTGAACTTGGAACTCCAACACCTACTACTCCAGATCTTGCTGCGAATTGTCTTACATCACTTACTGTGAATAAATATCCTGAAGATTCTGCTACTTGGTTACTACCTAAATAATTTAGAGTTGATGGAGTTATTGTTGTAGTTGCTGTTTGGGCTAATGAAATAACTGAAGTATCTATACTTACTACAGGCATTTTAGCTGTATCTCTAGGTAGGGTTACTAATTTATACTTCATCATTTGATTCTCATCAGGAAATGCTTCTAATAAAGGCATGTTTTGGATAGCTTCTCCATAATAAGCTGAGCCTGATGGGTTTGTAGGGTTGTAGAGGGTATAATCAATCTCATCATCTGATAAAGCGAATGATTGTATATTAAAAGAACCATCACCCCTTGCTAAGAGCTCCCTTCCTTTTGTGGTTAAGATAGCATCTACTGTTACTACCTGATTATTTAAGTATCCCATGTTATATTATTTTAATTATAAATATATGATTTTTTTATTTTTATTCCAAATTATATTTGGTTTTTACGTATCTTTTTTATTTATGTTATCTTCTTCGAAAGTATTTTTAGCTTTTAATTGAGAAATTAATGATTGAACATTTCTCTTTTGTGTGGGAGTAAAATCTCCAGGTATCAAATAACCTTCACCTGAACCTGTGAGAGATGTTATTTCGTTATTAGGTGGGGTTTGGAAAACCATAACCCTATCACCTGCATTATTTCTTCTACGGACTATAAAACTATTAATTTGTCCCTTAATAACTCCATCTCGTGATGGGTCTGGGTATACTTTTAAAAGATTTTTTAAATTTACTTCTCCATCTCCTTGAACATTTGCTAACCGATCATTGTATATTTGAAAATTATCAGATGATCTATAAACTGAAGCTGAGTAAGCTGTAGCGGCTTTTAAGCTTGTAAAATTAAGTCCTAAATTTATTGAACTTGAAACTTCAACTACAGTATATACCTTAGTAGATGCTACGTACTCTAAGTAATTTGTAGCACTTGGGTTAGTATTAAAAGTACAAACTAATTCATCTCCTTTTTGAATTAGAAAAGGAAGTGAACCACTCTCAATTGATTCTGGGAAGCCATATAATCCCAATTTTTCACCAGGGAATGATGATTGTGAAAAGTTTTGAGTAATATAACTATTACGATTTGAAGGGTTTGGTGATTTTGAAGGTGGGGTTATTTTTGGAACTCCTAGGGTTGCTATTAGAGGAGGTACATTATAAGTTGAAATTATTTGTGTAGATTCACTAACAGCATGATTTATACTATTTATTAACCCTAAACCAGCACCAGTAAAATAACCATATTTAGCTTGAGTACCACCTACCCCTCCATCTTGGAAGGATTGACTCCAAATTATATTATCACCACCTAAAATTAAAAAACCATCAGTACCATCACTACCCGTTAGTAAGAAATTACCAAAATTACCAGGGAATGCTGATCTATCACCAGGTGGAGATAAGGCTGCATCAAAGTTAAAACATTCAACCTCACCACCGTCTGTAATATCAAAGCTTCCCCAATTAGCAGGGAAAAACGACATTGTAGGAGTTGATCTTGGTGTTATATATGAAGATGTTACTCCATTATCTCCTGTAGTAGTAGCACCTATGGTAAGATATTCAGCTGCTCCTTGAAAGATTTTATTAGTTCCAACTTTTAAATCTCCATAATTTACACCTGCAAATTGAGCATTAGTGTAAGCAACACTTACTTTTCTATCTACTTCAAATGTACTTCTTACATCTGTAACCCAAGTATCATTCCCATCAATTTTTATAATCTCTGGTAGATTTGGGGCTTTGGCTCCTTTAATATTTTCTAAAGGAGATTCAATTAAAGCATCAATTTCGAATGTATAAGTACCATCATTATTTTGGTTATAATATGATGTTTTAAAGTGAGCAAAATATATTGGTGCTTTAAATATTGTACTTACAGCAGTATTAGTAGACTTCATAGTTCCATATGAAGAATCTCCTTCCCAATTATCACTACCAGTAATTGGGAAATACCCATCATTCTCACTACCTGATAAGAAGGCATTTAAAAATGTAATAGGTTGGTTTGTAGCACCTCCAGGTGAATATTTTAAATTTGCTGGGGATTTTACAGCTGGAAGATTATAATCAGCTGATTGTAAAGTACTTCCTACATATCTTGGAAGTATTGAAGCTTTTTGTGTGTAAAAACTATCGGGTACTCTTGCTTTTAAAGCAGTATTTTCTATTATAGGTACAATATTTGAAGGTATAGGACCATCATCATACTCTACCACTTGTAAATAAGTATTTTTTACACTTTCAGTTGCATTATTTATTAAGGGGTTAAAAGGTGTATTATAATATTCAAAAAATGGAATTAAATTAGGGAAAAAATTAAGAAGTTGTGTAGGGTTTGGACCTCCAGGAACATATAAAGTACCAAAACCTGATGATGGGGAATAAAATCCAATACTACCACTTATATATCTACCAGCACCTTCCCAATAATCTTCAACTTGTTGTCCTTGATAACCATATGTAAATCCTGTTGATACTCTATTAGGATTAGTACTCCCTAATGATATTTTACCTAATATTTCATTTCTTTGGTGAACAAATCTATTACCTGGAAGGCCTTCTAAATCTATAGTAGCTGGTGTTCCTGCGGTAGATAAATCATTTATAATATCAAAATTAAAACTTAAATTAAATGGGTTATTAAAAGTTGATGTGTTGTTAACTATGGTTGTATTATCATCTTCATAATTTAAATTATTTAACATTAAACTATAAGGAACATAATAACCACTATCTCCAAAAGAGCCAGTCCATGTTGTGCCTGCTAAATATAAACTACCACTACCTACATCAAGACCATTACCATTATTTAATTGTTGGTACCAACCCCCTATACCTAATGATGATCCTTTCCCTTCGAATTCTTCATCAAAGTTTGAAACATATACTGAATATGTAGGTCGTTGAGCATCCGATTGATTGAAAGCTAATAACCATGTTGAAGATGTTGAATCTTGAGGGAGTGCGCTGGTTCCATTTTGGATTCTTAGAGTTGGTGAGGTGCTATTTCCTATATTATTATTTTTATATTGAACAAAGGTATTAGTTGTTACTCCTATACTACTTTTATCTAAAAATGATGTCTCTATAGCATCTTTTCTTCCTAAAAAAGTAGAGAGTACTACACTACTCGGTTTATCACCTAATGCAGGTGATGTAATAAAATTACAATTATTACCTGTGGGGTTATCTCCAAAAAACCGATTTACTCCTATACCAGCATCAAGGTCAAATTTAAAATAGGGGCCAGTATTATTTGGTTCATATATAGGAATACCTTGATTAACTAATGCATTACCAGTAAGACCCCACATATTTCCGGATGCAATTGGAGGTAATGGGATATCATTCATACCATATTGTTGGACTACATTATTGGCAGCATTGAGTTTAATCCCAAATAATTTTTGCCAAGAACCTGTATCTAAAATACCTGTATTAGCATTAATAGCTCCCTTTGCTGGAAGTATCAAGGCATGTGGGAAGAAATTTTTAGGACCAGATGTAGAATTACCTTGAACTATAACAATTAAAGCTTTATTTTCACCATCACCGGTTTGTGCAATCGCCCAATCTTCTATATCTGCATCAATATCAACACCCGGAGTATTTCCTAAATAATCTTCCCAAGTATATGCAAAAGTTTGCATAGCAATATTATATTTAGGATATGTGCTTATAAATCGTAAATCAGAACCATCAAACTGTCCTGTACTTGTTGATACAGCTACAGCATATCTTGTATCGGGGACTGTTGAGGATGCAAATGGGTTATTTAATAATGATTGTGTAGTTGCTATAAATTCACTACCACTATATTCACCATTAAAAAATTCATCTTGGGTATAATCTGTAAATTGAACTGATCCACTTATAGAAGGATTACTACCAGTCCAACTTTGAGTTAAAGCAACAATATTAAAACCTGCTCCACTACCTGATACTTCTCCTTTTAAATCTGGAGGAACACCACCATTACCACCAGTTATCGATGCTACTTTTATACTTCCTGTAATTTCTAAATTTCTATATGAAATAGGACTATTCATTCCTGAAAGTGTAGGTTGACCTCCAACTACAATTTCTTCTTCTGGAGTATATGCTATTATGGTATTAGGATCAACTGTTACTGGAATTCGTCTATTACGTTCAAGCATGTGTTGTTTAATAATAACACCTGTATTAACATTTGTACGAGCTGGTACATATGATTTAATTGCTTTAAATATTGAATTATCAAAGTATTTTATTAATCTTATATAATCCCAAACATTTCCTTCTGTATATTTTCTAAAATAATCTTCAGCTATACTTCTTAATTTAGGATAGTAATCTTGATCTCCCCTCCAAGCAAATCTAGGATCTGCAAGTGTGTCTGATATTACACCATAACCAAAAGATGCAATTATATCATCATTTACTTCATCTTGTGGTGAAAAACCAACTTCTAAACTTGTTATATCTTCAGTATAACTTTCACTAATTAAATAATTTTGTTGAATACTTCTATATTGAGATAATACATTACCATATACCTCCCCATCTTTAACTTGTATTTTATTTGATACCCTATTTCTAATTCCAATAGAAGGTTGATCCAAGAAATATGTTTCAACATTTGGTCTACTATATGTTCTTTTAACTGAAGAAGAATAATGAATAAATTCATAACTTGATGTTGTAGATAAATCAGATGGATTTATAAAAGATCCAGTAATTACTGAAGGTGCTGAGCCTGTAATTGCAGGGTGTGATGATGATATATTTTCTATATAGTAATCATATTGTGATGCTGTGTAGGTAAATTCTAATTCGTTACCTAAAGGTGCTCTAAAGTTTACAATATCAAAGGATGATTGTGATCCTGAAATACTATTACCTTCAATACTTTCAGGGTTCATAACTAAATCATTAAATACCGATTCACCTATATCAAATGAATAATATCTAAATTCTTGGAGTGAGCCTGAAAATATTCTACCAAAATCATTCAATATTTCAGTTTCTATTATTGATCCCGAAACATACCCTCCTAAATAAACCCCATCATTTGGTGTAACCCCAAATTTATTCCAAGCATCATTTACTGATGGTTGGCTAACACTTGCAATAGTAGTATCACCACTCCAGCCTATTGAATTTCCATCCCAACCATTAACTTGCTTATTAGCAACTCGTAAGGTATAAGTAGTATCACTAGTATTATTAAAATAAGATACGTGTTTATCTCTTTGAAGTAAAATAGTCCACCAACCCCCATCAAAGAAAGGTAAATAAATATCACTTGATTCTTGAACCCCCCCATCAGCTACTGAAGCTGACATATAGAAGTTTATTTTACCATAATTAATATAATCACTAACACCCGCTCCGTTGTAAGTTCCTACTGGTGGTACTTCATAGGATAATTTAATACCCCAATCCATAGAATTATCATTAACCCCATTTGATTTTTTAACTGCTAATGATTGGGTAAAATTATTTCCTGCATAACTTGATGTGGGATAACCGGTTGTTTTAAATCTAAAAGCTAACCCATCAGGTACTACAAAAGCAGCAGCTCCCTCTGCTATATAATTGCGTTCTAAAGGCATCCAAGGAATCTTTACAGATGAACTAGCGATATATGAATTACCTACGGGAGTATACGCATAACTATAACGTTTATACCATAAATCATAGTCATCAGTATTATCTCTATTTTTACCTCCAAATTCATTAATTCGAAGTATAGTATTAGGGATACCCCAAATATTAATTAATTGTCTTAAACCACTAATTGTACCTTTTTTCTTAGTAAGGTAAGCCATGTTATGGTAAAGACGTTTATAAATTTCTTTACTTACTTTATCTATGGCATATGGAAATCCTTTAGTAACGATTTCTTCAACATAATCAGCCCAAGAATATCCAAAATCCCAATAATTAAGGATTTTACCATCATTTATAGCAACATATTTAGTAATTAATTCACTCCCAGTTGGAGGAACATAAGACTCATTATCTTCACCTGTTAAACCTATAAAGTTGTTTTGGTTATCATAATTATTTCCAAAGGTTTCAAATCCTAAACCTTTAATAGCCTCTGCAGCTAAATCTAAAGGTAATCCAGTTTCAGGATTATTTGTAGTATTAAACCTTTCACTTAATGCTCTTGTGTATAGCCATACTTCATCAAATGATTGACCAACCATATTTGCAAAAGTAATATAATTATCATTATCTGAATTTTCTTTTATAAATTCTGGGATTGTATACCATAACCAATTTTGATTATCTTCATCATATAATGAAGCTGATAAAACATAACCCCCATAGTACTGAGAATTTTCAACATCACTACCCATCCATTTTAATACTTCTGTACTTCCTGTAGGTAATAAATCAAAAGGATATGAATCTCCAGTTTTAGGGTAAGCATATACTGATGAAGTATAATATAAATAATTTTCATACCCATCAAAATTTGAAACTATATCAGTAATATTATTCTGTAAACTAGCTAAACTAGTAGAAACTGGGATTACATTAGGGTTTGTAGGAGTTACTGTGGTAATAGTATCTATATCAGCCTGGTATGATTGAATTTGAGATACTTTTTCATAAAAGTTATTTATTCTTGATTTTGCAGAGGAAAAGTTAATAAACTCATTAAAAGTATTATATGAGTAATTTGGGGTAATAGCAACACCAGTTTTATTTAGATAATTTAAAACACTATCTAAGGATGATGATGATTTAGTTTTTAATAAATCTTGTTTAGATTGAAGAGGTGTTGAATTGTTTACTAATTCTTGTAAAGAAATATTAATGTTAGGCCCTTTAATATAAGTAGCTGTATCTATTAGATTGGAAAAATCTTCAATAAAATTAACACTATAAGCTACAGTTTCACTTTGTTTAGTACAAACAAAACATTGATCTCCTACTTGGAGGAAAGCTTGAAGGGGTTCTGCTAATTTTATTAAAACAGAATATCCTTTTTCTTCATCCTTATCAAGTAAAATATTAACACCTGTAGCATAATCATTAGCAAAAAGATTAATATAAAATTCATCAAAATAACGTTGAGAATCTAATTGACTTTTTAACTTATTATACCCAAATTCAATAGTTGCATCATCTATTTCATTAGATTTTAACCTTACTTCAGTTCTATTTGAAGAGATTTCATCAATAAAGAAAGTAATTTCAGCATTAGATCCAAGATGAGTAGTAATGAAATTATATAATGTGTAAACATCACCCGTGTTAATACCATATTTTGTAACATCATCTATAGGATTTACTTCTATAAAATCTGTGTTAATAGAACCTGTAAATGTTTCTAATTGTTGTATTCCTTGATCATCTGTAAAGGTAGTGTTAATTTGAGTTGATTCTGTATTAACATTCTCATCTATTTGCCAATCTTTGTAATCATGGTTTGTTATAACAATATTTTTATTATAATCATAAATGAAAAATTCTATATAAGATTGATATGAATCGGGGTCAAAAGAACCACTAATAGTTTGAGAAGGGACTATATTATTGGATGCAAATGGAAACCCACTACTAGCTATAGAAGCAGGATCTGCATATGTAATTGAAGCACTAATACTAGCACCTCCACTATTTACACCGATTCCAAAAGTTTCTGATATTTTACTCATTTATTATTTATTAATCATTATCAAGGGACTCTGCAAAGTCTACTCTTAGTTGTAAATTTTCTTCTCTTAATTGGTCTATTTCGGATAATAACTCGTCTATTTCTGCTTGTTGAGGTTGGAAATCTACAAATTCACCACTAGTTCTAGCAAGATACTCATGAGAATTTACTACTCCAAGTTTAGGTATTTCATTAAATAATCTAAGATATAATTCAAAAAAATCTCCTATAGTAGCTAAATCGAGACTAAAAAAACTAGGATCATCAGAAGATAATAACTCTGTAAATTCTGTATTAAAGGTTTTTTCGAAAGCATCTTTATCAAATACTTGCTTTTTTAACCCTGCTTGCCTATTTCCGTTTTCACTCATCCTTTAACTACTTTAAACATTATATCTTCATCTAAAACTTTGACTTCACCATTTATTGATGTTTTAACTAAAACTGTATAATATCTTTCAGGTTCTAAACCATTACAATATAAATCAAAATAACTTGAAGTTTCATCAGCACTAATTCTAGTGTATTCATCATCAAAATCAATTACAAATTCATTGGTATCTGTATCTTTAACAGCATACAAGGATTGTGATTCAGGAAGATAAAAATTAGTGTTGTATAGTGAGGCAGTTAAAAATACTCTATCTGGGTATTTTGGAAGTGCTGCGAATCTTAATCTAGGAACACTTTCAGAATAATAAGTACCTTTATTATTATATATAGAAACAAAACTTTCTACTTGAGGTAATATTCTATGTGATGAAGACCCAGTATTAAATATATAATCATTATATCTAAATTCTAATTGAGGTGGGTAGATTGTGTTAGTATCAATTGAAAAATATCTAAAGGTTGCTGTATCATTTGGGTTATTAATAAATTCGTTTTCTGATGGTTGTTTTACTAAAAACCCTTCATTAGTAAACCCATTATTAGAATCTAATGAATTACTATACCATGTTTCTACTGTATTAGTTACATCAACTATAATATCCTTAGTATCAGAATAACTAAAGGTTTGTGATTGTGTAATAGGATCTAATGGTAAATTAGAACCAGTATACCAAGTTCCCCCACCATCTTTACCAGTTACAAAAGAAGCTGTTACAAAATCATTAAATCCAGATGTAGGCCATTTATTTGAACCTGAATAACTTTGCCATGCCCAACTAACACCATTTGTTACTATAGGTGAGTCATTATACCTTCCTGTTCCCATACCCCAGCTACCTGATGTTGGGTAAAATTCTAATTTTTGGTCTAAGTTTAATCCTGTTACTACAGCATTAAAATTTCTTAAATATACTTTATATTCCCCATTAGTGACTTTATCTGTAATAATTTCAGAGATTTGACTAGTAGGAAATTTAATTAAGTATCTACTTACTTGACCTGAACCATCTGATTGGTATGTAGAGGCTTCAAGTATTTGATCTAACCCAGTATTCTTACTAGGATATTCACTATATATGGTAGCATCTTTTTCAGGAAATATTTTATATACAGCCATTTCTTTTTATATTAAATTGTTTTCTGATTCATCTTTAAATTTTATCATAGTCTGCATGTATGTGTTTTCAGGGGTATAAGCGTTTAATGTAAAATCTTTATCTTTTCCTTCTCTGGTCTTTAAAGCTGCACCTCCTGGTGTTGGTGATAATGGTAATGGGGTTGAACCTATTGCCTTATATTGTCCACTAGAGATGTTTGTTGAATTAGTCCTATTAGGACCTCCAGACCCACCTTGTTTTACTCCAGCTTCATCACTTTCAACATCCAAAGCTGTTATTGTTAATGAAGAACTTAAAGGTGAATTTTGTAATTGTGTTCCTTGATTAAAATATGGGTTTGTTATAGAATACTTAGTTTCAAAATTTGCACTAGGGTCATTAATAGGACCCCCAGAAGGTTCTGGGTTTTGAGTATCTAAATTTGTTTTATTAAAACTATCTATTAATGAATCTGCCATATTATATTATTTTATAATGATACTACTCTACCTTTAATATCAGAATTAGGATATTTAACTTCAAAAATCATTGGATCTATTGATGGGTAAACCACATCATCAATAGTAGCTCCAACTATATCATAACCAAAATCACTATACCCTAAAGCATCACCTGTTAAATTTTTAATAACTACATTTTTAACAGTTTGAACACCTTCTACTTTATCTAAAAGGATGTATAAATTTTTCATTAAAATTGGTTGATTTAATTGCCATTTATCAATTTCAAAATAGCTTTGTAAAGAACTTATACATTTTGTAATTGTTTCGCTATTATTATAGTTAGGTAATACTACTATATCAAATATAACTTCAATATTAATTATAAATGCATCTTTAATTTTAACTGAATCATTAATCATTCTGTATTCTGCTAAATATGTTGCTAGGTTTTGTTTTAATAAATTAGAGGATTTTGCTAGATTACCATTAACATCATAAGTTAAAACATATAAATCTAATATTGTTGGTAATTCTCCAGGATTGTTTCTTTTATCAGCTACATTTACAGGTGTAGCAAATGCTTTTGCAACTGTTCCTAAATTTGAAGGCATTGATAATGCTCGAATTAAATAATCCTCTTTTGTAACAGTACGTAATTGATTTTGAAAGTTACCTACAGCATTTAATCTTAATTCTTCAACTGTATCTCCATCTTGCCCCCCATCAGCTGCTAATGGGTTATTTGATGATATGGAAGCAAATATTTGATTTGCTAAGGGTGTATTAGCTAAATTAGGATTAATAAATGTAAAGTTAGTATCATCCAATACTGTTAAAGTATTAGCCTCAACATTAGATGAAATTCCCCCTCCTGTTAAATATCTAAAATTTAAAGTTGTATTATAAGGAGCGATCCCATAAGTGTTTGTAAATATAAAATTTAAAGGTGAAAAAGCAGTTGTTAATTGGTCTCTTTCAAATGGTAAACCTAAACCTACATTGTCAGGATTAGGAACTATTTCTTCATCATTACTCTTAGTAGAACCAGCTCCAAACTCAATTTGTAATGATCCTGAGTTTATGAATCTTGTTACAAATCTTCTTTGTACTTGTTTTAATTGGAGTAAATATGGAGCATCTGCTTCAAAATCATATGTAGGGTCGTTTACATTGGTGTTTCTTATTGTATCAAATACATTTTCTTGAGCCATATTGGGTACCTCATACCAAGTATTACCATCTGTATCAACACAATCTAAAACACCTACAATATTGGAAGAATTTATTTCGCGAGTATCAAATCTTTTGGCAGCTGTAAATGTAAATTGCTTTGTATTAATTGTAGCTGATATAGCTTTACGTGATTTTTTTAATAAATAATATGTTGGATTATTTCCTGAGACTTGATAAACAGTAGCTGTAGTAGGGTTTAAAGAACCAGATGCTGAAAAGTCAATTGGGTCTTCAATTAAAAATTTAATACTACTATTAACATTTGAAGTAATTTGAGTATTTTCAGGAATTAATAAAGCATAGTCATAATCAGGAACATATTCTCCTCCTTCTAATTTAGCAGGAACTTGTTGGTAAAAATCAACCATTGTAGTGGCTACTGTTGTTACTTTAGGTTCATACCCCAAAAGATAAGCCATTTGGTATAAATTTTCCTGCTGTCTTGCTTTTTGTATGAATGTTTCTTGAATTTGGTTATCTAAATAAAATGATAATACATCACCTACATAAGACGCCATTTCCATAAATAACATCCCTGTAGAAGTTTCTGAGAAGTCATTGTATGTGTTAGGAAAATAAGTTTTAGAGTAATTAACTAAAGCATCTCTAAATTGATTAAAATCCTTATCAATATATCTTATATCTCTGTTTAATTTAGCCATTATTGTAGTAATATTTGTATGTCATCAGTTATACCAAAATTTGCTATGGTGTAAGTTAATGAAAAATTTATTTGATTAAAATCAGGTTCATTTAAAAATTTTATTTCTTTTATTGATACTTGAGGAAAATATTTGCCTATATCAGATTGTATAATATTTGATAATTCATCAGTTGTAGTTTCTGTAATATTTTGAAATAATAAATTTCTTAAATCAGCACCAAAATTAGGGTTAAATACCCTTTCTCCTCTATTTGTTAGTAGGTAGTTAATTAAGTTAGATTTAGTTTGATCCCTAACAGTATATGTAGGGTTAAAAACAGCGGGACCATTAAATGGTAAACTAAACCCTACTGCTTTTCTCTCAACGGAGTCAATTGGAAATCTATTACTTAATATTCTAGCCATTTATTATTATTTACCCATTAAACCTGCTATTTGAGACATATCAACTTCTCCTGGGGGTAAGGACCCATTAATTGAATCTCCTCCTTTAGGTTGGAATTTTGGTTGAACTTGAGCTGATGTAAATTGCCCACTCATGTTTCCTAAAATATTTTGATATGCTGATCTTTTTTGTTCAGCAGTCATAGTTGGTTGTTGGGGGTTAACTGTTTCTAAAACTGGGCCTGTTTCGGCTATGGTTGTAACTCTTGGAGTCTTAACAGCTTCCAATAAGATGTCTTTCAATTCTTCCTGAATTGCTTCTCTTACGGATTCTTTAATTAATTTTTTTAATTCTGATGACTTCATTTTTTGTTATAAATATTAAATTATTATTCTTTTTAAACATATTTTGTCCTTAATTGTACCGATGCATTATCTACAGGAGTTCCAAATACAATATCTTCTATACTAATGACAACATTATAATCTCCTAAAGATGGTTCACCTTCTGTATATAGAAATACGGATTGAATTGCTGGGGTTTTATTACTTATAAAATAACTTTTTACTCTTGGGGCTTCTGTAGACCCCGATTTAACACTTGAAACTGTTACTCTATACTTATTCCCAGTATTTGATGTATTTGAAAAACCTGTACTCATTACAAGTTCTAATTTTTGATTTGTTTGGGTTTTTTCAATAGTACCAAATACAAATTTTGGTGCTGTTGATGTTACTGGTATTTTTAATAATTCTGGGGGTATTTTTAATTTAAGTTGTCCCGAAGATTCTCCACCGGATGTTGGTGGTTTATATTGTTCATTATTTAATGATGCCCATCTTACATTTAGTGAATCAATAACTTGTTTTGTTTCTGCTATTAAAGTTTTTATAGAAGTTGTATATGAATATGTTTTTGCATATCTACTATTATAAACAACATAACCTATAAAGGGGTTAAATTGGCTTGAAAAATTTACATTAGTTGCTTTAATTCTTCTTTGAGGTAATGATAAAGTATTAGCAGCATTTTCTTCTAAAACAAATTGCCAATCTTTTGTTGAAAATCCAGGTTTAGCATATTTAAAAGGTTTTGATGAATTTGCTGATAATTGAGATATTAATTCTTCTTCACCTAATATATTTAATGCTGGGTTTGAAAATGTACCAGAAGTTGCTGCTGAGTTATTGACTTCTTGGATTAAATTATTTTTTTCTTCTTGAGTCATATCTACAGCTAATTCATCAATACATCCTGTTATTAAAAAATCTAATTGGGATAAATTAGTAATAGCTTTATCAACAACACTAGTAATGGTTTTAGCTGCTGTTGGTACTGCCTGTACAGCTCCTTTAGCCTCTCTTAAAACTATTGCTAGTGAATCTAAAGAATCTGAGAGTTTTGTAATGATATTTATAGGAATACCTACACCCCCAGAAGGTGGGATTATTGCTGTAGGAACAGGAATACTTTTTATAACACTAACAGCTCCTTGAACTGCTGAAATTGTATCACTAGTAATATCTGCACTTTTTTGAACGGTAGTAAATACTTGTAAAACTTGATCTAATCCCTCTTGTAATTGGTTTTTTTGTTGTACTATTTTTAATATTTCTGCCTTTGGAGGACAACCTTCCTTAAATTTACTAATCAAAAAGTCAACAGATAGTTCTAGTTTAGATGTACTTTGAACTACCTTAATAACTGCTTTATTAATTACTTTATTTAACGGATTCATTATTTAGATTTACTTACTTTAGATTTATAAACTTCAATTCTGTTAAGCATATTTTGAGCTTTGATAACAGTATCTGTAGCTGGTGCTGTTATAGCTCCATTTAAAGGTCCTGGTCCTGGTGATGCTATGGGTGTTGTTAAAGCATTACTTAAACTAACTAAAGATACTAATAATTTGTTTAAATCATCTAGGAATGTATCCCCTAATATTACAGGTTCAGTTGCATTTTTATCACCTAAATATATTTCAGGAGATGCTACAATGGTTTTTGGTGAATCAATATTTACACTATTAAGAGAATTTAAATTGATAGTATCAAAAGATGATAAGAGGATTGAGTCTGTTTTTGAATTAAAAACTATACGTCCTGAATTTAATATTATTTGTTCTCCATCAAATTGATTTAAAGGTGTAGGAGCATTGAAGTATGAACTATATTCTTTACTTGATGCTTCAATAGGGATTTGTTGGGTAGAAGTTAAATAAATACTAGATTTATCTTCATTTATATCTTCTACTTGTGGTATCCATGGATCTCTATCATCATCATGTTGACCATTCCTAACAATAGTAATTGGATCACCATCTACTCCGGAATTTGACCAAGGATTAGAAGGGTTTGAATTAATTATAGTTGAACCAAATCTAACAGAATTACCCCATCTACCTTGATGTATTATATCACCTTCAAATGGTTGTAAATTTCTTACCTCTAACGATTCCTGAAAGGTATCTCCTAGATTAATTTCTGTACTACCATCTGTAACTCGTCTTACAATACCAGCTTCAGTTTGAATATAATCTTGTTGTTGAGATTCAGGAATAGTATCAGCATATATTCCATCAGGTATAGCATTATGGTGGGCACTATTCCATATATTTAAAGGATTAAAATAATAATATGAAAATGAGTTTACATTACCTTGAATTTGGGAATTAGGTAATTTTACTATGTAAACTATTTCATTTGTAAGGGGAATATTTGATGAGTTTGGATTTAAAGGATATGCTATGGTGTTTGCTGATGAATTTGGGTTTGATTGAGGGTTATTTATATCTTCAAAAAATATAGCACCTATAGTAGCCCACTCACCAAATTTTTTAAAACTATCAGGGTAAGTTGTAGAGTTAGTTATAGCAAATTTTACCCTACCATGGGTAAAAACTTGATTTATATCTTTATTTAAATTAGGAGATGAAAATATCCCTAATCCTACCCCACTTTTTTTAGCCATTCTCTTCCTTACTATTATTTAACTTATCCATTTCAGCTAATAATGCTTCTTTTTCTTCATCTGTTATCCCTAAACCACCCTCATCATTAATATTCGAAAGAGATCTTTGAATAATAGTAGCCATTTTAATTAAAGCCTCATCATTTTTAACTCCAATCTCCATGTATTCTTTTATTAAAGGTACAATAAGAGTTGCATCTCCTATCTCTTGAACTAATGGTTTTAATTCTGATATTAATGCTACTACTTGAGCATCTCGTTTTTTCTGGTTGTTATAAATTTCCTCTAAAATATCTGAGAAGGTTTTATTACCAAAAACTTGTGAATCTAATTGTCCCATAATGCTTTTGATTATAAATATGTAAACTTTAAATTATTTTGGCGGGAAGTAACCATGCTCTAAATAGAACATATATTTTTCTTTAAATATAGCATATAATTTATTAGCTATTTTAGTGATTTTAGGGGTTTTAACATCTACCATCTCACGGATGTAGATATAAAGTGCCTTTTTATTAAACACATCAATAGCATCTCTTTTTCTAAATAATTCTAATATAGCATCAGCTATTGAAGCATCATTACCTTTAGGAAATAAATCATAAATTATATCAGTAACATATTCAGTGTATTGATCTATAAATATAGATAAACGATCTTCATGTTTGTAATTTTTAGTTTCATTTAGATTTTTATTACTAAATTCTTCATACTCAGTAACAGTACTAATATCTGCTTCACGTTTGCTTGATGTAATAAATGCGGGATCTGATGTGTCTAATTGTGAATAATGATTAAGATCAGATATGGCGATGTTTTTTATTTTATTACCATAATTTTTGGTATTATACACTATTAACCAACGCTTTACAATAGTACCAAAATATGAATATGCTTTAGCTCCATTTTCAGGGTTAAATAAGTGTATTTTACTTAAAAGGAATACAATTATTTCATGTTGTAAATCCTCTAAATTTTCAACACCATCTGTATAATAAAATTTGAAAGTGTGGATTATATTTTCTGTGAGTTTATAAAATGGCCAATGGATGTGGTCTTGGTATAATTCACTTCGTTCTAACTCATTAGTAGAATTATTGTATTTAACAATAGCTGCTTCTGTTTCTTTTGTGAAATATACCCTTCCCTGCTTTTGGGATTTTTTTCTCTTTATTATATAATCCATGAATTATTTTTCTCCTTTTAACTGAAAATCATTTAAGATTGATTGGATTTGTTTTATTTGTTTGAAGAAAAATCCTACTTCATCATCAGATTCGAATGAACCCTTGATATCTATCTTTTTAACTCTTTCATCTGCTACCTCTATTACTCTAGATATTTTATCTAAATATTCAAGGTAACCTACTACAATATCTTCTGCCCTTTCATTTTTCTTAAGTAAATTAATAGTTGTATATCCTAAAATTAGGACTATAAAACTTAAAACTGAAATAAGTATTGTTGTTGTTGTAATTTCCATTATAATTTATCAAAAATGTTTTTTAAACCTTCACTTTGAATAGAACCTAAAGCCTTATTTTTAGTTGAAGTTTTCTTTACACCATCTAATGTAAAATTCTTTTTACTAGCATCCACGTTATTTTTGAACTTAGGTAACCATTCAACTTCAAATTCAATTCTTGCGGCCATCATATCTGCTTGATGTAGTATATAAGGTAAAGATGTACGAGGCTTTTGCTCTGGCATAAATCCTTTTAAATATTTGTCATTTGCTGAGTCATATAAACCATCATGTGTTTGAATCGCCATCATTTCATTAAATGTATATTTAATATCATGTTGCTGGAGTAGAAATAATCCTCTATCTGGAACTGAAGCAAATGCTAATTTTTTATTAAACATATAATCTTCACCTAATTTATCTTTCCTCCATTTATCTGTCTGAGGTATATAAGCATCATTTTCACTATCCCCCATCTTACCTAAATCATGGTTTATAGCTGAGAATACTAATTCCTCTTCTGTAAATGTTGACATATCACAACCTTCACAACTCCATAATTCTGATTGCTTGAGAGCACATCTAACTACACGATTAACATGATCAACATATCCCCCTGGGAATGCTGAATGGTATTCTTTTTTATGGGCAGCAGGCATCATCATAATACGATCTCCATACTTTTCATAAAATTTTAATAGTTGGTCCTTACGCTCTCCAGTAATATGTACTTCAATATTATTGAGGAAAATTTCCCAATTTGACTGGATTTGTTCTGCTGTTAATTTCATAATTATATTTTATCCGTTTCTCATAACATTAGCTTCACGTTCTACTAATGATTCTAGGTTTTCTAGTTTTTCGTAAACTTCTTTAAGTTTTTTTCTAAAATCCTCAACAGATGATCCTCCTCGGGAAACCATTAAATCTAATGTTTTAATTCCGGATTTTACATTGGTAAATCCTTTATCAATACCTTGTTTGTTTCTAAATGCCATTTTATTTATTTATTAATTATTTTTATATATACTCCAATATACACCCCCATACTCATATATCCAAGGTACCTTTACCCCCCTCACACATCATATACCATATACCTCAATACCCTATTTTTCTCAACCATTCTCAATACTTTTTAACCCCGTATTTATAATATACCGGAGTGAATTCCAAAAGCCAAATTACTTTTGAGATTTTTAAAAAATTATTTTGAAAGATTTAGTATTTGTAGTAAGAAAGCACATTTTTCGTATTCTTCATGTCTTTCATAGTAGAAAATCCCTAAATTTAAGGATTGTACCATTTCATCATTGCTATATTCTTTTATAGCTTCAATGTGTTCTGGATTGTTAATTTCTATTTGTTCTATATAACCCCAAGCTCTAGTATATGCTATTAAAGCCCCAGCTTCCCCCATTTCATCTTCACTTAATTCAGCATTGGCGTCTTTTAAAAATGAAACTACCTTCTCTTTAAAAGTAAGAAAGTTTAAAACTAATTTTTTATACATACCTAACTTATACATGGGCCTTTCAGTAAAACCTATGTATACTTCACTATCTTCTTCCTCAGAGGGAAATAGATTAAATAAGTTATCTACGTTAATCATTAATATTGTTTCCTTTTACCTTATCTAAAGCATACTCCCATTTTTCAGGGACAGTTTTATGTTTATGTTTGGGTTGAGTCTGCATTTTGTCTATTTGCGAGTAAAAACTTGGAAAAAGATTTAAATTATCAATTTCATTATAAACTTCTAGTAATCTATCCTCAGAATTAAGACTCATTATTTAATAAACTAATTGTTAAAACTATAATATATGTTATAAATATCACCATTCCAAATTATATTCACACCAATAAAAAAAGGCAGATGGTTTTTCAACCATCCACCTTTTAGGGGTAAAACAAAACTATTTTTTTAACTATCTGATAGTTCTTTTTCTATTTCATCAATTTCTTTTTGGAGTGATATATATTCCTCTTTAACATCAACAGCCTTTGGATTATCAGGATGGTATTTCCAAACTCTACCTTGTAATCCCACTAAAAATGCTAAATCATTTAACTTTTCAATTCTTGTACTTCTTGTCATAATTTCTATTTATTTAATTATTAATATTCGCTTAAATCTTTAACAGAATATTCATTTGGGCTGTCATCATTTTCGATTACTAAACGTTTTTTAGTGTCATTACGCAATAGACTAAAATTACCCACAAAACGCGCCAACGTTGATTTTTTATCGCCGTAAGCACCACCTACGTGAATATTAATTTAAAATTAAATTTCTAGTACGAAGTTTTTGTAATGCCTTTTCTTTAATCTGTCTGATTCTTTCTTTAGTTAATCCAAAATCTTCACTCAATGTATCAAATGAATCAGGCATACCATCAAACCCAAAATATCTCTCTATAATTTCCTTTTCCTTAGCATTAAGTACTAACATTGCGTTTCTTAATTTGGATTTTAAAGGATTTTCATCATCAATCCCTTCATCTGGTAATGGGGTATCTTTATTTTCTAAAATGTTAAAGAATGTATCACCTTCATCATTCATCCAATTATCAGCAGAGATGGTTTTAGCATAGCTGGTGAATTTATCATCAATTTCAGTGTTAGTGTCTCTGGCTAATTTCTTAGCATTACTTATATCCTGAAGAATATTCATTGGGAGTCTAATTGTTCTATTTTCATTTAAAGCTTCTAAAATAGATTGCTTAATCCACCAAACAGCATAAGTAATAAATCTTAATTCTTTTTCCCAATCAAAATTATCAATAGCTTTCATTAAACCTAAATTACCTTCCGATATTAAGTCAACCAAATCCATTCCTTGGTTTTGATACTTATTAGCTATTTTAATTACGAATCTTAAATTACCCTCAAGTAATTCTTTAACTATTCTATCTTTTTGAATTTGCGTAGTATCTCCATTACGCATCATTAGTGATAATTCTCTTTCTCTATTAGGAGTCATTACAGGAATGTTATTCAATTCCTTAAAATACATTTGTAATTCTTGCTGATTTTGATAATTTGCCATATAACCTTTATTTTTAATTAATTGTTCAACTCATTCGAACATGTAAATATACGAAAGATATCCCGGGTATCCAAGTCTTTATGCGGGAGTCTTTAATTTTTTTTCACTAGCTGTTTATTAATACAAACCCAAATATAACTAAAGCAATAATTTGTAATATAGACCAAAATGTTATCCATTTGGAAATAGAAATTAATCTATTAGTCATAACTCTAGTGTTTGCACCTACCGATTGTCTTAATTCTTTATCGGTCATTTCATAAATTCGTTTCATAACTTTTATAATTTTGTAAGTTTCATAAATTCTTTCTCAGTCATCCTACCATCTTCAACTTTTTTCCGTAAATGTTTCTCCCATTTTCTATTTTGCTTATCTCTTAATTTTCTATGTGTCATTCCTTTCAACAATTCTATTAAACTCGTAGGTAATAACCTAATTCCACCTAATATAACTGGGAGAAATATGAAAAATCCAATTACCTTCATATCACTTTCCCAGTTATCATACCACAACCATGAAGGGAATATAATACAAGATAAACTAAAAACCACAAACAGCCTAGGGTGGTCATATAAAAAAGCAAATAAATGAAGCATGCCCCATATAAAATAATACCCAAAAATAATTAATAATAAAATACCTAACAACATAACTTTAATTTTTAATTGTCCGAACCATTCGAACACCTAAATATACGAACCCTCCTCCGGGTAGCCAAATATTTCTAATAAGTTCTTTGATGTTTTAAGGTAAACTTCAATTCTTCATTTTCTTCCTTATAATGCTTAGATTGCTTTTTAAGATAAGTGATTTGTTTACCCATTTCTAGAATAGTGTTTTCCAACAATTTATTTTTTTGTTGTAATTTCATAACTTTCTTTTTATTAAATAAATCCAATATCATTTAATTTTATTATTCATAACATTTATTCAAGCGTCGCTTCAAAAATTCCCCTTTATACATCACATTATCTATACATACGTATATACTACGTCAATTGCAAACCTACTACTCCAGTTGTTTTAAGATAGTATGAATTTGCGGGAATGGTTGTGGTTGGTGTGAATTCAAAAGCTCCACCCGCTCCATATACGCTTATAGAAAACCCATATAAATTTTCTATTAATGAGCCTTCATCAACTTCATTTAAAAACCCACCGAATGTGCCTTCACATGAGGTTTGGGTTGATAAATTTTGATTTGCGGTTGAGTTAGCCTCCAGCGTAAAGTAGGCTACCGAACCTATGGTCGTTGGTGTGTTAGATAATTCGAATGTATAGGTTTGACCGGCCGTCATTGCTGAGGTACCTAGTGATCCGCTTCCATTTAAGTCTGATGCTGAGTAAGTTGGCATAATGTGTTATGTTTTATGATAAATATCATGAGTTGTGGGTTCCATTTATAATACCCGAGGAGCTTAAACCTTGATAGCGAGGTACATACACCATTTCTTTAGCCCACTCCTTACCTATAATGGGTTTATCTCTATACTCCTCACCAATTACAAATACTTCGGGAGCCAAGCGTTTAATATTAGCTTCTAGCTCTTCATCCGTATTGAAAGGTATTACCGTACGAATGTATTTTATACTTTGGAGGAAAATCATTCTGTTTGCTAGAGAATTCACTGGACGACAATCACCCTTCATCGATCGAATTCTTTCATCTGAGTCTATTCCCACTACCACATCATTTCCTTGCTCCCAAGCTTTTTTGAATAGTTGGATGTGCCCCGCGTGGAGCACATCAAAACAACCATTTAACCATGTTATTTTAGTTCGCATATTCAAGTGCTTTTGTAAACATTTTTTTATTTACTTCCTGATCTTGTTTGAAGTTCTTAATAACTCGAGCTTGACGTGATTTACCTTTTGGGGTATTATATAAGAAATTACCTTCAATGATGTTTTCCTGAACTCTATTAAATACTTCCCAAAGCATATTACCTTCATCCTCCTTACGTTGAGCAATTAATACTTCTTCAACTGCTTCTTTACTAAATGTATTTTTAGTTCCTTCAACTCTAATATCTAAAAATGATTTAGCAAGATCAAACATTTCTTCTTCTTGTAATTCTACTGCTTTCATTTTATTCATCGCCTCAACCGTTAGAGGTAGCTTTTCAACCATACCTTTAATTAATACTTGCAAATCCTCAAATGTATAACCCATATGGCGCATTTTTAAATCTTCAAATTCTTCTGTTGCTATAACTAAGCCATTCTCACAAATCATTCTAAATAATCCTGCGGTAAATTGAAATGAATTTTTACCATCATGAGAGTTAGTAATTAAAATTTGTGGATATACCTGATCACCATCTTGACCATTAATAACAACATCATCATTTCTAAAAACAACTAAGTGTTTTTGGAAGCCACTTGTACTTTCTTTTCTCGTTTTAACCTCTTTCGCATCAACCGGCTTCCATCCTAATAACTCCATATCATCAATAACTCTTTCGGTTGGGATATGTGTGTATTTATCTGAAACTTCACCTGAAGCTTTCATTGTGAAGATACTTGGAGCGATTTCACTTAACTCTTTCTTACTTAAAAATTTACTTGAATTTAAATCTAACATAACTTTTATTTATTTATTATTAATATACCTAAATATACGAAAGATTTCCTGGGTATCCAAGCCTCCTTGTATATACTTTTGTCGACTCGCGAGATTTTTCGAGAGCACTTTTTTTAATTTTATGGAAATTTGGCCCTTTTACCATACGGGGCCTCCCATCATGAGAGTTATTAATATCATTAGAATTAAAACATTTAATGTTGTGTATGCTCCTACTGGTGATTTCATAATGATGGATATTTAAATATTCATATATACTACATAATACATAGATTTTGTTATACTTCCTACCTTAGATATAAGTATATACAATCGATGGGTGAGAGTTGTACTCGATTTATAAAAACCGCTACACCCTTTCTACCGCGGATATCGCGTATA
>Ga0233432_10000931_pt1 | contig 28295 bp, 28 predicted proteins | sample SI_122_August201_6_FD_179870 | JGI IMG/M metagenome (GOLD analysis project Ga0233432, IMG submission 179870) | Seawater microbial communities from Saanich Inlet, British Columbia, Canada - SI_122_August2016_10_MG | ecosystem: Environmental > Aquatic > Marine > Inlet | place: Canada: British... | reverse complement strand
GCGGCCGTGTTTGAGTTCCTGGCAGTATCCATGTATGTCTTGCTAAACGCAATGGCCCCGTGGCGCGTTCGCGACCACGTCATGGACCGCGAGCAGTAGCAGTGGCGGTAAGTGGATGCACGGGATTGTTATATTGAATTTTATTAAAAGCATGTGAAAACACTACCGCTGTGCCAATTTCCTAGGTTTCCAGGGACGTCCCAGAGGAGGTGGGTCAACCTCGACAGGTTCAACCATCATGTCACATGACGTGTCATACATCTCGACATGAGGTGGTTGCGGTTCGTGAAGAACGTCTTCGGGTAAACAACACCTCGCGAAGATTCGTACCATCAATTGGAACATCATAGTCGCGCGTTCGGAAGAAAAACGCATTCTAATGAGATGACCACTTAGGCTGCATGGGTAGCTTGGGTTGCTTAGGTTTGTCTGCAATACACTGGTTTCAGATTTGAGCACTTCGAGGTGGTTGTCAAGATCTTGCAGAATTAACCGCGTCTGCTGACTCAGGGTAGAATTGTGTTTTTGCCATGATTGCACAAGGGTTGGCACTATGGTGCAGTATTTTGTGATCATCGTCATTGACGAGAAGTAGTATTCCACTTGTTCCCGTATAAAGTTGTCACACAGCTGACAGTCTGATAATATTCCTTGGCGGATGCTCACCTGCCGAAGAAGGTCTTTCATCTGTCCCACCAGTTTCACCGATTCCACCCATCCATCTCGTTGCAGATTCCGTTCCCGTTGATTCAGCAGCGCCATTACACCTTCCGGTGTCATGTGCTCGTCAATCATCTTCGATGACTGCATTAGAGTGAGGGGGGGGGGTGTTAGTGTTATAGACACCCCCCCTGCACATCACTGCGATATTATCCTTAAATAGTATAAATCTGTTTTTAGGGAAACAGAAATAAGTATAAAACCGGCGACACTAGAAAAGTAGCCATCGCACACATCGGCTAAAACAAAAAGACACCCACAGGGCGGTGTGTGTGTGTGTGTGTGCAACCAACGAATTCAAAGGAAAAAATGAACTACAAACCGATGGCGGCGAGCTTCACCATAGTGATCGAACTCGTGCTTCTAACCGTGGTGTTTCTGGTCAGCGCGCTGGTGTACGACTCGCTGTACCACCGCGAGTCGGTGCTCATGGTGAGCACGCTCGCGGTGTCCACGATGGCGGCCGCGGTGAACCTCGTCGGCTTCATGGCGTTTGCGCTGTACCGCAAGTCCAGCGTGCTGCGCTGGCACTACTTCCAGGCGGTGACGCAGGCGACGTTCTGCACGGTGCTGCTCTCGGCGCTCATGTACTACCTCGGGTGGATCATGCACAACCTTGGACAACCGACGTGGACCCGGGAGCTGTTTGCCTACAGCGAGGGCGCGTCCGTGCAGGGCATGCACTCGATCGCGAGGCTGCTCGCCCTCGCGATGCACGTTATCGTGGTGATGGTCGCGGGCCTCGGGGCCTTTGCCAGCACCTCCGAGGGGTCGACGAACCTGCTGTGGTTCAACGCGCCGTTTGTGGTGACCCTGGGCCTCGTGTGGGTCGCCATGTTTGAGGTTGTAGAGTTCGGCGCGCTGTACTGCTACGCTCACACGGCCGACGCGCGGGCGGCCGTGTTTGCCTGTGTAAACCTCACGTTTACCCTCATGTTTGTGTTGCATATGCTCGACACGCTCGAGTACGAGCCTTTCTGGTTCCCCTGGTGGATGCGCCGGCCTGCGGTCTCGATCGACTCGATCACTCGGTCGGTGCAGGGCAGCTTGGACGGGTACATTTCGTCGGACGGTAACTCCTCGCTGCAGTTTGGGGAACTGGCCTCCAACACCGTGCAGCTGCTTCAGGACGAGGTCTCGTCAGACGTGGTGAACCTCTCTGCGCAATCGCGTTCTCCCATTCTCAACTTTTGGCGTCTACTTCAAGTCTACTTTACTTTCATACTTGTCTGTGTGCTGCCCCTGGTGCGCATGTATGGGTCTTCTCCGGCGGTAACGTACCGTTCAGACGAGCTGATTCTGCTACTTTTCGTGGTTGGCATCCCTTGCTTCATCTTCTTTGTTGGTGTACTTCTCTGTTTCGATTTTTTCAGCCTCCTTTCCCCATCCTACCGTCGGCGTTTTTCTTCTTCCGTTGGTGTAGTGAATGCCGCACCCGACGCCACTACAAACAATTCGTCATCCTCTCCCTCAGCGACCTCCTCATCTAGGAACTCCTCTCGGAACAACCCCGCGTTCACCCCACTCGCAAATTCCTCATCGTCGATTTCCAACGTACGTCCGCGCAAGCGCCTCAACATACCCATAACCTACTCCAACTCCCGCCGCTATGACAAGACGGATTAAACGGGTGTTTGCAGATAGCGCGAATTGGGTATTCCATACTGGGATTATTAGCGGTGGCAGCGGGGAGTTTGGCCTACAGAATCGTTTCGTGTTTTGAGGTACGACAGAAGCGGATGCCACTACATCCATTAACATGATCTATAGCGGTTTGGGTTGGTTGGTGTACGGGTCGATTGATGGGTGTGGATGCGCAACTTCCCATGTCACCAATTCGTCGCTGCTCCTGGTTCCAGCTGCACATCATTGTATTTTGTTTTTATAGTGTAGATAGTGCTCGGGTCGGTACCCCCATAAAAGTAAAATAATACACATCCTATTTATGATGCGAAGGTATGTAACTAGGTATGTGTTCTGGAATGAACAGTGAGCTTTATACTCTACTCCGGTACACCGACAAGGAAGTTTGCAACCTTCGAAAACAATGTCCTGTAGACAATGGCGTGTTCGATGTACTGGAAGGTGTCCACAACACACTACTGGAATTGCTGGAACACAAGCTTACACTACGAAACACGTTATTCGTCATGCATAACATCAGTTCGATAGAGATACACTTACACAGCTTAGATATTGTCCGTGAACGAGAGCCATTCGTCCTCGTCGTCCATTACATCCGCATCCGTTCTCTCCTCACTACACTGGTGAGGGTGTTGTCTGTGATCCTCGAGAACTTGTGTTGCGTGGATCCTGGTCCTGGAAGAATAAAACGCTCCGTAGTTGATGAACAAAGTAGAGATTCATCTCCAACCCCCGGGTTGCACTCACCTAAACTGAAAAGGTCAAACAGTCATGACATCTTAACCAAAGTCAACGAAGTGAATCGTCTGACATGGTCGGTATCAAGTAAACGGATTCTCGAGATCCGTAACAATTCTGAAAGAAATCTGAGGCAAATCCGAAACCCGTCACAAAACCGAAACTCGTCACAAACCCGAAACCGCCGCTATGACAAGACGGATTGAACGAGTGTTTGTGATGGGTTTTTATTGTTCTCCAACACACACCCACCCACCCTCTACTTTCCCGCCGCAGCGCCACCATCGCCACCATCGCCACCATCGCCACCTACCACGTGACTCGCATACCACCTCTCCCGTGCGTCCATCTCATGATACGTCTTGCACACAGTCTGCTTCATTTTTTCCATCCACAGCCTCTCCTTTTTCAGCTTCGCTTCAACCAGCCTCAGTTGCTTCGATTGGACGACATTCTCTTTTTTAAGGACCTCCTCCGTCTCTTCCTTCCTCTTCTTCATCACCCTGGAGTCCTCAACCAGCGACCAATACGCCATGCGCAGTGATCCCAACTCCTTCTTCGTCTTGTCGAGCTCCTCCTTCATCTCTTCCTTCTTCTTCTGCGCATCAATCAAGTCCTCCGTCGCCCACGTGTACACCAGTCGAAGCCGTTCTATTTCTCCCTTCTTCCTCTTCTCTGCCTCTTTTTTCAACTCCCCGACGTTGTGAATCTCTTGATGCTGAAACGGATCCAAGGTATCAGTGAAGTCCGCGACACTCTCGGGATCGCGACCCCTCTTCATGGTTTGTAGGAGGCTGAGACCGTGTCACGCTCGTGGTTGGGTGACTTGAAAAATTTCCCGAGGGGGACTTTCTGTTTTATTTGGAATGTAGGGTAATCCCCTGACAAAAACGAAACCCGTCACAAAAACGAAACCCGTCACAAAAACAAAACTCGTCACAAAAACAAAATTCGTCACAAACCCTCCCCCTGATTAAATATTTTGTATTCGCGTTGTGTATTATTTTCCACCACCACCCACCCTCACCACCCCAACCCCAACCCCGCCTCTTACCTACTCCTTTAGGTCCACCTTGAACAAGGAGTCCCTGGCTCTCACTCTGTTACTGCTTCTCCTTGTACGCGTGGCACAAAGCCTTCTTCAGTTTTTTGACCAACTTCCTCTCTTTCTTCAGTTCCGTCTCCATCGTCTGGAGACCCTCCTTCTCCTTCTTCAGCAGCAGCTCCGTGTCTTTATTTTTCTTGAATAGACTCCTGTAGTCCTCCACCATCCATCCATACACCACTCGCAGTCCTTCCGCTTCCTTCCCCACCTTTTTGAGGGCCTCCTCCTTCTCCTTCTTCAGCAGCTCCGTGTCTTTATTTTTCTTGAATAGACCCCTGTAGTCCTCCACCATCCATCCATACACCACTCGCAGTCCTTCCGCTTCCTTCCCCACCTTTTTGAGGGCCTCCTCCTTCTCTTCATTCTTTATCGTCATGGCCTCTTTTTTCAACTCCCCGACGTCGTGAATCTCTTGATGCTGAAACGGATCCAAGGTATCAGTGAAGTCCGCGACACTCTCGGGATCGCGACCCCTCTTCATGGTTTGTAGGAGGCTGAGACCGTGTCACGCTCGTGGTTGGGTGACTTGAAAAATTTCCCGAGGGGGACTCTCTGTTTTATTTGCAAATCCGAAACCCGTAACAAATCTAAAACCCGTCACAAATCCGAAACCCGTCACAAATCCGAAACCCGTCACAAAAGCAACCCGGCACATGACTACAAGAACCGAGTTCTGACGAGAAGGTACTTTTCATTACCACTGACACGCAGCTGCCATGGTGTCCTGTGTATATCACAACACCGTCATCCGCGAGGGTTCCATCATGGGGCCTGAGATCTGGCGTAAGCTGCAGGAGCTCATGGAGGAGATGTCCACCACCTTTGACAACTGGGACACTGAGATGCAGCGTACCGGGGCGAACGAAGAACTGATGGGAAACGACCAGACAGCGGCGTGGGTGATGGAATGGGAGGAGAGGATTGGTACGATGGACGAGTTCCATGACAACGGTATCCTGCTGTCCCGCATGTGTTTTGACAGCGCCATGGAGTCGATCGAGGAGAGCATGGGAGGGGGCATGACGAACCAGGAAAAGGTCGTCGTGGTCGTGGACTATGCCCTGAAGCTGCTGGAGTGCTTGATCGAGATGAAGAACAACATGGGCGAAGACAGGAGTGAGTATGTGAGCTTTTTTGATAGGTTTGTGGAGATCAAAGAGACGGACTTTGATTGAAATCCACTGAGCGTGGGGGTGTTTAGTGGAGGTGGAAAGGGTGAAGCACGGTGGGAAGGAGACAAGAAGAGGTTTTAAGTGCTTCAATAAATATCCTGTATTCGCGTGAGCTGTTCCTTGGAGAGCATTCTAGTGTGTAGCTTGACTATGTTCTCTACTTCGGTGATGCACTTGCACTTGATGTCGAAGAATTGCTCCAGGAGATTCTCGCACGGGAGGAGGTAGAAGAGCGTGCGCTCTTGGGGTAGCAGCACGATGTGCTGTGCGACGAGACCGACGCGGAGAAGGTAGAGGACACCGACTACAAAGACGTGGGGAGACACGTTATACATGAAGTTGTTGATGGACGCGTATGCGTTGTTGATGAACCGAGTAATAATGGTGGCGGCATGGAAGGCGACGTGTTCTCTGCACTGCGATAGGGTACATGAAAGCGAGTCGCTCTCGACGGGAAAGATGCGGTAGTTGCGAAGGTCGTGAGCGACGGCAGAGATGATGTGCATGGCGTTGACGGGGGTACCGGGTACGAGTGAGCTCTTTGTGTTGCGAATGTGCTTCATCATGCTCCAGCGGACCCGCGAGTTGAGCTTGGAATGTTCCTTCTGTTGGCAGCGGTAATACGCCGGGGAGCACAGGATGGACCTGCAAGTGGCCAAGACGGCCTCGAATTCTATGATGTAGCAACCTTCCACGACTTGGTGGTGTGTTTTACTCGCATGGGGCTGGCTTTGGGACCGGTGCGGGGGGGCGCCCCTACGCTGATGCGTGTTGGACATGTTTGCTCTGGTATATTTATTGTTGTCCTTGAATGACTTGTTCCCGGTTTTGAAGTTGTTGACTTTTACGCGAACGGCCGACGAGGCCGAAAGGTTGCTCGATGGCATATGCGGCGATGGTGGAGATAACAACGAGGGTGGTTTGCAGGCCGCGACGCAATCGTTGGTGTCCGAGGAGGCGGCGGCGACGGGGGGGGGCTTTCCATCACACTCCAACAACCGTTCGTGCTCACTGAAGCGCGAGTTGTGTATGCACAGACCAGTCACGGTGCATATCAAACCATCTTCTTGAGATGACACCTCGCAAATGGAAAGGTCGACGTCTGGCATCGAGCACAATATCTTGGTGTCTTTGTGGTGACATATGTGGATGTTGCCACACACACGACACCCTGCGGTGTCGACCGCGATGCGCTCCCAGTGCTGGGAGCAGGAGTGTGTTTCGAGGCGGTGCGGGTACAGGAACGGTGCACGGATACATTTCCAAATGCGGATGTTGTTGTACAGGTCGCTGTCAATGGTCTGCTTTCGGGTGGCATATTTCGAGAAAGGAAGACTCTTTACTACGGTGTGTTTTACCATACAAACATAAAGAGAGCGCGAGCGCGTGTGTGTCCGTCTGTCTGTGTTTATAGTTACCACAAGTGACTGAAAAAACTATTTTTTAATAAGAATATCGTATGAAAACGACACAAGCAGGAGGAGTATGAAGACAAAGATATACACACACATGTCCGTGGACGACACGGGGGGGTGAACTGCTGTTGCTCCTTGGAATATGAGCGCGGCTACGACCATGGCGACCGCGAAGAACAGGTACGTTCTTCTATGTTTCTCGTGGGGGGGCTCTGCACCGGCTTTGCGCGTCGAGGGTTGCTTATCGGTGGGGGGCAACGCGACGATGAAGAAGTTGTGGTAGAAGAGTGTTGTGTTGGTCGAGAGGAGCGCGCAAAATTGCGCCACATGAAGGTACTCTATGAACGTCCACGCCCCTGCGCTGGACGGGGCTGTGCCAGGTAGTAACATTCGCAGAGGGAGAAGAGAAGTGATGCAGGTGACAACGAACACGACACCGAAAGCAGACATTAGTACTTTACTTTTTCTAGTATCATTTCCAGAGTCGTCGTCAATAGCAATAGCTGTTGCTACACAGGAAACGGAGCATCCGACCCAGGCTGCCAACACGAAACTGCATACTATCAAGAAGAAGAAGGTCCCTGATAAGTCCTTCGCGTCCACTGGTGTGGTCTGCATCCACAAGTACAACACTCCGGGGTGGTTCTGTGCGACGAACGTCCCGGTGTTGGAGACGAGGGCGACAAACGACATGTACAGCATAACCACGTTCAGCACCATCGCGTGTATCGCGACAATCATGGGTCTACCGGTAATCATCGCGATGTTTGGCAGCAGTACGAGGGATATGATGACGGGTGGCAGGTTCTGCCTGCCTCCGAGGATGCCCGGCAGCACGAACGCCGTGACAAACAGCCAAGGCAAATGTATGGAATTGCACACACGGTGGACCACGGCGAATGCGCCGCCTTTACCTTCCTGTGGTATCATCTCACTGCCGAGTTTGAGACCGATTCCGAACCCGCAAACGACTAACCCCCCGAGCAGAATCCGCCACCCAAGATTGTACCCGGAGGTGGTTTCCGACAATGTGACAGACTGGCGTGCGGCCATATCCCAGTCTGCGACCGACACGAACGCCATGGCATGCGAAAGAAGTATCGTACAGTTGCCCGCAAGCGTAACGAGAAGGGTCGCTACACCGATGAGTGTGTGTGTCTCGGCCGCATTGTCTGTGTCTATTCTGTGGTATGACGTGGTTGCTACCCCTTTGTGCATGACAATGTGTGCGTGTGTGTATGTGTTTATATGTATCTGTTTTCACAGCCTAAACCGGCAATAGACTGCCTTGTAGGAGGGCGACACGGGCCTCATATATACTTTGACATATATACACATACACAGAGTGAAAATATTCTCATTCATTCGATACACCATCACCCACTGCCCACGCCCACCTCGTAGCGTCGTCGTCGTCGAGCGACGGAAGCACCACCGCGGCCACACCCGTGTCGTACTGCGGCGGCGGCGGCGGCGGCGGCTGCGGCTGCGCTTGGCCCGGTTCTACGGTAGACCGGCGCCGCGGGTAGACGAGCGCGGCGAGGCGCAGCCGGTGCCTCGCGATGCACTCCATCAGCTCAATGCGGCGCCGCAGCAGCTGCAGCTGCCGGATGCGCCGCTTCACGTACGCGCGAGCGATCCCCTTCAGGTCTTTGTGTTTTCGTAGAGAGAGGTCGAAGGCTATACAGGGGTATACGAGATGCCCGCGGGGAAACGCGAACCGCATACGTTGCCAGATCGGGAACCACGTCGCCTTGTGGTACGCGACGGTGCAGAGGTCCGCCTTCGTGAGCATGAACCGAGAGCAGGCCTGCGTCTTGTTTATGATGTACGCGCTTTCGAGGATGGAACGGTACAGCTGCGGTTCTTCCTGTATGCGTTCGTACAGCGTCCTGCAGCTCTGCTGTAGACGGGAAAGTTCGCGCAGGGTGTCGAGATTGGGCGCGATCACCTGGATCAGGTTGTACAAAACATGCAGGCCCACGGACCTGCTGCATGCTGACGCGGGCTGCTTGACAGACATGGGTATGGACATAGACATTATTGGGGTGGTCAAATCCCCTGTTAAATCCCCAGTGTACCCAGTTCGTTGATAAAGTCGTCCACTTGCTCTGTTATACCCTTGGGTGCGTTCTCTACAGTCTCCTTGTCGCCACTGTCTAGAGTCGCACACATAGGCGCGTCTGTGTCAATTTCATCCGTTTTATTCAAGAGAGGGGTCTGCTGGTCAGCTGGGTCGCCCACGTGGCCAACGCGCCCCATGTGTTTATTCTCATTACACGCAAGCAACAACTCGCTGTCGTTGAGGAGGTACACGATCGAGTGGATGTGCATGTTCAGACAGCACGACGACTGGTCGAGTTCAGATGCCACAGCCTCGAGAAAGTTCATGCAAACACGCTGCATGTCCCGCCTGTAAACACCATGGTGTGGCTCGACCGAGTTCAACATTTCGCGGATAGTGTTCTTCAACTGTTCGACAACGTGTGGTTGCGCAGGCTCATGCATACGCTCAAACTCTCTCACGAGATCTTGCTTCAGTCCCCACATGTGCCTGGTGGCATCGTCTTCGGGGGGGGAATGGGGTGATTGTAGCGGGATCTCTTCTACGTCCACAGAGGACGTATGCGAGGATACATGGGGAGACGCAGGGGGCGGAAGGGTATCTGTATGTTCGCAGGGTACCGCCTCGATTTCCACAGGGTAGTCCGGATCAGTTGCCGACATAGGGGTACAGTACCACAAACACATACACACGAGTTGAATATATCTTTAAATACCCCCCACAAAGACAATCACCCATTCACATCCAAGCGTATTGTATGTACACGCGTAGCATGTCGTCGTAGCACATGTCCGTCGCCGGGGGCAGCACAAAGTCCTGTACATCCAATGTACGGTCGCTGCGAACCGTGTCCGTGTCCGCGTCCTGCTGCTCCTTCGCTTCGTTTCTGACCACTGTGAGCACGGCGCTCAGGTGCTCGTACGTCGTGTCAAAGAGTCGCTCGCCAGCCTTGCAACTGGAGACGCTGTCGTAGTTCTCGAAGCGCATGTCCATGTTTGAGAGTGCCTTGTCGCCCAGCCCCTGGAGGTCAAAGTTCGCCACCATGCTCCTCGTGTACGCGCAGAGTGTCTCATAGATTTCGCGGCCAGGGATCTTGCTACCCCCGCCGGCGTCCGCCCGCATCCCGCAAAACACCTCCCGGTATTGTGCCAGGGTGGCCACTTGCTTCATGAGCCGCACCTTGTGGTCCACCGCGCTCTTGTGTTGCATCACGGCAATCAGCGACGACGCGATCGTGTCGTGGGAACTCGAGAGGCTGGGGCGGCTGTCCTCGCCGCGCAACACCATCTGCGGCAGCGGGGGGACCGGCGTCGTCGCGAGGATCGCGGCAATGATCTCGGGTTGGATCATGCTGTTCGCACGTTCAGCCGGTGCGTGTCTCTACTCTGCAGCAGTTGTGTACATCATGAGAGAATACGCGTGCGTGTGTGTGTGTGAAAATAAAAAAAGAAATATTTATTCACATGCAAATTCACTATAAGGATAGATTATTTCTCATATGAACGGGTCCATCAAAGGCACGAGAAACGCTAATGGTGGCAACATGCCAATGGAACCGTCTCTTTTGCGTGTCCTTGAGATCGAGGAGTCGGGTATACACAAGAAAGAGCGGCTGAAATTCAAGTACAACGGCCAATGGTTCTGGTTGCCTAGTGCATGGGAAGCTGAAATCAAAGAGCACGTTTTCGGTAAGACAGACGTAGTTTGCATATTCCGTTGGGGGGCATCTGGTTTTGTTTGCTCAATCCACCCTACCAGCAATTATCCACCTTGCTCCGCTGCCACAAGCAAGCAGTATCCAATTTACGTCGGAAATATCTACGCTTCCGGGGACATTCCTGTATCATTCGACGGCCACGAGATTGAAACCGGCGGCTTCGTGCAAAGAAAGGGTGAACAACCTTCGTGCTTTTTAGCACTGCGTGGGTTTTGTGAGAGATTTTGGATCCCTAGAAGCCTATCGCAAAAACTGTTCGCACTCGCTAAGACAAAATGCTCCGAATCTATCGATCCTATCAACTACAAGCTTAGCTTCCTTGCAACCTGTAGGCTGGTTAAGCCAGACAATGACAAGATTGGTGTGCCTGGTTTACGCAACTCCGAGCACAGAATGTGGATTCGCGAGAAAGATTCAAACAACATTCTACTACAACAACTGGAAACGTCAAGGTCAATGGTGAAACGAGAAGGAAGACACGGCAGTGTCGATACCGAGACCAAAAGCAAGAGACAGAGAATTTGACACACTACTTTGTGGTGGGATGGAGTGGGAATAAAGTTGTATTGATTCACTACTTGTGGATGGTGGGTCCGTGGAAGAAGATGAGTACGGAATTCACCTCAAACTTTTTTGCCTCGTCTTCCATGTCTAGACCGTACCGCAGCAGCGCACCCGTGTCGCAGCTGAACACGTTATTTTGAATATGCATCGTGATACCGTCCTTTGGGGACATGTAGACGCAATGCCGGGTGTTGTCTAGCTTAGGAACGGGGGTGTGCTTGTTCGCGTCCAGTAGCTGCCGGAGCTCGTGGTCGGAACCACACAGTGAGTTCATCCACGAGTCCACACACCGAACGGCCTGGTCGTACACGCGCGCGGTGTGGATGTCCATGTGCTCCGCCAGGTCGATTCCGAACCGGGGGTGCTTACACTGCGCGGGCATCGAACAAAGGGTGTGCGTGTCCTTGACTTGTGCGAGATCGCCCATGGAACAGAAAAGGGACGATGTGTACAGAAGCTTACCCCCAACATGGCGTGGCGTGAGCACAACAGTGTCGTTCCCCACACACTGAGCGTGTGTTGGTGCGGCAGCATTGGCTGGTGTGGAACCATCACACACGTTACACTTGAAGACCTGTAGATGTCTATCGTTTGCCGCGTACGCCGACGCCTTCTTGACCATGTCGATGTTGTACGAGTCCATCTTGAAGGTTGCAGAAAACGAGACGGGTAGGGTGTCGCAGATGTCAACCGCTGATACCTTTGTGATATTCACGTCGTTTTTGGCACGTCTTTCGGTACCTGCTTCTCCTTCTGTGGTTGCACCAATAAACGTGAAGACCTTGCGTGGCGGTATGGTAGCGGTGCCGACACTGTCGCGCGTAAACGTGCAGCGTTGCATGACAGTGTTACAGCAGCCTATAATCACATGACGCGGTATGTCAGACGTTCTGGTGTGCGTGGTGTTGTGCGCGAGGTTGTGACACAAATTTACGCCCTTACTGATTTTGCAGAATACAGGCGACGGGGACGAGGGGGGTGCCGCCACTATCCGCACTCCCATGACACGCACTTCCGAGTCTGGGACGTTGAACATCGGGTCAACAATGTTTGCGTTGCGCTGCTTCGGTTTGTTGGTGGTAATCACAGAAAACTTGGCCACGTCGTGTGTCAGCATACTGAAGAGCTTGTCGAGGATTTGAGCCCCCATGTTCTTTTCTTGTATGTTAGGCGGCTGTGCATAATGTTTCGGTGCGGTGGAGGGTTTCATGTGCGAGGCCACGTCTCCGTTTGAATACGACTGGATGAAATTCAGCCGCTTGCGGACACTCTCCGACATATGCATGGATGCAGCAGGGGTGGCGGAGCTTTTCGTGGGTGTGGGTGCGGTAATGGTGTCCATCTGCCGGACGCTTGATTGGTTGAACACCCTCCATTCTGCCAGTTTCTGGTCGACTTGCAGTAATTCCAATGAGTTTGGAATGGCTGTGGTGCTTCTAGGTGTCCTCGTTTCGTACAACGACGGCATCCCCCACTCTAGAGACCGAGAGGTTTCGATAATGTGGATTTATTACAACACAACATGAAACGCTTATATATAGTATCTAGGGTAAGAGCTAACTGAAAGTCATAGACAAACCATTGCATAAAGTATACTCTATGCGCGACCCCAGTTGTATACGAGAGACGATGGCGACCGTGTGGGTGCATGTAGTCAGCAGCATGGTCCCGAGTATCAAAGCAGACACCGCGGCCATCCAGGCACAGGACGATCTACAGAACGTGCTCGTCCGCTTACGCGCGAACGAGAGCGATGTTGAGACAGAAATCAGTAAATTGTCAGAGTCGCTCTCCGTCAAGAAAAAGGAGATTGTCACCAAACTGCGTGTGGGTACCCTAAACAAGAATACAAAAGTCAAGGCGTTTTCAACTCTCCTGCCCAGCATCCGCAAAATGAAGACACTGCAATCGCAGCTCAAGGTGAACCAGAACCGCGTCGCACTGGTGTTGAAGCAGCTCGAGGCGTTTGAAAACGGGAAGTTCCAGCTCTCCATCGTGCAGACGCTCAAACAGTCCGTACTCGCGATGAAGCAGATCGGGATCGGGTCCAAGGCTGACGAGATCGATGAAATGATGGGGGACCTCGACGAGTCGCTGCTGGCGTCGAACGAGGTGAACGAAGTCCTCAGTGGCCAGAACATGCTGTCAATGACCAACAGCATGAACGGAGACGAAGACGATCTCATGCGCGAGCTAGACGCGTGGTTGATGGACGAAGAAGAGGGTCAACAGGAGGAGGCAACCACAGCAGCTGCTGCCACGCAAGGCGGTACGCAGCCTGTTGCCACGCTGGTGGATCCACCAGGGGTGACCAACAACGTGGAAAACACCCCGAGTGTTTTGATGCGGCAGAATTCCTCTGTTATCACTGGGGTGGGTACGGGGGTGGGTACGGGGGTGGGTATTGATACACCGAGTGTTGTAGTAGAGGAAGAGGAGACGTCGTCTGCAAGTGTAGCTGTCGCCACTTAAACACGGTGTCCCGTGATTTCCGAGTTTTGTCAAATTTCAGGGTGAGGGTATTTAGCGGTGTGGGTTATCTTTATTTTATAAAAATATTAAACAAGTGTGTGTGTGTGTGTACACATATGGTCCCTACATACGCCGAAGTGGTTGCAAGCAACGCGTCCCCAATGCAAGCGCAACACCAGCACCTGGCTTCCAGGCACGATTCACCGAGAAATGTCGTCTCGTACTTTCACGGTAGCTTCTTCAGCACACTGTGTGACGATGAAGAGCTGAGTGTGGTCACGAGTCGGCACGGGATGGGTGGTAGTAACAGTAGTAGTAGTAGTTTCAACGCGTTGTTGGATGGGTCAGACAACGAAGACCACCCCCCCAGTTTGGAATACGTACCAAAAGGCTGTGCATTGTATAATACATCCAACGGTGAAAGGAAATTCGTGGCGTTCGTCGAACACAACCTCGCCGTGAACGTCATAGCCACAATAAACGACAGTTATGATAAAGACCGTCGAGACTGGTCCCACCGACTGTTGAGGTGGGCGCTGTCCCCGTTGTGTGGCGTCGCAGCGGCTGAGATGCAGTTCAGTGTCTCAAAAAACACACCCAGTGTTCTGGACGTGATCACATCTACTCAAACTCAAAGTTATTGTATTGACTGTGATACTGTGGAATAATAACTGCTGGGACTGCGAATGGTCCACCGCCGCCTGCTCCACCGCCTCCGCCTCCGCCTCCGCCTGCTCCACCGCCTCCGCCTGCTGCTCCGCCTGCTGCTCCGCCTGCTGCTCCGCCTGCTGCTCCGCCTGCTGCTCCGCCTGCTGCTCCGCCTGCTGCTCCGCCTCCGCCGCCTCCACCGCCTCCGCCTCCGCCATACGCCACGATACCCTGGAGCTGGTCGTTGTTGTTCTGAAACTGTTCGTAGATATCCTTGTAAAACTTATCCTTCCAGTCCTCGACGTATTTCGAGTCGTCGCGAACAGCGGCGGCAAACTCGTCCTGGATCGTGTGCATCCCACGCCGCAGCAAGACGTCGCGCAGCTTGGCCGATGCCGCGTTCTTGACGAGCAGCACCTGGTTCATTTTCCGGATCGTGTTACTCGTGCCGTTCTGTACCATCTGTTTACTCAGTAAAACATACCCAACATAGCAGCAGAACGTGGGCGCATAGTGCTCGTGCCGCAGAAAGAAACTGCAGAGTTTCTCCTTCTCCTCCTCCTTGACCAGCCCGCGCATGCTGCCGATGCTCAGGATTTCATTCACAGTCTCTAGCGCACACGCAAGCACCGCCGGGCTGAGGCACTTTTTCGACACCACGCGCTCCGCGGTCTTGAACGCCTTGATGACGTGCATGATGTTGAGGCCCAGCGTCAGGGGCTTGACCCGGCGCATCGCCGTGTTTACGACGTTGCTCTGGCGAACATTCAGTGCGTGCGCGAGCAGGTTCTTCCACACCCACGAGCGCATGCTGGCCTCGTCAAACGCGTTCATCTCAAAGTCGTTGTCCATGTCTCGCATCCAAACCACCCGCGAATACTCCACCCCTGCGACCCCCGCAATGATTGTCCCCGCCTTGGCGTCCAGCGCTCGCGCGTGCATCCCCGGAATGTCCGCGCCAGCGCCGGCGACGCGGCGCTCGCTGAATATGTCGATTGCTTCCATTGCCGTATTTGGTGGTGCGGTACGCGGCATTTAAATACATAATTTACACACAAACACGGGATGCCACGGCGCAGAAATAAATCGTATTTCAGTACCGCCTCCTCGTGTAGGGACCAAACACCACCGTCAAGCATACCGACCCGGAAACACACCGCCAAGTATTATGATGCGTGAAAACAGTGACAGCAACAAACACGGGGCGTTTTCTCCTGCAATGGTGATGGACCTCCCGGTGTTTCGAATCTTTGGCTCGCTGTGCAGCGGGATCTGGATCATGACCCTCGTCGTGAACTTTGTGCTGCTCTTCCGCAGCGAACTCGCGCGGCTGCACGAGCGGCAGCAGCAGGACGTCTGGCTGCTCCTCCAGTGCGAGGACCCGGTGTTTGCCGCGCGCATGCAGCCCTTCAACGACCCGTGCGGCCTCGCGCGGCACCGCGGGCAGGTGAACATCCACCTCATGGCGTTCCACCAGAGCCTAGACAACCTCTTCCTCTGCGGCAGCTACAGCTGCGAGGGCCTCGTGTGGATGGTGGTCGAGAGGGTGCGCAGCAACATGGTCGCGTTCGTCGTGCTGCTCGTCGTCTTGGTCATCCTCTTCCCCATGATGATCCTCCCGTTCTGGAAGCGCTGGACCGACCACATCGGCGAGACGCACGTCCGCAATAAGTTCAACATGCCGTACGGGTACAACTCCGCGCTGGTGCATAGCGGGTACAGCGCCGCGGGGTACCAGCCAATGCAGTACCAACAGCCGGGGTTCGGCTACAATATGCACGGCGGTGGCGGCGGCGCCGCGTACGGTGCGGCTGCATCACGGCAGCAGCCCTCGCAGCGCGCGATAGTAAACAATGTGTACGAGTGAGACGGCCAGCGCGTGGGTAGGTCATTTATTCATTAGTTAGTGTTATAATTAAAATCGAGATCGAAACACGGGGTCTCACACAGAGTCGTACGCCCAGTCGGTGACACCCGCTGCCTCATTTTTGTACATATCCCACGCGGCTTCGTTATTGGCATGTTGCGCTAGGGTCTCGTCGTCGCGGCCGTGGCCTCGGTCTGGACGCGTGGTGTGGTCAACACTCAGGAAAGCGTCTCTCCGTGTAACGGGATCTGGCGCACTGATAGTCTCGTCAGGGTCCCACCCGGGGGCTTGCTGGTGTAACTTTGGGAAGCACATGAGGAGCTCGTAGACGGACCAGCAGAGCGTCATGAACCCGAGCAGCGCACACTGGATCGTTGCAAACAGCACGACGCACTCAGTCGGTGTCCAGGAGAGGAAAAACGCCACCACTGTTGCGATGCAGCCGCTCAAGAAGCCCGCGTACTGCACGCACACGACGATGCACAGGTTGTTGTATGCGTGCATGTACCTCATGAAGAGGCCCTCGGTGGGGGACTGCGCGCTGGCTGCTGCGGTGTTGCTCGTGTGTTCGTTCATGGTGGACTAGACTAATTACGATATGGCTCGAAAGTGATGTATAAATACCATTCTTCTACTTGACTCGGGAATGTGGTTCCTTTTTTCGATTGTTCATCACAAAAGTACAGAATCAGATCTGTGATGAGTTGTTTCAAAGACACGGATAAATTTTGTTATTTATTGAAACTCTGTTGAGTTTACGAGAACGGACGCTTGCTCTGCTCGGAGAGCAGTTCGGGTCCGCGCCTCCTACCGCCGACCTCTTCCTAGGGCAGAGTAGTCAGAAAATCCACGATCAGTTTGCACTGATCGCGGTAGGACTGCTGCTCATCGGTGTTGTCCTTAACACGATTGGCGATGTCAAGAGCTGTGTCACCTGCAGTATTCTTGAGCGTGTGATCCAAGCTCTGAGGAGAACTGCACAGGTGCTTCACGAGTTCATGGGAACCATTGGCTGCGGTATGCAGAAGCGTCCGCCCACTGCGGTCTTTCCTGTGAATGTCCATACCGGCTTGGAGCAGAAGATCCCAGATTTCCCAGCGCGCGTTGAAACGCGCGGTATCACCATAGAAAAACATGATGACTACGATAAACGATAGCGGATCGCTACGATCGGAACCGTTGAGAATCCGATCAGCTTCCGTGCGATCCCTTGCGCACGCACCCAAAAAGTCCTTCATCTTGGCTATCACCTGCTGCGGGGTGAGTTCTTCCGCCAACAACAAGTTGCTCATGCGGGCGTTCAAATCTTCCGGTTCAACGGTGGGGGGGTTCGCCATGTTAGATAGTGAACCCGACACACATACAATGTGGTTACGTATATACTTCCAATAACATTATGTATTCACGTTCTTGGGTTTACACAGGATTCATGATATATATTAAAACACTACCGTGTTAGTGTAAATAAAACCATCAATTAAATGTGTTTCCCGTGCTGCTGCCTGCTGTGGCCCATCGTCGCGGTGCGGTGGGCGTGCAATCGACTATTTAGCGTGTGCATGAGTGGCAGCACACCCACGCATCACCACCACCACAATGAGCACGAGTTCTCGGACATGGAGGAGGCACAGAGCGCGTACAACCCTTCGGCTGCCGCGCGTATGCTACCACCATGACACTGAATGGCACCATGAGCGTGGGATTCACGCACAGACGGCATAGTTCAGTACATACACACTCTGGGACAATGAAGCACTCGTATTTATTACAAAAAGGAGCGAGGCATGAGGCTGTACAGCTGGCTCATGCTGTACACACACTGTTTCCTCACGTTTTGTGCGATCGTTCTGTACTGGAACACGCGGTCGATGCGCAAGTTGGCCACGGCAGACCACGACTTCTCAGCCCTGGTTTCCGGTAGCGGTGCCAGTCAGCCCGGCAGCGACGCGCACCGACCACAGGGGCGGCTGCGGCGCTGGCGTGAATCGCTGCTGCATTCGCTGCGACAGCAGCGCGAGAGCGTGCCGGTGCTCATCTCAGACGAGCTGAGTGCGACCGTCACACACGCCAACATCTTCGGGCCGCCGAGCTCGGCTTGGGTGGACACGCTGCAGGTGCTGGGCCCGGAGCGGCAGTTTCTGAAGCCCTCGCGCGTGCTCGTGCTCAATTTCATCGCACCCGGGACCAACACGGCGATCTTCTGGCAGGCGCTGCTCTCGATGCAGGACTGCGCCGCGGCGCAACGGGGCACGGCTGCAGCCGGCTTCGAGATGCTGGTGCTCATCGTCGTGGTTGGTGAGATGCAGAAGGAGAACGCCGCGTCGTCCCAGCAGTGGACCCGTGAGCTCGTGCAGAAGGCGCACCATGCGCACACAACTGCTGGGGCGACGGCGGCCCCGGACCCGAAAAAGCACCCCACCAATCCGTCGTCCATCCGCACCGTGTCCATCGTGTGGATGCAGGGGTCACTGCAGAACATTCTGCGCGAGGCGATGGCCATGGTGGAGCAGTCGGGGGTCATCGACCAGGTGCTCTGGATACACCCCGGCATCCGGGACTTTGTGCGCGTCTGCGGCCTGGTCTCGCAGTTCAGGCACTATGCGACGGTGCCCACGATGGTGCCGGTGGCAGAAGACGCGGGAACACCCGTCTCGGCGCGGTGCTTCGACGAGTCGCAACTGCGCAACTACAACCGCTGGGTGGGTTCACACACAGACGCAGTCACGGGAGATGAGGGAGGTGGTGATGATAATAATATGCTACGAGACACGGCAAACGATGGGTCCGCACGCAAGGGGGGCGCATACCCGGTTGGCGCATACCCGGTTGGCGCATACCCGGTTGCTCTCACCGGGTATGCACCACACCAAACGTGCAACATCCTGTTCCCGCTGCGGCTCTGGGAACCGCACATGAAAATGTACAGCACGCTAGACGCGCACGGCGCGGTGCGCTGGTACAGCACACAGAGCGCCGTCGCAGGAGCGGGGTTCGGAGGGGGGTTCCGCCACACGCAGCACCACGGCAGTGTGCTCGCCCCAGACACGATATTTGTAATGTCAATGAACGTTTATTCTTAACAGCCCATTTCTGATAATTTCAACACCCTCACCTCCTCCTCCTACACACAAATCACATTGCCTGTCTGCAGATGAGAATGTCCACCATGTCAAACGGGCGCGCGTGCGAGATGCACTTTGCAAAGACGCGGTTGTTGTCGGCAAACACCTGCTTACCCTTATTGCGCACGTACGGCTTCACCATCGGGATGTTCTTCTTGCGGTTGTCGCGCTGCATCCCGTTCTGCTGCCGGTCAAAGTACTTTTGGCGCTTCATTGTTTCCTGCGAGGCGCGCATAAACTCGTCCTGTTTAGGCACATCATTAGGATTTGGGTAATCGTTCTCGAGGCGCGATCCGTCTTGGTCAAACATACAACTCTCAAAGTCCCAGTAGAACTGCACCATGTCCCCCGTGTACATTTCAAAGTGGCCGTTGGGCACGGTGACGACACCACCAATCATCACGGACGCAATGTTGTCACCACTTGACGCGTGCGCATACGCCAGCCCGACCGAGTACCCCACGGGGGTGTACTCCCTGAGCTGCGAAATGACCTTGCCCTTGTCACCCAGAGCATCCCTCGCATTTTTAATCTTCATCTCGTAATCCGGTTCCGTCGAAATGTGGTTCGCCCAGCAGATAAAGTTCTTGGTCTGGGTGTCTACATCGCCGAGCGTCGTCACGACGCTCGGGTACGGGTACTTGACAGACGCGTTGATGGAGACCTCACGGAACATGGGCTTCACGACGGAAATCGCGAGCTCGTCCTTGTGCATACAATACCGGAACTTGTTGTTGAGGAACTCCGACTCGGGCTTGTTGCCGGAGAGCAGCTTGAGGTGCTCGTAGTTGACACGGCACGCCTGCATGTGGCGCGCGGCCGTGTCGGCGCGCGTCGAAGTCGCGGTTCCCAGACTCGCATTCATGGTGTCAGTGTCTGTCTCGGACCGTGTCTGGTGGCAGTTATATGGCACGACATGGCGGTATTTCTTTATATACAAAATGAAGGAGAAAACTTGGAGGCTCGCCGGTCGCCGCGTGATTTCCGCGCTTGTTCTATTATGTCTCTTATTCTGTCTCTTATTCTGTCTCTTATTCTGTCTCTTATTCTGTCTCGAGCGTGACAACCGCAGAGGGTACCAACGACGCCACGTAGGCGTACGCGCCGCCCCACATGTGCTCGATCATGGGGGTGATGAGGGCAGACGCAATGGTCGCCGTGTTTTCGTCCGCAGTAGGACGAGGAGGCTGTGGTACCGCCTGGGGGTCCATTCCGTGGGTCGTGGCATGCTTATTTCGTTGCGGGTCGCGAAACTTTGATGGTGGAGGCAAGTTGTCGCCAGCGGAGAAGGAGGGAGGGTACCGGTGCATATTATCGCGGTCGTCTTCACGCCTGTTGTACCCCTGTGACACTGCAGCAGTGTACCCGTCCGTGTCGGTGTACGACACCCGCGTACTCTTCCAGGTGTTGTCTACCACCGACGCGCCGTTACTGGCTTCACCCGGCTGCCTACTACTACTACTACTACTACTACTACTACTACTACTACTACTACTGTACGACGATGATGTGTAGGAGGGGTCTGGACTTTCACGGGCGGAAGCGTGTTGGTGGTGCGTAGAGGAGTGGTGGGCAGAGGAGTGGTGGGCAGAGGAGGCGTTCATGTGGTACAGTAGCAGCAGTTCCGTCTCGGTCGGCAGCGCGTTTACCGCGTTGAAGAGCATGACAGCGAGCGCCACGAGTGAGACCAGCACCCCGAACCGGAACAGGCGGTTGTGCAGGTTGTGTGGCGGCGGTCGTATGCGGAACACGACGGCGAAACCCGTCATACTCTCCTGCATGGCCGTAACGTGGATATTGCAAGAGGGGATCTTCTGGTGCATCCAGGCGTGCATGGTTTCGTCCCACCGGGGGATGTCGTACAGGATCAGGGTCTCCTCGTTTGGTATCATGATCTTCTCACCCACCTCAGTCGACGACAGGCTCATGAGTTTCTGCACATACCGTTTTACGGACTCTATCGTGGCCATTAATAATAATAATAATATCCACTCCCTCGCATGCAGGGGCAAAAGGGTAAATGAAACATAGTACAGTCCTTACCGTTATATATTTACACTTTGTAGATGAGCAAGACTAACGACAATACAACCACGAATGGCTGCGCCGCTGTCGCGCCGCGTCTCTCGTGCAGTCCCTCGTGCAGTCCCTCGTGCAGTCGCTGCTGCACGGGTGCTGCTGCTATGCTTGCTATACCCCACGGTCTCGGAACCGCGCTCCTTTTCCCTCATCGACCGGCGCGACGTCTTCCCGCTGCTGCGCCTCACAGACACGCGCGAAAACGTGGTGCACTGGAGCGAAGCGGTGGGTGTCGAGAAACTCACAGCCTGCGCGAGCGTGCGCATCACGAGGCGCGGCATACGCTGCATTTCGGCCACGTGGACCCTCGCCATGGAGACAACACCCGAGATGCCAAACAACGGGCAGCAGAAGTGGCTCTCGAACCCCTGCCGCGCGTCAGACGCGGCGCTGTGCGTGCTCTCGAGCAGGCACGCCAATGAAACATACGAGAGCCTGGTGTTCCCTGAGTTCCCGGCACTGGTGAGCATGCACGAAACAGACACGCTGCCGACCGCGCCAGACGCCGCCACGCTGCAGCCGGAGCTTGCCAACGTACACTCGGTGCGCGTCGCCGCGGACGACGACGGCGCCGTGCAGGTCGCCGACGTCTTCAGGGAGCGGCCGTGCGTCCACGGCGCGGGGAAAAGGGTCCTGCGCGGGCCCGGCAACAGGTACGACGTGACCGCGTGCGACGTGTTTGACAGCAACGCCGACTTTGTGTACCTCCCAGGGTCGCACACCCTCCTCGTGCGGCTCCTCGACCGCGGGCTGGTAGAGTACGCGGTCACCAGCGTGCTGGTGCTGGTGCTCACTGTGTTCATTGCCGAGGAGCTGGCAAACGAGCTCATGAACCGGCGCGACGGGGAGCACACCCCGTCGCGGCAGCGCATGTTTATCATGATAGCGACCTGGAGCGCCACGCTCGTCATGGGCATGTACCTGCAGTTCTCCTCACACAGGTCGCATGTTATGATCACGTGGGAGGACCAGAACAGCTTCTGGGGTCTCTTTGCGTACATCCTGGTGTACACGCTGCTCTGGGGTGTCGACGCCACCCTCTCGCTCCTCACCCCAAAGGGGTACACATACGGGACGTTTCTGACAGCTCTGCGCTTTTCGAGCAGCGGACACAGCCGCAACCACGGCATCAACTGCATGCTCGCGAGCACGTTCCTGGCCGTGCAGGTCCTCGTGGGCTCTCCCGAGAACGTCTACTCGCAGCCGTTCTTTTTCATTTTCCTGTACCGGTTGCTCTACAAGACATACAATGTGATAGGCAAGGGCTGCACGTACTGCGACGACGACGCCACCTCGCTCGGCAACAACAACAACAACAACAACAACAACAACAACAACAACAACAACAACAACAACAGCGCCCCCGCAACCGGGTTCCACTCCCTCGACCGGTTCGTCGTGCTGTGCGACGCGGTGTTCGTCGAGCGCTTCTTCCGGTACTGTGTCGCACCGTCCTACACGCACTTCTCCACCGCCGTCTACCGGGCCGCGACGTTCCTACTGGTTGCCAACGTGATCGCACTCACTGTCCTCCACAAGCAAAATAGCGCCCCCGCACCAAAGGAAAAGAAATGAGGTACGAACCGGGACGGGGGAAAAGACGGTTTATTACATTGATCCATTCATCCATCCATTCATCCCACGCTACATCAACAGTGAGAACTTGTGCAGACGGTCCATCTCCAGCAGCTGGTTCTGCAGGTAGTGCAAGGAGAACATCAGCGTCTCCTTCTGTGAGTACCCCCCGGGGGGCGGACCATCTCTCTGCCGCACGTCGCACGTGTGCAACGTGATGCTCATACACTCGTCGCAGAACCCAGAGAAGCTGTCTAGCAGCCTCCCGCAGTTCTCAAACCGTTCCACCCTATCCACGAACGCGGTCGGGTTCATGCTCTTGGAGCTCGTAATCAGCGCCATCGAGTACGAGGCCGGGAAGCTTGCGTCGCGCGTCTTGCACCGCCAGCACACCATGGTCGGTAGGAAGTACATCCCTGCCGCCAGTTCAGGCCAACCAGTTTAGATCTGGAACATGGCGCGCCTGATTTCGCAACAAAGAGCGTCTGGCAGGCACAGCACTTGCGACTCCGCACCGAGTCTCTCGTGCCCCCCCATCGCGAACGCGAGCATAGCGTCCTCGATGACGTGGATGGGGACGTCTGTGATGCTGTCCTTGTCTTTCCCGTGTACGCGGTCATACGCGTCGAAGCGACGCATACACCCCAGTGGGCCAAACATGGTCGTGGTCCGACCGTTCTCCCGCACGTGCTCTACCTCGTCTGGTTTCACCATGTGGATGGGTATAAAGTGTTTCTCCATTGCAAACGTGTTGAGTCGTGGCATGCCATAGTACATCATTTTGAGAAACACCTGCCGAAACAAATCGTCCAACTCGTGTGTGTCTCTGTCCAGCCGCCGGAACCGGGGGACTGGCCGCAGGATATCAAACGTCAGCAGAATCGTGTCCATGTGGCATATTATCTCGTCCGTGACCCTGTCTGCCAACGCCTCGTCCCCTTTCGTGAACCGCAGCGCGCTGTAATACAAGACCAGATCTCGTGATCCCATTATTTGCATTTTACCGTGTGTGGGGTAGACTAGCGACCAGTATCCCATATCGTACATGATAGAAGACATTTCCGTGCATGTTTGGATTATCTCTGTTAGTAGGTTGTGCTTGAGTTCGTGGAACTCGATAACAGAGTGGAATTTGATATTCTGCTGACAGCTACACCTTCGCCTGGTCATGCTGGTACCTGAAGCCCCGTGTCCGGTGGGGTCGGGCTCCCGGCGCTGCCGTGTATTTATTTACATATTTCCCCGTGAATTTCGTAAGTTGTGTTTCGGAAACGCGTCACAAAACGCAAAACGCGTCACAAAACACAAAACTCGTCATAAAAAACAAAACCCGTCACAAAACAATAAGAGCCGATTTGCAATAAAAGAGCATGCATAACCAAGTCAAGACTTTCAGACACATGTCCATGAACAACACACCAAACGTGAGGCGGGAGCTGCCGGCCCTCATCGACCAGAGGCTGCATAGGGTGTTTGACCCAATACAGACCGGCTCACTGGACGACGAAGTGTACTCGACAAGCCGCTCGTGGGACGCGTCACCGGTCAGTCCCGGCGACTCACCGGTATCCCTGACAGGAAACTGCTTCCTGGCGCGGCGCGGAACCTCTCTATGGGACCTCGAGATTGCCACTTTGAGTGGGTCTGGGGGTGTTGACGAGGAGGAGGAGGAGGGATGGGGGGGGAAGGCAGCGCAGGAGGGAGCGCAGGAGGGAGCGCAGGAGGGAGCGCAGGAGGGAGCGCAGGAGGGAGCGCAGGAGGGAGCGCATGGGGTGGGTCAAGAAGAGGATTTCGGTAGGGGGCAAGGGGGCGATGCACTCCGCCGCACTGAAACCGTCAGTACCCACGTGGTCCTCAAGAGGAGGCATTTCACCGACAAGAAAGCCGCACGAGAGTACCGGGCGCTGTTGGCGGCCATCATCGACGCAGACGACAAGGCTGTAGCGGACTTGCCTCCTCCTACAGGAGGGTGCTTGCCACCACACCCGTCGTTTAGCGTCGCGCTCGTGGGTCCAGTGGAGTCGGAAATCACCGGGGGGTACGACGTGTGGTACATCATGCCGCGGTTCGACAGCAGCCTTGAGTCCTTTCTGTACTCACACAACATGGAGCAGAGCAGCGCCGTCGCAAAGGACGTGCTCAGCCAGATCGCCACGGGCATGCGGCGGCTGCACGCTGCAGGTTTGATGCACCTCGACCTTAAGCCGGACAACATCCTCCTTTCAGGCACGGCGGTGTCTGCACCACCATGCAGCAAGGTCCGCGCCTGCATCTGCGACTTTGACGCGAGCCTCCACTGCAACCCCACGGACGACCGCGCCGCGACTTTCCCGACCCTGCTCGCTGCGACGGGGGTGGTAGATATCGTCCCACACACCTCGGATTTCGTGGTGCAGCGTGTCTACAACGGGACGCCGGCCTACAGCGCCCCGGAGCACCTCCTGCAGCGCGTGTGCAAGGCGTCCGACGTGTGGTCCTTTGGCTGTGTGGCGCTGCAGCTCTGCACCGGTGAGGCCAGTCTCTGGAGAGACACCACGACCGAGTTCCAGATTTTTGTCAACGTCAACAAGATGCGCCTCACCGCGCTCGACTGCATCAGCGAAGCCACTCTACAGCGCGCAGAGAGTGTGGCGCACGCACCTACCAACCGCGAGATCCTGAGCATGGTCCGCCACGACCTCCTGCGCCACGACGTGCACGCGCGTATCTCGTTTGACGAGATATGCCGCCGCTTCAAGTGCGATAAGTACGCGGAGTGCGATAAGTACGCGGAGTGCGATAAGTACGCGGAGTGCTAGGGTGAAAGACGAACACGCTCGCGCACACACATACACACAGTTTTGTTTTTCGAATAAATTCTTTATTTTACGAACACACGTAGCAGTCGCATACAATCGACAGCGGAACCACTGCACGCGCGCGCTGCAGCCGCACCCGGGCACAGCTCACGCGCTCTAATCTCTGCACGGCGCGAGCGCGGAGCTTTGTGACGCTCGGTGAGGGGTACACGTCGTCCATTTGTGCCAAACGCCCGTAGTGTGCGACCAGAAACTTGCGGCGGAGATGCTTCCACCCTTCGGTGTTGGTCGCACTCTGGTAGACCGTTTCACACGAGTAACACTGCGACTGTCGGTGCTTCAGACAGCGTCCGCCCTGCTGATCATCGCCTGCAACGTTGTCCTCCTCTTGTCGTACGCGACCGAGACCGTCAACACCCTTTTCCCCTTCTGTGCCGGGCCTTATCTTGGCTGACGCCAGGTTATTCTTTAGGATGCCACGTCTCGGTGCCCCTTTCCCAACCAGACTTTCCACCATGGAACTATTTCTGGGAGCCATCAGCCAGGAAATGTACGAGAATAAAGAAACACACGAAATGACTGTAGCTGTGCCCGGATGCGAATATGTAGGCGATTCGAACGCGGTAACATACACGAATATATACGTGTATCTGTGACTGGGGTATTTCGTTTTTACTCGCGTGTCTTATCAGATGCCATTACCCACCCCCACCTAGCAAAATCTTTGAAACTCCACGTATGAGATGGTCGCGGTCCCTGTCGCTACAGTCATTACCAATCCGTGCCGCAACAAGCAGATCCACAATTTTGGCTTGGATACGGGCGTTGACTCGCGGACGCTTGGAAACCGACCCATCGCTTTCGGGTGCTTGTGTCGTCATTTCTACAACCTTGTCATAGTCGTAAAATAGGATACAATTACGGAACTTTGAAATATCTCCCGTCCTCGATGCGGTTTCTTTAGACAACAACGACACACCCTTGTGACGCATTCGCAAGGTCAACTCGTCATAATTCACTGTTTTTTTTCGTAAAGACTCGGGTCCTTCGTCCGACCTTATGTTACATATTTCTAATACCAATGCATAATAACCACCATAGTCCATACCCGCATAATACCAACAATCATTCATAATATCTTGATTTTTTTTTTGCTGGGTTATCAACGTATCCATGAAAAGGTAAGTGCCAGGTTGCACAATTTCGTGGATTATCACAGCGCCAAAACACTGACGCAATATTTTACTGTCATGTATAAAGTCTAACAATACTCGGGTCACCCCCCAACCGATAGCAGGGTAGTTTATATTATGATAAATAGAATACAACGAATGTTCTTCCAATCTCAAAAATTTACACCTATTCATCCATGTTTCTATATCAAATGTCATATTATAAACCAGAGTATCCTGAAAAACGTCGATTTTAATTATATAGGGGGTAAATTCAACAATCCCAACTTTTCCACCTGTATTATCCATTACGGTCTTACATATCGACCCATTTGCTTCAACCTCAATCATTTCTTTAAATCCTTTGAAAATATCCGCGTGCATCTCTTGTGTATTACCCACCAATGGAGTAGTTGAAAACGACTCATTGAAACAGTAATTGAGCATTCGTGTTATATTTTCATGTAACTGCTTCCGTCTATGTACATCATTTTCATGGCCATCATTCTCAGTTTCTTTGACAAATTTATCCCATTTACGATGGACACTTTTACTGGTATCTGTTTGTGTGTGATTCAGTATGTTGACGTCATTGAATAACGGCAATTCATCCTCTTCCACCTGTACCATCTTTGAAACACATTCCTCGTTCGCATATACGAACATCACAATCCTATTCAGAACCCGTGCTTCACGACCAGTGTCTCGTGGGTGGGTGTATACACACATATATACACACATCTGGATTTCATTGTTAGAATATCTCAGGATACCATGTAGAATGAATCTTCATACGCATCTAACTCCACCCCCCTCCCCTCCCACCCGCACAGGTGACGACAACCAAGGGCACCGGCGGCGACTGCCTCATCCTCGAGGAGGCGGCGTACTGCGACCCGTCCTTTTTCTTTGAGACGGTGGCGCCGCTGCTGCTCGTCGGGCGCACATCGCTGCTCTGCATCTCCACACTGACGGGCGAGTACAACTTCTACACGCGCCTCTTCAAGCAAAAGGACCCGATGACCGGCAAGCCCGTCTTCCACGCGGTGCAGATCCAGCTGAGCTGCGCTTCTTGCATCGCAGACGGGAAGGCCCACGAGTGCCAGCACATGCTGCACTTGGTCCCAGAGTGGCAGTCCTCGACGCGCCACGTGCGCCTCAAGACAATCATGGAGGACCGCCCCGACCTCATCCAGTCGGAGCTCGCGGGGCTCGCGTTCGATTCGATGCAGGCCGTCTTCCGCCCCGCGGACATCCAGAACATGTTCGCCCAGGAAGCCCTCACCACACAGTTTGACGAGCCCATCTACCTCATCATCGACCCCGCCGCGGGCGGCCCGCAGTCCGACTACGCGTTTGTGTCGCTCACGCGCTGGAAGGGGCGCGCGCAGGCACGCCCCCCCCCACCCCCGCCGCCCCAAC
>Ga0233432_10000929_pt1 | contig 28307 bp, 19 predicted proteins | sample SI_122_August201_6_FD_179870 | JGI IMG/M metagenome (GOLD analysis project Ga0233432, IMG submission 179870) | Seawater microbial communities from Saanich Inlet, British Columbia, Canada - SI_122_August2016_10_MG | ecosystem: Environmental > Aquatic > Marine > Inlet | place: Canada: British... | reverse complement strand
TAGCTATATTTGCAATCGTAAAATGGCCTCGTAGCATAACTGAATAGTGCACTTGATTACGGCTCAAGAGGTTGCAGGTTTGAATCCTGCCGAGGTCACTAAATCGGAGAATTGATTCACAGGAATTGGTTCTCCTTTTTTATGTAATATTATAAATTATTTATAAACTTGGACACAACCAATAAAACAATAACCTTTTACTTTCCATATTTTTATAATTTCATCTTTTGAAAAGGTTTGTTGTTCACCTTTTTTTGTTTCTATGGTTACCTTATTTTGTTCTTTTGAAATTAATAATCCATTTACGATATCAGATTTGTCCTTTACATTAATTGAAAGACGATTTTTTATATTTGTATCAATGTCTTCAAAATTAACACCTTTATAAGTCATACAACTTTGTAGTAGTATAAAAACAACGAGGATTAGAAGTTTTTTCATAATATTTTTATTTAATGATTGAATTTTAGATTTTTTTCTTAAGGAATTTTAAATACATCTATGACAGGGAGTACCTGATTATTAAAATCAAAAAATGCTTGATTTTCCCATGGTGAACCCTCTGTTGATTCTTCACCATTCCATGCAACTAGTTCTGCGCCCCAGTAAGATAAACCTATACCACCATCGAGGTTTGTCATCATTGTTTTTAGTTGCTCTACGAAGTCTTTTTGACCTTGTGGAGTAGCTGGAAACTCTGGTAAAATCAGTTGATTTTCAAGACCGACAATGTTATTTGTCCAATCATTCCATCCTAATGTAAAAGGATAGGCTGTTTCGGCAATCATAATTTCTTTGTTGTACAATGATTTTAGCTCGCTTAAGTTTTGTTCTAACTGCGATAAAGATTTACCATGCCAAATAGGATAATATGAAATACCAATTATATCATAATCTAAGTCTTTAACATCATTAAAAAACATATCAGCTCCTTGGTGTCCTGCATAGTGTAACATTATTTTTGTTGCGTTAGAAGAGTAATCTCTAACAGCTCGAATTCCTTCATTTAAAAGGTCTAAAAACTGATTTGGTTCAGAATATCTATGGCCTTCTGGATGAAGGAATCCATTATTAATTTCATTTCCAATTTGAATGATCTCTGGGTTTATTTGCTGTACTACCATTTTTGTGTAATTGTAAACAAAATCTTTCAATGTATCATATGAGACATTCTGCCACTCCGATGGGGTAACTTGATGCCCAGGATCCGCCCAAGTGTCTGAATAATGTAATGTGAGATAAATTTTGAACCCCATAGATTTTAAAGTTTCGGAAAATGATTTTACTTCAGAGAGACTTGAATGTTCATCTATTGGATTTACCCATAATCGAATTCTAATGGTATTGATTTCCTTAGATTTTAAAAATTCCAAAAAAGAGATCGTAACACCATTATTATCCTTAAAAACAGGGTTGCTTAATTCAATTTTGGGATACGAAGAAATATCAACAGCTGAAATAAATTCACTTTCATTATTTGCATTTGAAGTTTGATTCACATCATTTTCAGAACATCTACAGCAAATAAAAATTACGCTAAAAGCTAATATCTTATATTTTAAATTTTTCAACAAAAACAATTTAATGGAATATTATTTTTCGACAAGAATTCTAAACCCCCAAGGTTTTAATGTTATATTTTTTGACAATTCTATTTTTCCAGAAGCATAGTCTACTGCGCCAACAGACGGGTTTTTAAGCTGTTCATTTGTGGAAGAAAAATTACCCAAAAAAGTAATCGTTTGCCCACCTTTTACTCTTTTAAATGCCAAAACTTTAGAATTATCCTGGTCAATTTTATTGTATACAGCTGCATTTTTTCCACCATTTAGAGCTGGGCTCGAATTTTTAAGTTGTCCTAATTTTTCGAGCAAAGACCACATTGTTTTTTTGGTATGTGGGATTTGATCTTTCTCAAAAAATAGTAATCTGTGGTCCAAATCATATTCTTGTCCTGAATAAATTAAGGGCATACCAGGGACAACAAAACTAAGAGTTGTAAGAAGTTCTGAGGCATCTCCCATTCGTTCTCTTACGGTCCCATTCCATGAGTTTTCGTCATGGTTTGTTACAAAGTTCATTAATATATCCTCCTGTTCATATCTATCTGTATCGGTTTTCAATACTTCATTCCATAGCGCTACGGCATTATCTGAATTTGCCATTTGATTAAATATGTGATGGCGCTCCCATCCATAGGCCATATCAAATAAATCTTTACCTTTTAAAAGATCAGGTTGATCGGCCTCTGCTAACATAAATAAGCTTTTCTCTGAGCGTAGCTTTGGAATAGCATCTTCCCAAAAATCTAAGGGCACAGCACTTGCAACATCACATCTAAAACCATCCACGCCTTCCTCTTTAACCCAATAGAGCATGTCTTCAATCATTTCTTTACGCATCTCTTTATTGTCGTAATTTAGATCAGCAACATCTGCCCAACCCCAAGACTCACCCGTATCTGGATTAATAGGATCGATAACTTGTCCATTTTCATTTTGAGTATAATATTCTGGATTTGTAGTTAGCCAGTTATGATCCCATCCAGTATGATTTGGCACCCAATCTAAAATGACAAACATACCGTTGTCATGTGCAGTTTTAATCATATGGCGAAAATCATCAATTGTCCCAAATTCTGGGTTGACTTTTGTGAAATCTGAAACCGCATAATAACTTCCAAGCATTTTGTTGCGTTTTGTTTCATCTTCAATAAGATAAGCAAAATCCCCGCCTGTTGCTTTGCGTTTGGTCTCTGAAATAGGGAAAATTGGCATAACCCATATAATCTTAACACCAAGTTCTTTAAGCTGCGGAATATCATTTGTAAAGGCACTAAATGATCCTGATTCTGAATATTGACGGATGTTAACTTCATAAATTACAGCATTTTCCATATCGGCGTGACTGATAGGGGTGTATGATTGTTTATTTGAACTCAATGCTGTTTTTGCAGATTGTTTACATGAACTGAACACAAAAACAAGAGCTAGTATAATACTTAATTTTTTCATTTTTACTGAATTTAAAATTTGATTTTAATTTTTGATTTATTTGAGGTCTCCCAAGTCAATTTTAATTGACATGTTTTAGTTAAATAATCATATTGATAATTTATTTTTTTATTATTAAAAAGCACTTTATTTGGAACCTTGTCCAAATTATAAAGTACAAGATTAATATCCTTTATATTTGATTGAAATTGCACACCATTTGTTGCGCTTAATTCTATTTGAATTTGTTTATAATTGTGTTTAGCATCTATTTTTAGAAGTTCATAATGCCCCTTTTCATAGGCATTTGCAAGCAACCCATTATCATTATAAATAAGGCGTTGGGTATGCTTCACTTTTTTATCAAAATAATAATGCAACTCAAAATGATCTAATTGATAATTGTCAGTAGACTGTATAGGTTTGGTCATAGGGACAATTGCACCTCCCCGAACAAATGTTGGGATCGATTTTTCTTGTGTTTGAATGAGTGTTGTTTTACCCCCTTCAAATTTTTGTTTCGTGTAAAAATCATACCAATTGCCAGTTTTTGGAAAATCTACCTTTTGTTGTTCTTGTCGTGCATTGGTTATAGGGGAAATCAGAAAATCATTCCCCCACAAATAGGTGCTTGAAATGGTGTCCATTTCAGATCTTGAATCTTCAAAAAATAAGGGCCTCGTTAGTGGTAATCCTTTTGTATTATTTTCAAAAACTAAATGATAATTATAGGGTAACAATGCATAGCGCAAATCAATTGCTTGTTTTGATAATTTAAGTGCTTTTTGTGATCTAAAAACAGGTTCACTTGGTACTTCCTCTTGTGCATGTGGTCTAAAAATAGGTTGAAAAACGCCATACTGCAACCATCGAACGTAGAGCTCATCGTCTAAATTGGCGCCTGCAAAGCCACCTAAATCCGAGTGCATATATCCTAAACCTTGAAGGCCCATTTGAAGCGCAATTTCAGTCTGAGATTGCAGGCCACCCCATGTTCTATTGACATCTCCTGACCAGGGAATTAACCCATAACGTTGAGATCCCGAATATCCTGCTCGCATAAGAATAAATGGTCGTTCTTTAGGAAAATCTTTTTTATATCCACTATAAATCAAACCCGCCCAATCATGCCCATAAATATTATGAACTTCATCGGCAGATGTGTTGTAATGTTGTAAGGCTGTTGGGTGAACCTCAGGTTCTCCTAAGTCCCCCCAAACTCCAACGACACCTTTTGCTCGTAAACCCTTGTATATAGACCAAAACCATGATGAACCTTTTGGGTTGTAGATGTCTATCAATCCAGTGTTTCCAAAGTAAAAATCGTAAGTAAAGGGCTTGCCCAATGAATCTGTTGCCAACACTTGTTGCTCTACTGCTTCATTCCAACGATTTGAGGTCGTTAAAACAAATGGCTCTGTTATTGTAATTGTTTTGACACCTTTGGCTTTAAGTCTAGATATCATGCCTTCAAAATCTGGAAAAGAATCTCTGTAAACTTCTAAATTCCCCATTGTTCCAGTAATGGTTTTACCAAACCAGTAGAGATCTAAAATCACAGCATCAACGGGGATGTTTAAATCTATATACTTATTGATTGTCTTTTCCACCTCTTCTTGTGAATGATAACCAAAACGACTTGCAAAATTACCAAGCGCCCAGCGCGGAGGCATGGGTTGCTTTCCTGTCAAATTTGTGTACTGATTGATTAGTTCAGGCCACGTTGTCGCCGCAATAATTTGGTAAGTCTTTCGCCCTGAAATTGTTTCGTAAGTCAAGCGATTAGTTTGCTTGCTATCTAGGTCCAAAAAACCAATTGGTGCATTATCGAAATGTAAAAGATATTTTTCAGAGGACATCACGATGGGTATCGTGTAATTCATGAGCTTAGAATGCGTTTCATAGCCGTAATGTGCTTTGTTGTATAGCTTGAGTCTATTTCCTCTTCGGTTCATTCCTAAAACTCTTGCGCCTCCACCATATAAAACTTCATTTGATTTAATGTTGAAATCAATCCCCTCTAAACTGTCGTTTTTTATATAACCTTGAGCTTCTGAAATTATTAGTTTATTGTTGTGGTAATATTTAATTTGAAACGGTGATTTTTGAACCTTGACTAGAATACCATCGGTTTGTAAAACAAAATGATCTACCTTCTCTTCAAAAGTAATATCAATTTGTTTTGGTTTTAACACAACAGCATGAGACGCTTTTTTTTCAATCTCACCAGTTGGGATAAATGTAGTTTCTATAATATTTTTGTTGTAGGGTATAATTTTATAAATACCGTCGCTAACTTTTATGTTTAACCTTTGTTGTTCTATAAACTCCACGCTTTTATAAATCCGCTCAGAATTTTGAGCTAAAACAGTACTAAAAGAGATGCAAAACAGAAAGTATAATAATTTATTCATAAGTTGTTTTGAGTAAAAAGGTGAGGGGTGTAGCCAATCTTTTATTCCAAAATTTTTCAGCATGTTCATGTCCATCAAATTTCAGATTTACCATGGACTCATCATCATATAATTTATATTCAAGTGCAGTAGTTACTAAATCTTGATAAGGCAGATAGAGGGCATCCAAAGTTTTTGTTCCATAATCAAAGTAAATTTTATGATTTTTTGGAGAAGGCAAATTATCCATTAAATAATCAAAAATCACATAAGGAATTTGATTAGACTCTGTATTGGAATAGGTGCCAATCCAATGTGTTGATAAACAAGCTGCAGTTCCAAAAATTTCTGGGTATTCGCAAATAGCATAAAGAGAGATTAACCCTCCTCTACTGGAACCCATAATTGCAGTATCTTTTGAAGATGTTTTTGTTGGAAAATTGGTATCAATGTATGGCTTTAATTCGTTTACTATAAATTTGAGGTAGTAGTCGGAATTAATAAATGTTTCTTGATTCTTTTTTTCTGCCATACGTTGCAGGGCTTCTTTATTTTCTTTATCTAGATCTTCAAATACTTTTTGAGGAAAATAATTTGCATTACGTTCTGAATATATATTCCAAATTCCAACAATAATAGTTTCTTTAATTTCAGAGGTTTTTAGAAGTGCTGACATATGCTCATCAACGCCCCATTCTTGGCCATTCCACGTTTTATCAGCGTCAAAAAGCATTTGACCGTCGTGCATGTACAAAACGCTATACTCTTTTGTATTGTCATACTCCTTTGGAAACCATACATCTACGTTTCTGGGGGTAACAAATTTTGACGGAAATTTTTCTATTCGTTTAATGTTTCCTTCAATTTTTTGTGCAGGATTCAACCAATAGGTTTTTATGGAATCCAGTGGAGAACAAGATGCCCAAAGCATATTTATACTTAAAGAAAATAACAATATATAGTTTTGGTTTAAGAGCATTTATTTAGGGACTAAACTGAAAATATAACTTCCTTTTTTTGGTAATCTTAGCGTATCTTGCCACATAAAAACTTCATTTGTTAGAACGTTTTGAAATGTCTTTCCATTGAAGTTTAATTCTTTAAAACGATTTAAATCGACAGAAACTGGTTTTTCATTTTTATTCAAAATTAAAAATGCTATTTCGTCTTCAATTTTTCTGAAAAGAAAATATACCCCCGAATTGGGTGCAAAATGAACGGTCTTTCCATGATGAATTGCAGCACTGTTTTTTCTGAAATTCAAAAGCGTTTTTAAATAGTTTTGCATGTCTTTTTGGTCTTCATTTAACCCTTCTCCAGTGAAAACATTTATTTGATCGCCAGCCCAGCCTCCTGGAAAGTCTGTTCGAATAAGGCCATGATCGCCAGGTTTTTCAAAATCTTGCATCAAAATTTCTGTGCCATAGTATATTTGTGGTATTCTTGGAAGCATCAAAAGTGTACTTAAGGCCATTTTTGTTTGAACGATATCTCCTTTCAGTTCCGTGTAAATTCGGCTCATGTCGTGGTTATCCATCATGGCCATAATGGCTTTTGGATTAGGATAGTGAAAATCATTAGCCAATCCATCATATATTTTAATAAGTCCTTTATCCCATGCTTCTTTTTCGGCAATCCCTTTTTTTATATTGTCCAACATAGCAAAGTCCATAGTTGAGGTCAAATTTGAGACATATCCTTGTTTTTGGTTGGTATCATTTTGCCAATATCCTATGAGTAGAGGATTATAACTCCATTCCTCCCCAACAATTGAAAAATTCGGATACTCTTTCATAATCGTACCTGCCCAATTACTCAAAAATGTTTTATCTGCATAAGGATAGGTGTCTTGTCTAATTCCACTTAGACCTAATTCTTCAATCCACCAAATACTATTTTGAGTGATAAACTTTGCCATGAAAGGATTTTTATGGTTTAAATCTGGCATAGTTTCAACAAACCAACCGTTCGTCATTTCTTTTTTATCGATTTCTGAAGCATAAATATCTTGATTTACAGTGCGGCGATGGTTAGAATATTTTGTGGGTTTTCCTGATAAAAAATCATCTTGATAATTTAACCAATCTTTAAAAGGTAAATCATCTATCCACCAGTGATACAATCCACAGTGGTTGACAATTTGATCCATAATAAACTTGATTCCACGTTTATCAGCTTCTTTAACCAAAGTTTTATATTCATCGAGAGTCCCAAATCTTGGATCAACCTCATAATGATCCGTAATAGCATAACCATGGTAAGAACCTCTTTTCATGTCATTGATTCGAAGTGGACAAGACCAAATAGCTGTAAATCCCATATCATCTATATAATCTAGATGGTTTGTAATGCCTTGTATATCGCCTCCATGACGGGCATAATTATCATTTCGATTTATTTTTTGCTCTTTTAAATTTGGCTGAATGTCATTTTCTGGATTTGCATTTGCAAAACGATCTGGGGTAATTAAATATATTGCATCTTCAGAGTTAAAGCCTTTATATTCTGATGCTAATTTTGTTCTTTTCTTGAGCTCATAATCTAAGGCGTAGGATTGTTTATCTCTTGATGAAAACAACAATTCAATTACACCTGGAGTTGCATTTTTATGAATTTTTAAATCGATAAATAAATAATTTGGGCTATCAGCATTATGGACTTGCACGATTTCAATGCTTGGTGTGTTAACAGTAACATTCATCCCTTGAATGTTCTCAGATTTTACCAATAATTGAAGTTCCTGAGACTCAAATCCTACCCACCAATATGGGGGTTTAACTTGTTCGACTTGAAGTGTTGTTTCTCGTGATGTCTCTTGGTTCCTTTCGGATTTCGGATTGCAACTTAAAACGCCAAAAAACAAGACACCAAAATAAAATAATAGTTCAATGTTTTTAATATAATAATTCATTAGGTTGAAAGTGAAAAATTTGGTTCAACATTTGTAGCTTGACCGTTTACAATAATAGTCATCGGTTCATCTCCAGAAACTTCAAAACTTGTCCCTGAATGTTGCACAATTGCTTTTAAAATCTTTCCTCTAAAATTAATTTTAAAAGAATAAGACTGCCATTTTTTTGGAATTTGTGGTGAGAAATGTAATTGATTATTTTTGATACGCATTCCTCCAAATCCTTCTACAATACTCATCCATGTTCCTGCCATAGAGGTAATATGAAGCCCTTCGTGTACTTCATGGTTATAGTCATCTAAATCTAATCTAGAAGTTTGTAAGTAAAATTCATACGCTTGATTCATGCGCCCCAATTTTGCAGCTTGAATACTATGAAGACACGGTGATAGCGAACTTTCGTGAACGGTAAGGGGTTCATAAAAATCAAAATGTTTTTCCAACTCTTCAGTTGTAAAAGCGTCCTCAAAGAAATAGAATGCTTGCAAAGTGTCGGCTTGCTTTATATATGGAGATCTTAATATTCTATCCCAAGACCAATGTTGATTTATTGGTCGTTCATCAGTAGATAGTTCAGAAACAGGAGTCAGGCTTTTGTCTAAAAACCCATCTTGTTGCAAATAAATACCATGCTCTTTTGAATAGGGTAAATAAATAGATTTTGACATCGATTTTATAACTTCTATCTCTTGCTGAGTTAGTTTAGTTTTCGCTACAATTTTGTGATATGCTTCTGTGTCAGCATCTTTTATACTGTCTAAAGTATCGAGAGTAAACTCCATACACCATTTGGCAATATAATTTGTGTAAAAATTATTATTCACATTATTTTCGTATTCATTTGGACCTGTTACTCCAAGCATGACAAATTTCTGTTTTTGTTCAGAAAAATTAAATCGCTGATACCAGAAACGAGCGATGGCAATCAAAACAAAAATTCCTTTGGAATACGTATAGGTCATATCGCCAGTATATCGCTGATAGTTGAAAATTGCAAATGCAATGGCGCCATTTCTATGAATTTCTTCAAAAGTAATTTCCCATTCATTGTGACATTCTTCGCCATTCATGGTAACCATGGGGTACAGGGCTGCACCAGTATTAAATCCTAATTTTTCTGCATTTTCAATAGCTTTTCCCAAGTGGTGAAAACGGTATTCTAGCAAATTTTTAGCGACTGTAGGGGATTTTGTAGCCATGTAGAATGGTAGACAATATGCTTCTGTATCCCAATAGGTACTCCCCCCATATTTTTCACCTGTAAATCCTTTAGGCCCAATATTCAGTAAGGGGTCAGTTCCTAAGTAAGTCTGATTGAGTTGGAAAATATTAAAACGAATTCCTTGTTGCGCCTTGATGTCACCCTCGATGGTAATATCGGCCATTTGCCATATTTTGGCCCAGGATTGAATTTGTTCTTCCAATAGCGTGTCAAATCCTTTCTTTGAAGCCATTTGAATTGCAGTGGCTGCAGATTGCAATACATCATCATTTTTGCGATCTGAAATATATCCTCCAATTTTTTCTAAAGAAAAAGGCGACCCTTGATCAACATGTGTTAAATAAGTATGACCAATTCTTGAATTGGTATTTTGTTCAGAAAATGAAAGTGCGATAGGTTTTTGGTTTAGAGTACATTGGTGGTGCATGAATGTACACGTCTTGAACCCAGTTTTCATGGTTTCAGCTTCAATAAAGGCATTAGAATTTTTCGAGAAAATATTTAAAATATTCCAAAATTGATCGTCCCAGTTTTTATCTTGATTTGTGATATTGCTATCCAAAAAAGGTTCAAAACTAATTTCAGCTGAACAATTAAGCGGGGTAACTTGATATCGTATAGCACCAATTTCATCTTGAGCAAGACTCAGAAATCGTAGACTTTTCACAGAAATCTGAACATCATTGGGAAGCGTTGCTGTAAACGATCGAGACAGCCAACCTTCTTTCATATTCAATTCACGTCTAAAATCAGATATTGATTTACAAGTATTTAAATCTAAAACGACATCATTGACAACCACTTTGATTCCAATCCAGCTTGGCGCATTAAGAACTTTAGCAAAATATTCTGGATAACCGTTTTTCCACCAACCTACTTTTGTTTTATCTGGATAATAAACACCTGCAATGTAGCTCCCTTGAAAGCTGTCGCCTGTGTACGTTTCTTCAAAGTTGCCCCGTTGTCCCATTGCGCCATTTCCGATACTAAAAATACTTTCAGAAGATTTAACGTGTTTTGGAATAAAACCATCTTCGATAATGGACCATGGATTTGGAACTATATAATTTTGGTTCATAATATATTATGATTATTTATTAGTTGCTCTAAAAAGTCATTACTCATAACTTTAAAGTCTTTAAAATTGTATTGTGCTTCGTGCAAAACCTTTGAATCTCCAATGCCAATGCTGATCATTCCTGCCGCATTTGCTGCTTGAATACCTGCTACAGAATCTTCAAAAACAATACAGTTCTTTGTTTTAGATTTTGTCAAGCGTGCTGCTTTTAAAAACACTTCTGGGTTGGGCTTGGCTTTTGAGACGTCGTTGCCGTCAACAATAGCATCAAAAAGTCCAGTAATTTTTACTTTATCTAAAATTGGCCGGGCATTTTTACTAGCCGATCCTAATGTGATGTATTGGTTGTTGTTTGTTAAAAATTTCAATACTCTATCGACGTCTGGTAAAAGCTCTGAAGTATTCATGTCTGAAATGTACTCGATATAGTTGGCATTTTTTTGATTCATTTTGTTTTGAAATTCATTAGGATCTAAAGTTCGTCCTGCCCATTTCAAAATTTTTTCTAAGGAATCAACACGACTAACGCCTTTGAGTTGTTCATTTTGTTCAACAGAAAAATCAATACCAAGTTCATTTGCTAAAGATTTCCACGCTTGATAATGATACTTTGCAGTATCTACAATAACGCCATCTAAGTCAAAAATGAAACATTTTTTTTTCATATTATTCAGATTGATATCGTATTGCAGATGGATTTGTTATAAGTAAATTAGTAAGTGCAGCAACAATCAGACTGATTCCTGCAAGCAACATACTGTTGATTGCTTCTGGCCCAATAAGGTTTGATAAATGATTAATTGCACCTAGGGCTGCAGCGATTTGTGGAATTACAATAAACATATTGAAAATTCCCATAAATACCCCCATTTTATTTGAATCCACAGAACTAGAAAGCATGGCATAGGGCATTGATAATATACTGCCCCAAGAAAAACCAATTAAAATGAAACAATATTTTAGCTGTTGGGGAGTAGCCATATACATTAACAAGAACCCAATCCCTCCCAAAGCGAGGGAGCACATGTGGACGTATTTACGGTTAATCGTTCGTTTGGAGGTATACAATGTTAAAAGCAAGGCAAAAGCCATTGATGAAAGCCCATAAACCCCCATGGCAGAACCTACGGCATTTGATGATTCTTGAAACGCTGTATTGACGATATCAAATTCTGCCTTTCCGATTTCGGTTGAAAGGTCATATTGTGCTTCTATTGGCGCAGGTGTTTTAAATACATGTTCGGTGAGCGCTGGATTGGCCATGCTCCACATGGTAAAAAATGCAAACCATGAAAAAAACTGTACAATACCAAGTTTTTTCATTGTCGTTGGCATTTGACCAATATTTTCAATTATGTCTGGAATGAATCTATTTTTTTGCGCACGTTCTTTATCAAAAGCTTCCATGTCTTCTGGTGGATACTCAGATGTGGTCATAATAGTATACAACACACTTGCAAAAAACACAAATGCACCAATAGCAAATGCCACTTTAACAGACATTGGCACCACTCCAGAGGGCGCAGAATTACTAACACCTAGTTGTGAAACCATCCAAGGCAGATTACTTGCAATCCATGTCCCTATTCCTATAATTAGCGTTTGAACTACAAAGCCATAAGAACGCTGTGATTCTGGTAATTTATCTGCGACTAACGCACGAAATGGCTCCATTGAAATATTTATAGAGGCGTCCAAAATCCACAAGAATCCAACAGCCATCCAAAGCACTGGAGAATGAGGAACAAAAAAGAGAACTAAGGAACTTAAAATGGCACCAATTAAAAAATATGGTTTTCTACGTCCAAGCTTTGGATGCCATGTTCTATCGCTCAAATATCCAATAATGGGTTGAACAATAAGGCCTGTTAGTGGTGCAGCAATCCAGAGCATTGGAATGTCTGCTTTATCAGCACCCAAAGTTTGAAATATACGAGACATAAAGCCTCCCTGCAACGCAAAACCAAATTGTATACCTAAAAATCCAAAACTCATGTTCCAGATATCCCAGAACCCAAGTAATTGCTTCTTCATAATAGTATAATTAAATATTAGTACTATTTTGATAATCAGCAAATGTGTTTATCAAAACTTAAAAAGTGAGAAGTAGAGTTATAAGTTTTGATTTAACAAACATAGAAATAATTTTTTTGTGTACCAAATTATTTTGTAGAACCTCTTTGAATTAAATTGGTTGAAATAATAACCGTCTTTGTGGGTTCTTTTGGTAAATCATTTACGCGCTCATCAATGCGTTGAATAAGTAATTCTGCGGCTTTTGCACCCATAGACTCTCCATGTTGACTTACTGTTGATAACGTTGGTGTGGCGTGTTTTGAAAGCATTCCATCTGTAAAACCAATGACTTGGAGATCCTTGGGGATTACATACCCCATTTCTTTAGCAACTTTCATTGCAACAACAGCATAGAGCTCATTTACAGCAAAAATTCCATTAACATCTGGATGAATGAGTAGCAATTCTCTCACTTGTTTTTCCAAAACATCAAGGTGATCATCTTCATATAGAAGTTCATCGTCAATTTTTAAAATCAAATCTGGAATTGGATTTATTCCGTGTTTTTTTAATGCTTCTAAATAGCCTTTAGTTCGCAATCTTCCCACACTTACATAATCCTTAGTTGTTAATATTGCTATTTTTGTAGCTCCTTTATTTATTAGTGTATCTACGGCTATTTCCGCTCCTTTGGTATCATCAACAATAACTTTATCACAAGGGATTTCAGCGACAACTCGATCAAACATGACTAAAGGAATTTCCTCATTTAATGTCTCAGTATAATGCTGATAGTCTTGGAGCTGCATCGTCTCTCTAGCCATTGATATAATAAATCCATCTATACTACCGTCCGCCAACATTTCCATATTGATAACTTCGTTAGAAAAAGACTCATTAGACAAACCAACAATGACGTTGTAGCCTTTGGAATTGGCATATTTTTCCACACCCTTTATTACTTTAGTAAAAAAGTGATGAACTATATCAGGAATAATAATTCCTATTGTTTTTGTCTTTCTATTCTTTAAACTTAATGCAATATTGTTTGGTCTGTAGTTCAATAATTTAGCAAAAGCTTTAACTCTGTCAATGGTGTCTTGACTGATTTCTGGACTATTCTTTAGCGCTTTTGAAACCGTGGAAATAGAAACATCCAACTCTCTTGCTAATTGTTTTAGGGTGGTTCTTTTTTTCATGATTAATAAACTTTTAATTCCATTAAACTTGCTTCATTAGCAAAAATAGTAATAAAGAATCCTTTTTTTTACGTTTTTAATATAATCTGAGCTGTTTTTTGAGGATTGTTCAAAAACTTATCAACACGCAAACGTTGTAGTTATGTTATGGAATTGTTAAATAATTCCCAAAGATATACATTAGCCGTGAAAAGTAGAATTATAAGTTAAAATCGAAAATTAGTCATAACTAACAATCATTTTATGAAAACAAAAATTAATAGCTTCTTGTTTTTACTATTGATTCCCATCTTATGCTTTGGGCAATCGAGTGTTAAAGGTACAGTAAGCGAAGAAGATAGTGGATTACCACTTCCTGGTGTAAATGTACTTGTAAAAGGGACCAGCACTGGGACCACTACAGATTTTGATGGAAATTACCAAATTTCTGCTAACATTGGCGATGTACTTGTTTTTTCTTATGTAGGATTTTCTACACAAGAAATTTCCTTTAATGGAGAAAGTGCACTAAATGTACAATTGGCAGAAGATGCTTCGGCATTAGATGAGGTTGTTTTAATTGGATACGGTAGTGTAAAAAAAGAGGATTTAACGGGTGCTGTAGATGTCGTTTCTTCAAAAGAATTTAATAAAGGTGCTATCGTATCAACTGATCAGTTACTTCAAGGAAAGGCTGCAGGTGTTAGAATCACTGATAGTGGAGGGACTCCAGATTCTGCACCTAACATTAGAATTCGAGGTGGTTCATCTTTGAATGCAGACAGTAGTCCATTAATCGTAATAGATGGTGTTCCAATTGGAAGTCAAAACCCAGCAGGGGTGAGTAACCCTCTTTCATTAGTAAATCCTAATGATGTTGAAAGTTTTACAATTCTAAAAGATGCTTCCGCTACTGCTATATATGGTTCGAGAGCCTCTAATGGGGTAATTATTATTACAACAAAAAAAGGGACATCAGGGGGTACCCAATACAATTTCTCTACCAGTACAACCTTTAGTAAAGCTGGAAGCGGCCTGAACATGATGGGAAGTGATGATTATGTGCGCTTCATCGAACAATATCATCCAGACTTAGTTGGAAGCTTGGGTGTTGATGTTGGTTCTGTATCTACTTCTGAGGCCGCACAAGTTATTCAAACGAGTGCTGGACCAAGAGAAATTTATAATACAGATTGGAGGGATGAAATTCTAAGAACATCAGTAACTACCAACGCAGTTTTCTCTGTTAGAACAAATATCAATGATAAAATACCATTTAGAGCATCTTTAGGGGTTAATAAAGCTGAAGGTATTGTTGAAACTGACGATTACGAGCGAATAACTGCATCTTTCAAAGTCTCACCTTCTTTCTTTGAGGATAACTTAAAGTTAGACACAAATGCAAAGTTTACTCTTGTAGATAAAAATTCAACTGATTCTGGGGGGGCTTTACGAGGGGCTTTGGTCTTTGATCCAACTAAACCTGTTTACAATGACAACACCTCTTTTGGCGGGTACTACACCAATACCAATGGCAATTTACTAGACGGGCAATACAACCCTTTAGCTTTACTGTCTCAAAGATCTAGACCAGAGGATACCTTTAGATTTTTAGGTAATATTGAAATGGAGTATACTATCCCATCTTTACCTGAATTACAAGCAGTTGTTAATGTGGGGATAGACGCATCAAAATCAGATATTAAAGAAATACTTGGAGAAGGTGCACTTGTTGGATATCGTTTGGATGCTGATGGAAATGGAGTTTTTAACCCTGGTTTGAATTATGTTGAAGATCAAAGCATAACAAACTCTACATTTGATTTTTATTTGAAATATGGGAAATCGTATGATGATAAAAAGATTAAAAGTTTTGATGTTCAATTGGGATATTCATATCAAAACTTTAAAACAGATGGTAACAAAGAAATATATGCATATGCTTCCACTGTAGAGGAAGGTGTTATTGGAGAACGCTATCAAGTGATTAATGAAAATAATCCAAACAACAGATACTTTAATAGTCAAAATTTACAATCTGCTTTTGGACGTTCAAATATTAATATTCTTGACAAATACCTTATTACACTTTCGTTAAGAGCTGATGCTTCTTCTTTATTTGTTACTAATGATGTCTGGGAGAATGGTGTTTGGGGTGTCTTCCCTGCAGCAGCTTTTGCATGGAAAATAAAAGAAGAATCTTTTCTTAAAGATGTTGAATTTATTGATGATTTAAAATTAAGATTAGGTTGGGGAAGAACAGGGCAACAAAATGTTTCAGGAGTGGTTGGGTTTTATCCGACAAGTCCATTATTCATTGTAGGAGATCAAAATAGTCAGTATCTTCCAGATGTCAATTTATATTCTGCGGCACCATTTCAAACTGGATTAACGTGGGAAAAAACCTCTACTTTTAACGCAGGACTTGATTTTGCATTTTCACAAAAAAGAATTTTGACAGGATTCTTTGATGTATTTAAAAGAGAAACTACTGACTTATTAACTCGAGTAAATCTTCCGCCAGGACAAGCACTGACAGATAACTTTATAGCAAATAGGGGGACAACTGAAAGCGAAGGGTTTGAATTGGGGCTTAATTTAAACCCAATTAATTCTGATAAATTTAGTTTAAGCCTAAATGGTAATTTGTCTTATGCCAAAACAGAAGTAACAAACTTAGGAGGTATAAATACACTTCCAATTGGAGGAGGGCTACTTGGAACGGGTTCAAATCTATTGTTCAATAAACTTGGTGAAGAGCCATATCAAGCAGGTGTTTTTAAGCAGGTTTACGACACTCAAGGAAATCCAATACCAAATGCTTTTGTGGATTTAAATGGAGATAATCAAATTACTGAGGATGATAAATATTATACTTCTTTGAGGCCAAACTGGAATTTTGGATTTGGAATTAATATGACCTACGGGAACTTTGATTTTTCAGCCTCATTTAGAGGGCAACTAGATGGTAAAGTGTATGACTTGAACGCCTTGAGCTTAGGACACACAGAAAGTGCGGCTCCAAATAACAACACTAGTATTTCAAATGTCTTAAATTTTTATGAGGATGCAGCTAATCCAGTTTTTCAGGACGCTATTGGAAATATTCAGTTTTCAGATTATTTCCTCAAGAACGCAAGTTTTATGAGATGCGAAAACATTGTCTTAGGATATAATTTTTCTGAAAATTTCATTCCAAATACAAGTATGAGAATTTATGCTGCAGTTAACAATCCATTTATAATTACAGATTATGATGGTCAAGATCCAGAAAACTTTGGAGGGATAGATAGTAACTTTTATCCTAGGCCAACAGCATACACTTTGGGTTTAAATATTGATTTTTAAAAAAAATAATTATGAAAAAAATATTATTAATATGTTTTAGTCTCGCAATGTTCTGGCCACTTACATCGTGTGTTGACGATTTGGATACAGAACCAAAAATTGAGCAAACACTTGAACAATTATTAGCACAAGATCCTAGCGCAATTGAAGGGATTCTATCTAGACTTTATGCATCCTTTGCATTGTCTGGACCAAATGGACCTGGAAGTTCAGATATTTCTGATGATGCAGGAGAATCTCCCTTCTTGAGAGGGATTGTTAATCTTCAAGATTTTACTGCTGATGGTATGAAAAATAGATGGGGCGACGATGGTCTTGATCAGCTCACAACTACATCGCAATGGACCAGCAGCAATAAATTTTTTAGATATTTATACAATCGCATCTATTACACTGTACCACAATGTAACAACTTGCTAAATGTTTTACAAAGTACCTCAGTTTCAACACCAGAATCGATTAAAAGTGAAGTTCGTTTTTTGAGGTCTCTTGCGTATTTCTACCTCATTGACACCTTTGGAAAAGGGGTTCTTGCAACAGATGAAAACTTCGGAACCTCAGAATTCCTTCCACAAGCCTCAAGGCTAGAGCTTTTCGATTATGTTGAAACGGAGTTGTTAGCTATTGAGTCTACCATAGGCAATAACAACGGATATGGTAGAGCAAATACGTTTGTTGTAGATATGCTCTTAAGTAAACTATACCTTAATGCTGAGGTTTATACCGGAACTGCTCGATACTCTGATGCAGTAACTTATTTATCCAAAATCATTAACGAAGGAGGTTATTCTTTAGAGCCTAACTTTATCAAAAATTTCTCAGGAGACAATAATGAATCCTTAGAAATTATTTATCCCCTCATTGCAGATCCTATAAATAGTCAAAGTTATGGAAATACCACATACATTGTGAATGGAAGTATGAGTCCAGATACAATGCCTATTTTGGATTTTGGCGCAGCAGAGGGTTGGCAAGGGCACCGCGCGACAAGTGCATGGTATGGACTATTTGGTGATTTAGCCACTTCAACCGATGTTAGAGCAAGTCTGTTTTGGACACAAGGACACAACTATATCATGACCGATTATAGAGAATGGACAGATGGGTATCCATCCACTAAATTTAGGAATAATGACTTGAATGACACACCCAGCAGTGGGATCTCGTTTTCAGGTACAGATTTTCCACTCTACAGACTTTCGGATGTCTACTTAATGTTTGCGGAATGTGCCGTTAGAGGTGCGTCTAATGCTAGTATGAGCGATGCTCTGAACTATGTCAATATGGTCAGAAATCGTTCTTCTGCAAGTACAATCACAATGGCAGATCTAGATTTAGATTTTATCATAGATGAAAGAGGAAGAGAATTAAATTTAGAAGGACATAGGCGAACAGATTTGATTCGTTTTGGCAGATTTACGGGAGGTAGTTACTTATGGCCGTGGAAAGGAAATACAGCTGGAGGAGCATCCATCCCTGACGCCTATAATCTTTTTCCGATTCCTCAATCTGCTCTTGATGCAAACCCGAATTTACAACAAAACACAGGTTATTAATTTAAAAAAATAAAAATGAAAAATTTAAAAATTTTACTACTTACAGTTTTTGCCATCATTGGCTTTAACTCTTGTCAAGACGACGACGACTTAGTATTTACAGCTGCACCTGAAGCAGAATTCACATTTGTAAATACATTTTTAGACGATTATGTACTAAACGCTAATGCCGCAAGCAATATAGCAGAACGCTTTGTTTTTAATTCGGCTAACTTTAACACACCTAGTCCTGTTAATTACCTCTTAGAAAACTCAATTTTAGGGGATTTTACTGATGCTATGTCCGTTGGAGGACAAACCACTACCAATGAGATATCCGTAACTGTTGGACAACTCTTGGAAAAAGCTGAAATGGCAGGAATTGGTGAAGATGAATCTGGAGCACTTAGTTTTAGGATAAAAGCGTTCTTGGGAGATGAAGGTACTGCTACAGAGTTTTCGTATACCCCAACACAATTGATTAATGTAACAATTCCTTCTCAAGGTACAGGTGGTTCTGGAATAGAGCCCTCTACTTGGGGTGTTGTAGGGTCTGGTTATAACAATTGGGGTGCATTTTCAGATGGCCAATTTTATACAACAGACCAAGCAAATGTCTTTGTGGCTTATGTAACGCTTGTTCCTGGAGAAATCAAATTTAGAGAAAATAATGCATGGGATAATGATTTTGGTGACACTGGTGCTGACGGAACTCTAGATGCAGGGGGCGATAATATTGCTATCACAGACGCTGGTACGTACAAAATCACAATGAATTTAAATGACAACACCTATGCCATAGATGAATTTTCATGGGGGGTTGTAGGCTCTGGTTATAACGATTGGGGAGCTTCTCCTGATGCCAAATTTTATTATGATTATATTACAGATACTTTTAAAGTAGGTGTAAGATTAATTGATGGTGAAATTAAATTTAGACAAAACAATGCATGGGACTCTGATTTCGGAGACACAGGTGCTGATGGGACTTTAGATGCAGGGGGGGATAATATCGTTGTAACTGCTGGGCATTATACCATTACTTTAGATTTCAACATGAATATATATACTATCGAAACAGCAAATCTATACGGAGTTGTTGGATCTGGATACAATGATTGGGGGGCTACTCAAGACTTTACCTTAACGCCATTGAGCAATGATATTTGGGTTGGTGATATAGTGCCGTTAATTGATGGTGAAATTAAATTCCGTGTCAATGATGCTTGGGATTCCGATTTTGGTGATACTGGTGCTGATGGTACTCTAGATGCTGGGGGCGATAATATTGCTGTTACTGCTGGGAACTATAGAATTCATTTAGATTTAGCAATGGGTACATATGAGTTGAATCAAGTTAATTAATCATTAAACTCAAAAGGGACTGATTTTTTTTAGGAGAATCATTCCCTTTTTTTGATCTTTAATCCAATGAAAAAAAACCACTTTATTATAGGTTTCTTTTTAATTAGTAGAATTAGTTTTGGTCAAGTAACCATAACTCCAAATCCATTTGAAGTAAATCAATCTATTACAATCTCAGTAAATATCAGTAGTAGTTCTACAAATTGTAATAGTATAAGTAACCCAACAAAAGTTTATATGCACTCAGGAATTGGTGATGATTCCGACCCTTGGGGATATAATGTTATCGGAAATTGGGGAATGGATGATGGTGTTGGAGAAATGACAAATACTGCTGGAAGTAACTGGAGTATTACCCTCACTCCTAAAATATATTTCGGTTTAACAGACATTCAAGCTGATAATGCAATACGAATGGGAATGGTTTTTAGAAACGCAGATGGAACACAAGAATTAAAATCCAGTGGATGTTCGGATTTCTTTTTTGATGTTGGAACGTTTCAAGTCAGTTTAAGTACGCCGCTTCAAAATTCCACTACCCTACTTAATTCGGGTGATAATTTAAGTATTAGTGCTACTAACATTGGGGGAAATGCTAATTATATTTTAAAAGCCAACGGGAGTATTATTAATTCACAATCCAATACACCGTCTTATGCTTTTACTCATACTAATATTCTAAATAATCAAAGTTATGAACTTGAAGTTACTTTGGCTTCAACAACTATAGTAAAACAATTTTCAGCACTCATAGATCCAGGTTCTAACATTGAAATTATGCCAGTAACTTATCATGATGGTATCACTTATTTAAGTGATACAGAAGCTGTTTTAGTATTATATGCAACTGGCAAAGATTTTGTGTATTTAGCAGGTAGTTTTAATAATTGGCAACCTGATGCTACTTATGCTATGAAAAAAGATCCAACACGAAATAATAAATTTTGGATAAAATTAACAGGACTGACTTCTGGTCAAATTGAAACCTATCAATATTGGGTGGTTGATAAAACTCCGACACCCAATTCACCATCTTTGGTTAAAATAGCAGATCCTTACTCAACATTAGTCTTATCTCCTTTTGACGACCCCTGGATCCCTTCAACCTCGTATCCAAATTTAGCTCCTTTTCCAGCAGAACAAGAACGCGAAGTCACTGTTTTACAAACTGGACAAACAGCATACGATTGGCAAGTCACTAATTTTGATAAACCAAAAAAAGAAGATTTAGTTATTTACGAAGTTTTAGTGAGAGACTTTGATGCCAATAGAAATTTTCAAGATATCATTGATAAAATAGATTACTTTAAAAATTTAAATATTAATGCTATTGAACTCATGCCCGTAATGGAATTTGAAGGCAATGAAAGCTGGGGTTATAATACTGCATTTCATATGGCGTTAGATAAATTTTATGGCACTGAAGATAAATTTCGAGAATTAATAGATGTATGTCATCAAAATGGCATTGCAGTCATTTTGGATCTGGCTCTAAATCATGCATTCGGTAGAAGTCCAATGGTTCGTATGTGGATGAAAGACCCCGATAATGATGGTTGGGGAGGACCAAATTCTGACAATCCTTATTTTAATGAAGTAGCAACACATAGTTATAGTGTCGGATACGATTTTGATCATTCAAACCTAAGAACTCAAGACTATGTACGACGTGTTATTAAACATTGGATTGAAGAATTTAAAATTGATGGTTTTCGTTGGGACCTTACCAAAGGGTTTACCCAACAGTGTACAGCTGGAGACGATAGCTGTACTAACGGTTATCGATCCGATCGTGTTGTTGTACTCAAAGAATATGCGGATTATTCTTGGAGTTTAGATCCTGATCACTATGTGATTTTTGAACACTTAGGGGGCCAGCAAGAACAAAAAGAATGGGCTGATTATCGAATTGACGAAGGTAAAGGAATTATGCTTTGGGGGAAAATGACAAACCCTTACAATCAACTTACTATGGGATATGCAAATGATTCAAATTTTGAAGGCATGGGGCATAATAGCCAAAATTTCATAGAAAAACGTCTTATTGGCTATGCAGAAAGCCATGACGAAGAACGGCTAATGTATCGAAACTTATTATATGGAGCATCAAGTGGATCATATGATATTACAGACCTTAATACAGCCCTTCAGCGTATGCCTGCCCTTGGTGCAGTGACACTGACCATACCTGGGCCAAAAATGATTTGGCATTTTGGCGAGTTAGGTATGGAAAACTCAATTTACACATGTACAGACGGTGGTGTAGATACACCTAACGATGCAACTCCTGGAGATTGTAAATTGGATACAAAGCCTCAACCGCAATGGATTCAAAACTGGGAAAACGATGCGATTAGAAGTCAAATTTATGACAGTTGGTCAAGAATCAATGCTTTGAAAATTAATGAAGCGGTTTTTGAAGGTAATTATGATATAAATTCAGGATCATTGACTCCGAAAATATACATTTGGGATGACACACTGCCTTCTACAAGTTTAAAAAACGTTGTAATACTTTCGAATTTTGATGTTACAACTCAAAATGTAATACCTAATTTCCCATATACAGGCGTTTGGTATGATTTAATGGATGCGTCTGGAAACACTACTCTATCAGTTTCAAACACTAATGACCCTATTAGCCTTGAACCTGGAGCGTTTAAAATCTTTGGTAATCAAGCAAGTACATTAAGTACAAATGATTTATCATCAGAAAATGATATTCAAATTTATCCAAACCCCGCTCATGAATATTTTAAAATTAATCTGCGTTCAAAACAAATTAAAATTTATAATCTATTAGGGAAATTAGTTCAAACTCACAAAGGGAAATTGAGTACCGGATATCGTTACAATATATCTAGTTTAGAACCTGGTGTTTACCTTATTTCTGTTGTAACAGAAAGAGGTAAAATGACTCGCAAACTTATTAAGTATTAATCAATTTAAAAGAAGATAATTTTTAATTAAATATTTAGAAACATGAAGAAAATTTACACTTTACTACTTTTGGCTTCAGTTCTTGTTATTGAAGCGCAAACAACGATTAACTATCCGCAAAGGGTAGCGCATTACGTTGCCACTTTTACTGATAGTGGAGGAAATTTTGATGATGGTGCAGACCAATTTGGTATGTGGGCTAATGGTTCCGGTGCTAAACAATCTGTAGCTTGGAGAAACTTTACAGAAACAGGACTTCCTGGTGGTACTGCTACAATCATGAGTATCAACGATTCTTTCACGATTACGGTGTCTGCCACTCAATCATCTTTTGGTGTTATTGGTGTGGCATTGCTCTCAAGCCCTTCTTCCACGGCTTCTTGGGAGGATCGAATAAACAACTACGCTGTACAAGTCAACTTAAATGGGAATAATGGCACCAATGATCCATGGGAAGTGGTTTCTTCTGGAGGAACGATAGATGCTTCTTCCATTGGAGGGTCAACTACTTATGCCGATACTAAATTTAAGTTTACTTTAGATTCCTCCAACACAATGACCGTTTCCATTAATGACGGAGCAGAATCATTTAGTGTGACGTTAAATAACCAAAATATAACTGGCTATTCTGTGTACTTTGCCGATGATTGGAATGGATCTGCTAATGCAGATATATATTGGAAACCTACAACAGAGTATGTTTATGCTGTGGGATTAAATCTTCCAGAATTTCAAAGTAAAGACAGTTTACTTGTTTATCCTAACCCAGTACAAGATTCATTTATGCTCAATAGATCTGTAAGAATTGTAAAAGTATTTAGTATAGATGGAAAACTAATAAAGTCTTTTCAAGGAGATTTTGATATAAATCACTGTTTTGATGTTTCATTTCTAGAGACGGGTCTTTATTTTATTACATTAGGGGGGAATAATAATTTAACATATAAATTCGTCAAGCATTAATAGTCATATAAAGTTAATTTCAATCAAAACGTTCAAACTTAAATAAGTTTGGGTCACAAATTATCCTCAAGAATAATTAAATATTTTTGGGGATATTTTATTACATTACATTTCGATTGTGCTTTTAAATTGTATTTGTATGAAAATGATAAAAAGGATATTTGACTTAATTTTTATTATTATTTCAGCTTCAATATTAATTATATTATCAGAATATGGTTTTTTGGAAAAGAATATAGCTTTTTCGTTTATACCTATTTTAATTGCATATTTTTTAGGGCAATATTCTCAGATTAAGTTCAAGAAATAATCGAAAAATACTCCTTAATAAGTTCGAACTTTCGAAAGTTTGGGTCACGAATAAACAGTACAATAAGGAAAAACGCCAAGCTTGCTTGAGCGTTTTTTTGTTTGGACTATTTTCAGCACGGAGTGCTAAGGATCATAAAATAATCCTGCCGAGGTCACTAAACCGGAGAATTGATTCACAGGGATTGGTTCTCCATTTTTATTTATTGACTTTTTACCCCTAATTAAGCCTATAATATAATTAAAAATAAACGTGACTGTTTGATAGGAATAACAAAAAAGCCTCCAATATAATTACTGAAGGCTTTTGAAAATCTAATTTTTAAATTATTCTTTAGTCACAATTAATAGAATAAATTTCAGCTTGAGGGTAATTTATGCTACCAAGTGCTAGACCCATTTCTTCATCACAGTCATTAATCGCCCATGTATCATCAAAATTAGGGGATTCTGCATCCAGTTCGATTAAATATCCGTTGTTTGTCATTCCGAATTCCCATTCTCCAGTCGTAAGAACGTTATTTTCTGACATCACTTGGAATGTACCATCAATGTAGAAAAAGTAAGTAAATTCATTAGAATCAATAAAATCAATTATCCATGGACATTCTGTCAAAATATTTGAAATACCCTCTTCGCTTGAACAAACATAATCATTATTGTTATTACCGTCGTCATTGCAATCAACAGAATAAATATTGGCTTGGGGGTATACGAGACTTAGCATTCCAAGGTATGCGTATCCAAGGTCAGTATTACAATCATAAACCACCCATTCATCATTATACTCATTTAATTCTGCGTTTAATGTAATATAAAAAGTACCATTACCAGCAGCTACACTCCACGCTCCAGTAGTAAGAACAGTACCCCCGGTATTGCCTCCAATGTCCTGCAATTGGTAAGTGCCATCGCTGTTTAAGTTATAGATGAATTCACTATCGTCAATAAAATCAATTGACCAACAATAATCGGCTAAAGTATTTGTGATATCTCCAATTGAGCAGTCTAACCCTTCTCCTACACAATCTATTGAGTAAAGCTCGGCTTGAGGAGATACTAGACTTTGCATTTCTAAACTTTCATCACATACAGTAACCACCCATTCGTCATTGTAGATAGGTGAGTTTGCTGCTAGGGTTATGTAAAAGGTCTCGTTTCCAGTATTTATAATAAATTCCCCAGATGTAAGAAGACTATCGTCGGACTGCACTTGGTATGTGCCATCACTGAAAAAGTTATAGAGATATTGGTCATCGTCAACAAAATCAATTTGCCAAAAACAATTTATTAAAGCACTTAAAATGTCTTCCGGGAGGCAATCGACAACTCCAACATTATCATCGCCAATGCAATCTTCTATTATAGCTTCTAGCTCATCATAGTCATTAATTGTTACTATCGAATCATTTTCAATTATAATGTCTAATGGAAGTACTAAATCAATGTGATAGGCACCGTATGTGGCATTAAATAGTTCTTCGCGAGAATTTACAGTTACAGGATCTCCTTCATCTAATATTATGGAAATAGGATACACAAATTCAAAACATTCTCCGTCACTAGATTCGTAGTCTATTTGGCATTCTTCACTAAAATCGTCCTCAGTGAAACCATCACATATCGCATAGCAGGCATTTGGATATGAAATTGTAAATAGTTCTCCATCTAAATCTGTAATATCAATACAAACAGGGTCATATTCTTCAGTACAAATACAATCCTCTACCTCGTCCTCAAAATCACAGTCTTCTAATAAACTTAAAAATTCATCTTCGCTATTTATAGTTTCTATTTCTAGAGCATTACTATTTTCATTGTAGGTCTCCACTTGGAAAGGAAACGCAATCCCATTTATAAATAAATTTTCTGTTGAAGCAAAATAAATGTCTATTAGTTCATCTAAACTATTTACTGTTACTGTAGTACCCGTATTAAATGAAAGATTGATTGGGTATACAAAATCGAAACAAAAATCAAAGACAATATTGCCAGCAGGATTTTCCGCTTCGTCTACATTTCCATTATCATCATACTGTTGGTTAAGTCTACTTAAAGTTGTTACAATAGATTCACTTTCCTCGGTATTTTGTAGATTATCAATAATTACTTCTTCATTAGTACAAGACGTCAAAACTGTAAGTACCGTTAAAATACTAAAAATTAAAAGTTTAAATTTATTCATTTTTTTCATTTTTTAATTTAAAAATTATTGAGGTTAATCCTATTTAAGACAATTTCAAATATAAAAACCCTACTTTTTTCTTAAATTATTTTTTTCATAGTTTTGGTTTAAAATTAAAACCAATTTAATGTCCAGACACAATCACAATATATGTGATTCAAATTCTTTTGAGGCTATATATAATACCTATGCTAAAGAAATTAGACGGTTTCTTTTTTATAAAACTCAAGATATAGATAAATCTGAAGATATTTTACAGGATGTGTTTATAAAACTTTGGGAGAATTGTAACAAAGTAGATTCTAACAAAGTGAAGAGTTATATTTATAGTATTGCTAATAATATGTTTCTAAATGATATAAAGCATCAAAAAGTAGTACAAAATTACCGGAAACATAATGAGAATAAAAGCACTAATGAGTCCCCTGAATTTATTATGCTTGAAAAGGAGTTCATGGAAAAGTTAGAATCGACAATTGATAACTTGCCAGAAAAACAGCGCGAAGTATTTCTAATGAATAGAATTGAAAAAAAGAAATACAAGGAGATTGCTCTACTTTTAGATATTAGCGTAAAAGCTGTAGAAAAACGTATGCATCAAGCCTTGGTTGTCATGAGAAAAGAAATTGGTGATGTTTAACTAAAATTGTTAAGTAGGGTATTTATCTAGTTAGTTGTCCTAAATATAGAAATAAAATGAAAAACCAGAATTCACATATAAATGAAGAAACGTTTTTAGCCCAGTGGCTACAGGGAAACCTCTCAGATACAGAATTAAAAAATCTTATTAGTGAGGCTGATTACAATGTTTATCTAAAGTTGCGAAAAGGTCTAAATACTTCGGATAAGTTAAATGCATCAACTCAACATTCGTTTAATAAGATTCAACAAAAGATTGCAAATAAAAAAACTCCAATTTTTAAGTTGTATCCTGTACGTTGGTCAATTGGTATTGCAGCTTCGATTGTTTTTCTGTTTGGGTTGTTTTCAGTTTTAGGGAACAATGATATTATTTATGAAACTAATTTTGGCGAAATAAAAACTATTACTCTTCTTGATGATTCTCAAGTAATTTTAAACTCTAAATCTACCATTGTTTTCAATGAAAATGATTGGAAAAAGAGCAGGCAACTAACCTTAGATGGTGAAGCTTATTTCAAGGTAGAAAAGGGAAACACATTTACTGTTAATACAAACAATGGTTCAGTCACAGTTTTAGGGACTCAGTTTAATGTAAATTCTAAAAACGATTTTTTTGATGTCGTTTGTTATGAAGGAAAAGTAAGCGTTAGTTCAGAATCTTCGGAACATATTTTACTACCAACCCAACGCATTAGAAAACTAAATGGTAATCCATCGGAATCTTCCGCTACTCAGCTCTCTAAGCCAACATGGATTGATGGAGAAAGTACATTCAAGAGCGTACCAATTAGATATGTAATAACTGCCCTAGAAGATCAATATAACATAAAAATTGATTCAGAATCCATTGATGATTCAACAGTTTTTTCTGGTAGTTTTCCACATCATAATCTCAATATTGCTTTGATTACTGTTTTTGACGCACTAAATATGAAATACAATAAAAAAGACAATCGTAACATTAAACTTAGATACTAAAGATGAGGTTGATCTGTATTTTTGTTTTAATGTTACTCCCATTAGTAGCCTCTTCGCAAGAAGAGGCTTTTTATGTAGAGTTTAAAAACGAGTCTATTGCAGAAGCATTTACTAAAATAGAACACACTTATGATGTGCTATTTTCTTATAATGACTATGATATAAGCAAAAAACGTATATCGCTAAAAAGACAAAAAAGAACATTAGCAGAAGTTTTAGAAGCTTTAAAACTGCAAACTAAACTCTATTAT
>Ga0233432_10000928_pt1 | contig 28320 bp, 20 predicted proteins | sample SI_122_August201_6_FD_179870 | JGI IMG/M metagenome (GOLD analysis project Ga0233432, IMG submission 179870) | Seawater microbial communities from Saanich Inlet, British Columbia, Canada - SI_122_August2016_10_MG | ecosystem: Environmental > Aquatic > Marine > Inlet | place: Canada: British... | reverse complement strand
AAGTGACTGCATCGGGTGATAGTTACAATGATCTGGGTATGCTCAAGACAGCAGATCGTTGTATTTTATTTAACCCCCCTTCCTCCCTCTCAGCAGAATATCCCGATATTGCCGTTGCGACTGATTACAAAACCCTTTTTTCATTCATTCGGGAGCAACTATGATCACAATCATTGCAGGAACAAACCGCCGGGGTAGTAATTCTTTGGTAATGGCCAATTGCTTGGCCCAATTTTACGCCGAAATTGAAATTGAGAACAGGGTACTTGACATATCTGAACTTCCTGTAGAGACATTCTCCCCTGACGCTTATGGCGAAAAACCGGAGAAAGTCTTGGCATTCACTCAAGATATTTTGACATCATCAGGGTTAGTAATTGTTACCCCAGAATATAACGGGAGTATGAGTGGTGCGTTGAAACTTTTTATCGATCTTTTACCTTACCCCGAAAGCTTCGAAGGGAGGCCAGTCTGTTATGTAGGGATTGCTTCTGGTCAGTTTGGAGCAATGCGTCCAGTTGAGCACCTGCAACAAGTTTTTGGCTATCGCAATGCCTTCAATTTCCCTAAACGTATATTTGTTGCCAAGGTTCATGAGTTTCTTGACGCTGAAAAGGGAATCTTGGACGAAGACTTGGTGGCCCGTCTTAAGGACCAAGCCCTCTCGTTTGTCGAATTCTGCAGAAACCTGGGGAAATTATAGGGTTTAGTGAAGATCCTACGGTCTGGCCTCTAGGCTAGTATGGGAGTCATTACCCGCCCATGAACATCGGTGAGCCGTAGATCCCTACCTCCGTGTCGAAAAGTAAGGTTTTCATGGTCCAAGCCAAGGAGATGAAGCACGGTGGCCCAAAGATCGTAAATGTCGCACTTATTTTCCGCGACATGATAACCAAATTCGTCTGTCTGGCCATATATGGTACCTCCCTTGATTCCTCCACCTGCCATCCAAATTGAATACCCGTAAGGGTTGTGGTCACGACCATTGCTACCTTGGGAAAAGGGGGTGCGACCAAATTCGCCTGCCCATACGACCAATGTTTCGTCGAGCAAACCTTTCGCTTTTAGGTCTCTCAGTAAACCGGCTATTGGTTGATCAACTTGATGTGCCATAGCTGCATGACCCTTTTCCAAGGCACCATGCTGATCCCATGGATTGGCAGCGTTGCCAGCCCCAATACCCTCGTTGATACAGCTTAGTTCGACGAATCGCACGCCTCGTTCAACTAATCTTCGGGCAAGTAGGCACTGCCTAGCATAACCAGCAGTTTGTTTATCCGTAGAATCGATTCCATACAGTTTTTTAGTAGCTTCCGATTCACCGGTTAAGTCACACAATTCGGGAACGGCTGACTGCATGCGATAGGCGGTCTCATGATTACGGATGGCTGCTTCAACTTGTGTATTTACTCCAGTGCGAGTGAGGAAATCATTATCAAACCCCTTAATTAATCCCAGGCGATTGCGCTGTACTAGAAGTGATTCCCTAGGTTTAACATTCCGGACGGGTTCCGGTTTGTCCACCTGCAGGATCGAGCCTTGATGCGAGGCCGGTAAATAGCCACTACCGTATAAGCCTACACCGCCATGTGGGGCGACTGAGCCAGCACTATTGAGAACAACGAAACTGGGCAGGTTTTGGTTCGCCGAACCTAGACCGTAGCTAACCCATGCACCCGCACTCGGATGCCCCATAAAGGGAAAGCCTGAGTGGAAAGCATAATTGCCTTGAGCGTGTTCATTTACTTTGCTTGTCATGGAGCGCACCACTGCCAAATCATCGGCCATCTCACCGACTTTTGGGAAAATGGAACTTACGGGCATGCCGCTTTGGCCCCATTGCTTGAAATTGAAAGGGCTAGGGAAGACATTTCCGTTCTTATTGAACTGCGTGCGCTCTACCTTGACTGGCATGGGCTTGCCAGCATATTCATGTAACAAAGGTTTTGGATCAAAGGTATCGATATGGGAAACACCGCCTGACATATAGCAGAAAATTACGCTTTTTGCTTTTGGCTTAAGTTGATTTTGCACCGATACAGAAGAATGAGCACCCAGCATTCCCTGTAAAGCCATTAGGCCAAATCCCGATGAGCACCGAGTCAACATTTCGCGACGGTTAACAATGTGTTTCATAATTATTTGAGGTATATAAATTCTTTCATGTTAAAAAGGGCGATGGCAATGTCGTTCGATCCTCTTTTTTGGGGAACCCCTCCAGATTGGTGTTTCCGTAGCTTTAAAGCCAGTTCCTTTCCGCTTGTCTCAAGCCTGATCATTTCCTGTCTCTGAGAAGGCGAAAGGGCAGCAATTAGTTCTTTTGGCGACACATAGCTTGCAAATCCTCCGAATGCCACCACGACCTCTTCTTTGTTCAAGGCCCGGTCATACAAGGCCGCTTCCCTAATTTGGGCATCAAGCATGCGACTGGGATTTGCTGGTAAGTGGCGGACACCAAAGGACAGTACACTTTTGTTTTTAGGGAAAGTAGAGCGACCAGTCTTATAAGGTTTCCCATAGGGTTGACCGTTTCGGTAGCCCGTAATCGTTCCGTCTCCTTGATAAGTGATAGCGAGATGAATGAAGTCAACGTCGGCTTCTTTTTCATCACTTCCTTCAAATGCTTTCGTTCGCCTAAAGCTGTTGCTACCCGACATCCAACGGTTACTAGATTTTTCGGCGTAGACGATCGAGTCAAAAATAGATCCATTTGGGGTTTGCAAAGTGATTACTCCACCCGCCCGTTGGTTCAGGTTATCCAATTTAACCCAAGCCTCGAGAGTTTTTTCACCGATGTCGAATGGGATTGGATCGGTTATCACATGCCCACCAGCACGCATTGTAAGAACCCCGTTTTCTATTTTGGCCCCACCTTTGGGGCGTCCAGTAATGCCGATAATTGAATCTTTCCAGCCGTTGGCAAAATTCCAGTGGAGGGTGGGTTTTGGTCCGGCAGGTTTTTCCTCAAATGAGACTTTTTTGGACTGGAGGATTTTAGCACGGACAGGTTTCAAGAGTTCCTTTAATTTCAGAGAGTTTTCAGCAAGCTTTTTATCCAAAATCATTTTGTTATTTAATTCCTTGGCTGCTGCGTCCGATGATCCCTTTACGAAGGCTTCTGCACGTTCCATCTCAGCTTCGGTAGCAGGCCTTCCCAAGGCTAGCCTAAACATATTGGACAGTTTCTCCTCCTCAGTATCCCCTGGGGCATTTCGAGCTAGATCGAGGGCTGCATTAATTACAAACGAATCGTTCATCATCGTGAGGGACTGAGCAGGCACATTGGTTGAGTCACGTCTACCTTTCGTGGTGGCTGGAACAGGTGCGTCAAAAACAGTGAGGAAAGGGTCCAGAGAATTACGTCTGATTTGTTTGTAGACCGCTCTTCGGCTGGTATTTCCACTTACCGAAGCACCTTGGGCAATTCCTCCTAGGTTGATTTTTTGTGCAGCAGCTAGAATCGCATCCCGAATGGGTTCGGCTTCTAATCTTCTTAGGTGGGCATGGGAAAGGAGTAAATTCTCAGGATCCTTTTCGCGAGCTTGGTTTGAAGGTGTGGAGGAAAGGCGAAAGGTATGGGTTGTTACCAGGAATTTGATCATTTCTTTGATTGACCAATCTTTACTACGCAAACGGGTTGCCAAGAAGTCGAGAAGTTCGGGATGACTGGGGATTTCCCCGAGTCGACCGAAGTTATCGGGAGTGGCTACGATTCCGCGACCAAAAAGATGATGCCAAATACGGTTTACGATTACCCGACTTGCAAAAGGGTTGTCCTTGTGCAGTACATCTTTTGCATACTCCAATCTCCCGATAGAGCTTTTGGGATACGGTGTTTCGTTCAAAGCTTCTAGGAAACGTCTTGGCACAAGGTCGCCAAGCTCCTTGTGGTTTCCTCGGACGAAGAGTGCTTGATCAAATGGTTCGTTATCGAGAATACCAGGGGCGAGCCTAGGTGACGCAATTTCTTTTTCCAGCTTTCGATATTCGGCTGTAAGTTCCGCAAGTTTTGGTAGCTCTTTTATCGAAGTTGAAAGCAAGCCCTTTTGAACTAGAAAACTCAGCATTCGTGCTTGTGGATCGCTTGCCTTGCCCTTTTCCCAGTCGGCAATGGATTTGTTAATTACCTTTGAATACAGCAGAGCAAGCTCTTCCTTGCTCGATGGATTGACTCCGATAGAGAAAAGAGGGTATAATACCTCGGCAATTTCATCTTGAGGAGGGCTTTCTCCTGGAGATACCAAAACGGCTTCCGTTACGCCGAACCAAGAAGTCCTTACTCCACCGGCTTCAACTGGGTGATCCCGATTTGTAGTTGCCTCAAGGTATCCCTCGTCTCCAGACCAATATTTGGTGTTCCAGCTAATCCATTTTTCCTGCTTTGGATCAGGAGAACCCTTAGGGTAAACGGTTCCACGCCGGGGGTAGTTCCACACCACATACCGCAGGGTGCTTCCCTTGTCCCCGATGGCCCTTATCCACACATTTCCGTCGTCAAAGCGAAACCGCGGAGAGGAAAAAGTGCCATTTTGTTTATTGGAAAGCAAATGCGTATAGGCTCCAGATGGCAGAATACGGTCGATTATGCGATCGCCTGAATTTAAAACATGAAATGAGCCGGCAGGGGAGGGTTTGTCTTTGATTCCAGAACCACTGCGAGACCAACGGGCAAAATGTTTGTCATTGCTCAGTTTCCAGCTCTGCCTGTATGCACCTGAGTGGCGTTTGTCTAGGTTGGCCTTACTTTTCAAAAAAGCTACTCTTTGTATTTCCCACTCCTGTTTGAAATTCTCCTGCTTCGTATTCCGCAGTTTTGCCCATACTCGAAGGGGATTATGGATGCCACCATCGCTAATAGCGTCTTGCCACTTTCTAGATGGAGGTCTTTCTAGTTTCCCAGCCAAAGCAGTTCCTGCCTTTTTCCAAGCTAGGCCGAGCGCATTTCGTATACTTTTCTTTAATACATCTATTTCGGATTCGTTTTTAGAAAGTAATTCTGGGGAATCGATTACTCGCTGGGCTGGTCTGCCATTGGAAAGGATTCCGAAAAGAGCGTAGTAATCCTTTTGGCTAATCGCATCGAATTTGTGGTCATGACAACGGGCACACGAAACGGTGAGTCCGAGAAAAGTTTTTGTCAGGACATCGATTTGGTCATCGGTAAATCTTACGTGTTCGTCCAAAGCATCGGTGGGGGCAAAGCCATGGAGAACAAAACGCAGGTTTGCCGTACCAATCGCCGATTCATTCAAGCCCAATTCATCGTCTATCCGAGGGTTATCAAGAAGGTCTCCCGCGAAGTGTTCGAGAACAAGTTGGTCATAGGGAACATCGGAATTGAGAGCTCTAATGAGATAATTTCGGTAACGGTAAGCGTTGGGTATACCGGGATCCCCTTCACTCCCGTGAGAATCGGCATATCGAACCCAATCCATCCAGTGCCGTGCCCATCGTTCACCAAATTGTGGACTGTCGAGGAGCTCGTCGACAAAACTCTCGGTTGCGGTGGCTAGGTCTTCTCGAGCTGCCGGTTCAAATTGCTTTTGCTGTTCGATTGTGGGTGGAAGGCCGGTAATGGAGAAGGTCAGTCTCCTTAAAATCGTCAAGGCATCAGCTTCCTTGTTCGGTTTTAATCCTTTCTCAGCCCATCTAGCTTGGAGGAATTTGTCGACGGGATGCTCGGACCAATCACTCCCGGGAACTGTGGGAACATTTTGCAACCCAATAGGTTGGAAACTCCACCATTGCTTTCTTCGCTCACGAATTTTTTCCCATGCGGTATCTTGAGCGAATTGCTCCTCGGTGGGCGGGTCAACTCGTGGGTCAAAGGCACCTTCTGTAATCCATTTTTTAAAGTCGGAAAGTACATTAGGCATGAGCTTGGGGCCGCCCTTGGGCATCTTGAGGTCTTTAATCTCATGCTTGAGGACTTGCATGAGAAGACTTCCCTCTGGATCTCCGGGAATTATGCCCGGGCCTGTTTCACCACCATCAAGTAGACCATCTTTATAGTCCAGAATAAGGTCTCCCTTGGCTTTTTTAATACTATTATGACATTCGTAACAATGTTCGGCTAAAACGGGTCGAATTTTGTTTTCGAAAAATTCTTCTTGTCCCGGGTCTGCGAGTAAGCCGACAGTGGCAAGCATGAACCCCAAGAGCGCTTTGATTAAGGACTGAAACATGAGTGTAAAAAATATCCAAATATGGAAAAGCTGTCAAATATGGAAAAGTTGTTTGGTATTGAAATAAATAAAATTAGTACTTTTAAGACAAATTTAGTATATAAATTATAATGTTTAGCGATTGACGAATTGCAAATATCTCATGCATCAGTCTTTTATGCTAAAAAAGCTTTCAGTAATAGCAACGAATGCATGCGGTTGGCCAAATTTGACCAAACTACCATCCGGGCGCGTTTTATGTACGTTCTTTAACGCACCGAGTCACGGATTGTTGGAGGGAGACTTGGTTTGTTCCATTAGCGACCCAAGTGGCACAAGTTGGAGAAAGCTATCGACTATCGCACCCAGACCTAAGGGAGGCAATAGGATGCATTTGGCAGTTGGAATTGCTGGAAATGGAGATGTTCTTTGCTTTTCGAGTGGCTTTTATTTACAAGCTGGCAAATTCGAGGGTTTTTCCGGTCATTGGCTTTCACGCTCAAGTGATTCAGGTAAAAATTGGATAGTTGATCGAAACCCCTCAGTCCACAAAGGCAACCGTGATAGTATTCCTTTTGGACGGATCATCCGTTTGCCCGATAATCGTTTGGCTTATACAAGCTACCGTTCACAGGGTATTGGAAAGCCAAGTGAAACATGGATTGGATTCTCTCAAGATGACGGCAAAAGTTGGAAAAAGCGAGTTAAGTTCGGAAGGAATGATTCCAATGAAGCAACTTTACTTCAAGCTGGAGATGGTTCTTTATTAGCCGCAGTCCGTACACACGTAGACCATCATGTGAAACTATGCAAAAGTTCGAACAGTGGAGTGACTTGGTTAGAAAAGGGTCCTTTGACTTTACCCATGCAACATCCAGCGGACTTAATTTCACTCTCTACTGACTGCTTGCTTTTGACATACGGAATCCGCAATCGTGGACTGATGGGAATTGGAGCCCGTATCAGCTTGGATGGGGGAGTGACTTGGCGTCCTCCCTGGGTCATTCATCAGTTCGGGAACCAGGCAAAGGATATAGGCTATCCCTCAACCGTTGCTTTGGACAGGAAGGGGAATTTACTTACCGCGTTCTACTCGGATTATGAACCTAGTCTTGGCAAAAGAGCCTCTAGGTACCGAGTTTTAGGGATGAGATGGTCGATTAAGGACTGGTTGCACGAAAGCCTGTTGGCTTCTGCCTCAGACGGGGAGCAACTCAAGCTATAATTAACTTTATGAACCTGGTCGAAATTTCTTGATTAGCTCTGGTTTGACGGAGGTATCACTGTCGTCCTCGTAGTATTTGACTAGATGTTTCAGCCTAGCTTCCATTTGTTTCCTGACCTTGGAGTACTTAGGGTTTGTATACAAGTTGTTCAATTCGTCCGGGTCGGATTTCAAATCATATAATTCCCGCTCGTTATCAAACTGATAAAAATGCATGAGTTTGTAGCGTTTGGAGCGGACACCATTGTGTCTAGGAACCATATGAACACTTGGGTATTCGTAGTAGTGATAATAAATTTCCTTACGCCAATCCTTCGGAGTTTGCCCTTTCAAAAGGGGAACTAATGAAGCTCCTTGCATGTCTTGGGGGATGGAAGCCCCAGCGATTTCCAAAAAAGTTTCCGCATAATCGAGGTTTTGGATTAGGTCTTGATTTCGACTGCCGGGTTTTGTGATACCTGGCCATTTTACAATGAACGGCATCTTTAGGGACTCGTCGTACATCCAGCGCTTGTCGTACCATCCGTGATCACCAATGTAGAAACCCTGATCAGAGCAGTAGATCACTATGGTATTATCTTCCAAACCAAGCTTTTCTAGGGTCTTCTGTAGGTTATCGACACTTTCGTCTACCCCTTTGACGCACCGAAGGTAGTTTTTAGCATAACGTTGAAACTTCCAACGCACGAGATCCTTACCCGAAAGTTTTGCTTCGTGGAAAGCTTTGTCCTTGGGCCCATAATAAGCACGCCATTTTTCAAGCTGTTCAGGGGTCATCCTTTTCATGTTATTCCAAGCCGACCTATCTTGCCTTAGTTGGGAAGGAGGCTGATTAAATTCGGGAGTGAGATCTAAAAAGAGATCGTAATTTAGATCCATGTGGCGATCGATTTCGAGTTCTTGAAGACGTGCCGCTGGGGCATTGTCTTCCCACTTGTCGAAGAGGGTGGGTGGCTCAGGGATTTCTATGTCATCGTAAAGATCGAGATGTCGCAGAGCTGGCATCCAGTTTCGGTGTGGTGCTTTGTGCTGAACCATGAGCATGAACGGCTTGTCTTTGAGTCTTTTGTTCTTGAGCCAATCTATAGCCAAATTCGTAACTACGTCCGTGCAATATCCATCGATGCGCTTCCTCCCTTCAGGGAAAATCATATCAGGATTATAGTACAACCCTTGTCCGGGGAGGACAGCCCAGTCATCATACCCTTGCGGTTTGCCCTTCAAATGACTTTTTCCGTAGATGGCAGTCTGATACCCTGCCTTTTGCAACAGCTTAGGAAAGGTCTGCTGATTCCAATCAAAGGAGTTTCCATTGTTCATGAAACCATTTTTGTGACTGTGCTTTCCCGTTTGAATGACCGCTCGACTGGGTCCGCAAATGGAATTCGTGCAAAAACTATTTACAAAGAGCATCCCCTCTGATGCGAGGCGATCGATAACGGGCGTCGGATTGACTGACTTGAGCCATCCGTCGTAGGCGCCTATAGCATGCGGGGCGTGGTCGTCGGAGAAAACGAATACAATATTCGGCCTTTGTTCCAGGCCTGAAAGTCCCTTCGCCAAGAGCAAAGTTGTAAGGAAGCGGGATATATTTTTAATAATCATATGGATCTCCGCACAATCAATTGAAAAATGGGAAAAGGAAAACAAAAACGATCATTATTCTAAAAAAGCATCTTACCTAAAAAAAACGAAAGGCGTCGTCCTCCCAAACGACGCCTTTCAGGATATGCATTCCTTAAGGATCGAGTATTTACTTGATGAATATACCCGTGACAACCTTTTTTTTGCTTTTATTGCAGGTTTTTTGCATTTTTTTCCGGGGGAGGAATTACTCATCTACTTTCTTTCGGGCATCGGGCCCCCTGTAATACCTTCTCCATTCTTCTGGCATTACTGAAATATCCGAATTATCTTCGAGTGTTAGTTTACTTCTCGCAAGCTGAGCCTTGAGTTCAGAGATCTGTTTTTGGTAAGCTTCGTTCATGTACAGGTTCAGGTTTTCGCTGGGATCTTTGGAAAGGTCGAATAATTCCCACTCGTCAAATTGATAGTAATGGATCAGTTTTTGAGACAGGGTTCGAATTCCACGATGTTTGGGCACCATTTGTTCATTGGGAAAGGAATGATAATGAAAATACAGAGACTTTCTCCAGGGCTGGGTGTTATTATTCTCAAGTAAGGGCAGTAAAGACCGGCCTTGAACCTCTTGAGGGATCACGATCTTCAAACTTTCAAGAATTGTGGGAGTGACATCTATCTCCTGGACCAAGGCTTCGTTAATGACTTTTTGAGAAGTGTTTGGATTCCCTTTATGGGATAAGATAAGTGGAATCCTTAGGGATTCTTCATACATCCAATGAGTTCCAAACCATCCGTGTTCGCCAAGGAATCTTCCATGACTTGCAGTATATACAACGAGGCAATCTTTCGCATCTGGTAAGGCCAGGTGTTGGGTTAGGCGAGCGACATTTTCATCGATCCCCTTGAGGCATCGTAAATAGTTTTTGGCAAAGCGCTGGAATTTCCACCTTAATAAAGCCTCGCTCTTTAGGCTTTCCCGAACGAGTGCTTCGTTTTTAGGTCTCCAAGCAAGTTGCCACGCCGAAGATTGCTCTTCGTTCATTCCCTGAAGATTTTTTTGACCAACGAGGTTTCCGCTTAGTGCAGTGGCTGGACTCCATCCGTCTGGTTTTGGTGAAAAAAGATCATAGTACAAATCCAAGTTGCGTTTTATTTCCATTTCTTGATAACGGGCAGGGGGTGCTCTGTTTTTAAGGTCATCTAGAAGATTTGGAGGTTCGGGTAAGAGTACATCGTCAAATAGATTTATATGTCGGATAGCAGGCATCCAGGGTTGTCGACTTGCATTAAATTGGACCATAAGAAAGAATGGTTTTGGGTCCTTTCCCCGTTTATTCATCCAGTCAAGGCTTAGGTCCGTTATGATATCGGTGGAATGCCCTTCAAATCTTTCTTTGCCTTTTGGGCTCCAAAACTCAGGATTGTAGAACTCATCAGAGTCTGCAAGTATTTGCCAATAGTCAAAACCTGTAGGTTCTGTCCCGAGATCCCATTTTCCAAATAAAGCAGTATCATACCCGTTGTTTTTTAACAAATCGGGTAATGTAATTTGATCTCCGTTGAATTTGCCTCCGTCCTTGGTAAAACCGTTCGAGTGTCCATGTTTACCGGTGAGTAGGCTGGCGATACCTGGGACTGCCATCGGGTTCGAGCAAAATGCTTGGCTGAAAAGAGTCCCATCCGAAGCAATTCTGTCTATATTCGGTGTAGGGTCTAATTCCGCAAATCTTTTTTGAAAAGCTCCGAGCGAAGACAGGGCATGGTCTTCTGTCACGATTAGAATTACATTTGGTTTTCCTTCCCCTCGGTTGCAAAACAAGGTAAACAGCGCGATTAAAACAAGCGATTCCGTGAGTTTTTTCAATTGATCTTTCTGTTCTTCACTAACATTAGGTACAAAAAAACCATTACGACTGTAACATCTTGGTAAGACCAAGGGGATGGAGATAAGACTTTTGCACTTAAGGTTTCCTCTATTTGTATTTACCTGTTGTCAACATAGGATATTCGATCTTCCCTTAGTTCGTTATGTTCAAAATATTTAGCTTAATCGCTATTCTGGTTTGCTTGCATTCGCAGTTCTTATTTCCCCAAAGTCCCTTCGTTAAAGCAGACCGCATTATTGAGATTTCGACAATGGTTGCTCAAATGAAGTACGATCGTACTAGTTTTTCCGCAAAACCAGGTGAGATTATCAGAATTATTCTCAAGAATCCCGATGACCTACCTCATAACCTAATCGTCTGCAAGCCAACCAAGGATAACAAGAACGACCAAGGTAAGGAAGTTGCAGACGCCGTCATTGAGCTAGGGCTTGATGGGGTTTTGCAGAATTGGATCCCTAAAGAACATACCCGCCTCCTCGCCCACACTGGTATGGTTAATCCCAAAGAAGAGGGGTCGGTGGCCTTTCTCGTTCCCAAGAAGGAGGGACCCTACCCCTATGTTTGCACTTTCCCTGGACATGCTCAAATGATGAACGGTGTCATGATCGTAGCCAAAAATGCTTCACCCATGAGTGACTTGACTTACAAATATTATCACGGCAGCTGGGAAAAGCTTCCTCATTGGGACAATCTTAAACCAAAGAGCATCGGTTCATTAGAGGAGGGATTTTTTTCCACCGAATCCAAGGACAGAAAGGCCAATTTTGGTTTTCTTTTCGAAGGTAAGATCGAGATCCCCCAAGATGGTGACTACGAGTTTTTTCTTAAGTCAGACGGTGGAACTGAATTGCATGTCGGAGGCACGAGAGTTGTTCTAGCTGACGGAGTCAAAGGCAAAGCCAGAAAGCACGGAAAGGTAAAGCTTAAGAGAGGACTCTTGGATCTAAAGGCGGTTTACTTTAAGCAGGAGGGGAAGGACGAGTTATATATTGGCTGGAAAGGCCCAGGCTTTAGCGAGAAACCGTTGACCGAAGAAAAGCCCAAGGGGAAGACGAAGATCCCACCCGCACCTATTCTGATCGAACCCAAGCCCGGAGAGGCTGTGATATACAGGAATTTCATCGATCGTGCTGGTCCACGGGGAATCGGGGTTGGTTATGCCGAAGGCTTGAATTTGGCTTTCGATGCTAATGTTATGCGCCTTGCGATCATCTGGCGTGGTTCGTTTATGAATGGTCAACGACATTGGACGGGAAGAGGGCAGGGGTTCCAACCGCCTGCGGGTGATGATGCTTTTTATTTCCCCAACGGAGCTCCTTTTGCAAAACTGGAGAATATTTCATCATCCTGGCCTCCAGATGAAACACGATCTTCGGCCATAAGATTCGGGGGGTACCGTTTCGATGAGAAGCATAGGCCATCTTTCACATACTACATTGGCAAGGCCAGGATAACCGATTATGCAAAGCCCGTTCGGACCGACTCCGATCTTTCCCTCGTTCGTGAAATTACGATTGAGGAAAATGGAGAGAATCTCGAAGGTTTGGTCTTCCGAGCGGGGATCGGAACGGTCAAGCGGAAAGAAGGTTTTGTTTTGGCGAACCAGATCCTTTGCAAAGTCGAACGAATTGAAGCAGTCATGGTCCAAAAGTCAGGAAATAATCGGGCTGACGGAGATCTCCGAATTCCTATTCAGGTAACCAATGGGAAAGCCGAAATAAGACTCACTTATTCTTGGATTTGATCCATGGAACAAAATCCGCTCGATACTTAATCTCCCAATCGGATTGGACGGGTTGGTAGCCCCGCTCTTATTCTCAGCTTGATTTTTTCATGGTAGCTTGAGTTATAGGAAAAGCTAGTGAGGGCAACCGTTTTTCCAAGGCAAAACCTAATGCTTAGTTGTGAGTAACCCTCGATTTTCGGAAAATTAGAAAAGAGCAGGGGATTGACCGTTGTGGAGATTTTTTGTCCGGGTTCAAGAATGGTGGGTTCGGTTTTTCCCAAGTCTTTGAGCGAAGAAAACTTTGGCAGGCATACGGCAGTAGTGATCAAACTGTATGAGTTATTAGTTGAGGAGACCAGACAGGAAAGGCTTTCTTTCCATAGAATGTCGTCCTGATTCATGCGTAGGGCTGGTATGGCAAGTGGGAAATCCGTAGAGTTGCGCAAGGTAAGCGAAAAGAATCCATCTCCGTCTCTATTAAGAGAAGCATTCCCCAAGAATTCTGAGGGGATCTTACTGACAGAAAACGTGAGGCCCTCGTCGGCAGGAGAAAAGCCTCTGCCGGACTTTGAACATACAACCAAGGCCGTTTCTTCTCCCATGTCGGATTGGTCGCCATATTCTGACCACGGAGAGACTGGTTTGCCGAGCTTGCCCAGAATCCATCCATAGGGCAGGTCCAGCAAACTCTTTATGCGCTTGGCGTTCGTTGCGGTAATACTCTCCCAGTAAGCCAGTTTCTTAGTAGAACTAGTTCCGCTAAGGGCGATGAATACGAGTTCTTTCTCATCAGGCAATCCGGGTTCTTCTTCATGGACCCCGTTGTAACTTGCCCGTATGTAATTGGAGTCACCCTGAATCTCATGATCGTCTATTGCCTTTTTCAAAAGTTTCTCGTCTTTGAGCAATTCTTCCAGCCTAGGCTGGGCTTTGGAAAGGTCAAAGGATGCAGGATCTTCGATCTCGTTAGACAATGCGCGCAGTGCGTTGGAAATACCTAATCTTAAATCATTTTTTCTTCTTACTTGCAGATTAAGTTGTTTATTACCTCGCAGAATGATTAGCGGATCGACTTCCAAGGTGTAATAATAATAAGGGATCTGTTTGCCGTTTACCTTCCTTTCGCGCTTGCCTCCTGATTTTTTCTTGAGTAGTCCAACAACGACCTTTTCTGCGGAAGCCCAAGGGAAGGTTTGGTTTTCATCCAATCCGAAAGGGGGATGTACTTTCACCGATTGAGTGGTGACGATTTTAGGTCGCTCGATACCGCCGACGTTCAAATTAATTATCTGTCGTAACCGGAAAGGGTCGTCAGCTTCGCGGAATTTGATCAACTGGACCTGCTGTCTTGCTTGCTCGATTGCAGGAACGCCCAAGGCAAAGGGTGATACGATCAGAGAAACGACTGCGAAAAGGGTCTTCAAGGTACAAAAAAGTAGTTAAATAATTTGACGTTCCGCAAATAAAAGCAACGGGGAACTTCGATTCGCTTGTTTTGAAAGGTTTACAGGAGGCTCTTCGCAAATAAACATTCTTCCGAATCGGTTGCTTGTCATTAGGCATGATTTAGTTTATGTGTCAGTGGAATGTGCGGTATAGTAGGTTACTTAGGCAAGGGTAGGGCTCAAGAATCACTCGTAGACGGTTTGCGCCGTTTGGAATACAGAGGATATGATTCGGCTGGAGTGGCTTTCCATGAAGGTGATGAATTTTCTCTTTCTCGGGAAACGGGCAGAGTGGAGAACTTGGCCAATGCTCTTCGAGGAGCAGGCTCCGAGTCCTCCCTCGGGATAGCTCACACCCGGTGGGCTACCCATGGCTCTGTTACTGTTTCCAATACTCATCCTCACCAGAGTCAGGATGGAAAGTTCGTCATGGTGCATAATGGGGTCATTGAGAATTTCAGTACCCTCAAGCGCTTCCTCGAAGGAAAGGGAATCTCTTTTTTTTCGGAGACTGATTCCGAAGTCCTTTGTAATTTAATCGCCTATCATTACTCGGAGCTCCCTGAAGGCGAAGACCGTTTTATTGATGCCGTTCGCCTTGCCTTGCCCAAATGCAGAGGCGCTTATGGCATTGCCGTCCTATGCCTTGATTGTCCGGGTGTTATGATTGGCGCCCGCCGCGGCTCTCCACTCGTTGTGGGTCTTGGCGACGACGCGAATTTTATCGCCAGCGATGCTTCGGCTTTTGTTGGCCGGGCTAAGGAAGCAGTGTTTCTTAACGATGGGGAACTTGCCATTTTGGACAATGCGGGCTTCAGGATTACCACCTTGGAGGGACAGGATGCGCAAGCGGTCACTCACCCCCTAGATCAGATTCTTGAAGAGGTCGAGCTGGGTGATTTCGGCTCTTACATGGAAAAAGAGATTTTCGAACAGCCTACCGCATTGGAAAATACCTTGCGTGGCCGTTTCGGGGACGATGGCACCACGGCTAAACTTGGAGGACTGGAGGGTCACGAAGATGTGCTCAGGGATCTGGACAGAATAATCTTTGTTGCCTGCGGAACAGCTCGCCATGCTTGCATGGTTGGAGAATATATGATCGAGCGGCTGGCCCGTGTTCCCGTCGAAGTTGAACATGCATCCGAATTCCGTTACAGGAATTCGCCCAAGGCCGGTAAATCGCTTGTGATTGCAGTCAGTCAGTCCGGAGAGACTCTAGATACATTAGAGGCTGTTCGCGAAGCCAAAACCAAGGGTCTGCTCACTCTAGGGATTACCAATGTGGTGGGCTCATCTTTGGCCCGCGAAACCGATGGGGGTGTGTACCAACGAGTAGGCCCTGAGATTGGAGTGGCCTCGACCAAGGCCTTTTCTTCTCAAGTTTGCCTAAGCGCAATGCTTGGCTTGGCTCTTGGCCGAATGCGCGATCTTTCTCCAATCGATGGACAAGCAATCGTGGAAGCCCTCAATGGTTTGCCGGATTTGGTGGCAAAGGTTCTACAGCAAGGGGAGCAAATCAGGGAATTGGCCATCAAGTATTCGAAAGCTGAACACCTCCTTTTCTTAGGACGTCAGAGCCTCTATCCAGTTGCACTGGAAGGGGCCCTTAAATTAAAGGAAATTTCCTATGCTCATGCGGAAGGTTATCCTGCTGCCGAGCTCAAACACGGACCCATCGCACTGATTAGTCCGGAGTGTCCTTCTGTTTTCGTGGTTGAAGGAAATGATTTGTCTGCCAAGACGATCGCCAACATGCAGGAAGTTAAGGCCCGTAAAGGTCCTGTCTTAGCAATAGCACCTGAAAACATCGAAATTCCCAAGGAAGCGGCGGATGATGTGTTTCGCTTACCCGAAGCTCATGAGGTTATTCGACCGATTCTTGCGAATCTACCTCTGCAACTTTTTGCTTACCATTTCGCCCGCCTACGAGGACTCGATGTCGATAAGCCTCGCAATTTAGCAAAATCGGTAACAGTCGAGTAGTTCTTAAACTTTTCCTAGATTATCGCTTATTCAGGTTTCATTCTTTAGAATATGTCATTTTACTAACTTGGCATTATTCCTTAAAAATTTGGAGTCTGAGCAAAGGAAATATGTTTTCAAATACCTAATATAATGGATTATTTTAAAAAACTTGGCGATTACCGTGAATATTTGCAGGCTAATCCATTCCATTTAAATTTAGGAATTAATCTTGATGATTATGAAAACTTGGATGACAAAATTGTAAAAGAAACATACTTTTCAGTTGATCCTGAAAATAAGATTCCTTTTCCCGAAGAAATGGATGATTTAATCCGTTTGCACCATTTGATAACATCGAGGAAAGTAACGACCATTCTGGAAATAGGTGTTGGCAAGAGCACGGTTGTTTTTGATCACGCAATTGAACAAAATAAATTAAAATTTGGTGACTATGTTGCCAAAAACTTAAGACGATCAAATGCATTTGAGTGTCACTCGGTTGATAATAACAAAGACTGGATTGAAGTTACAAAATCGACTAATCCAGCAATCAAGAACATAACTTTTCACTGCTGTCCTTGTTATGTAAAAACTTTCAACGACCGAATCTGCACCCTCTATGATAATTTCCCTAATATCTGTCCCGACTTCATTTATTTGGATGGTCCAGATCAATATTCTCCAATCGGTGACATAAGGGGGATTTCGGTTAACCACCCAGACCGGTTGCCCATGTCTGCGGACATCTTAGCCCTCGAGCATTTTTTACTACCTGGAACACTCATAGTAGTTGATGGAAGAACTGCTAATGCGAGATTTTTGAAAACAAACTTGCAAAGGAATTGGACCTACCATCATTCGGAGCAGTATGATCAGCATTTTTTCGAACTAAAGGAGTCTCCCTTGGGTATTTATAACAAGAGGCAAATCGAATTTTGCCTTGGTTCCGATTGGAAGTGACTGAGTGCTTTGTGATTAGTTAGTTGGTTTCACTAACTATCCAGATCTACCCCACAGAGTAGCAAGGTGCTCCTTTAATCTTTTTTATTTAGTAAAGTGCCGTAGGCATCGACTTCCCTCAATGCATGTTTGGAGAGGGGTCCTTCCATTGATTTTTTGATTGCCAGTTCGAGCTTTGATTTGGCCTGGCGAGCCTTTTTCGATTGTAAATTCTCTCTTAATTGAGATTCCCGCATCATCTCTCCTCGGATATCAAAAAGACGACCATCGCTGAATAATTTATAATTATGATCGAGGGCAAAAACATGCCTTGAGAAACGGTCCTTGTCCCAGCCGGGCCGGGGGTCGTACCAAAAGAAACACCATTCCCTCTTTTTTCCCGGTTGATCATACAAGGTAGGGGCGAAGCTGATGCCGTCGATTTGTCTTTGTTTTGGTATCTTTACCTGAGCCAAGTCAGCGAGGGTCGGGAAAAAATCGGACGCATCGACTAAGTCGGAAGTTGTTCTTCCGGGCTTGATCTTGCCGGGCCAACTAGCGATCAGTGGAACACGAATACCGGATTGCTTCGGCGTGGCTTTGCCACCTTGGACTGCTTTGCCGTTCAGGGTGGATGAAACTTTAAGGTGCGTTCCGTTGTCGGAGTAAAAGAGAATTAGCGTGTCTTCGCGTAAACCAAGTTTCACCACTCCGTCGACCAACCTACCCACGAGCTTGTCCATGTAAGCCACCATATCTTCAAAGTAGCGAAGGTCCTCCTCATCTCTTCTTTCAGGATCCTTCCATTCCTTGGAGTCAGGGGTGGGAACCATCGGCCAATGGGGGAGCGCCATAGGATAGTAGACGAACATAGGATCGTCCCTGTTGTTGTTCATGAAGTCCAATATGAAATCCACCGACACATTTGGTCCATACTTGTTTTTCCTCTCCGTAACGAGTTTTCCATTTTTGAAATAGGTGGGTCCTGCATAGCGGGAACCTTTTTTCTCAGTGTGCCATGAATGAAAAAGGCAATGCTCGTCGAAGCCCGCTTGAGTTACCTTCATGCCTTGTCCTCGTCTGCGCTCGGCATTGGGGAAGTCAGGCGGGTCGTAGGACTGCAGTTGCCACTTTCCCGAAATACAAGTTTTGTAGCCTGCTTTCTTCATCATGTGCCCAAAAGTTTTTTCCGCCGGATCGAGAATTCCGAAGTAGCTCCAGTTGCGATGATTATATCTTCCAGTCATGATTTGTACACGGGTCGGTGTACAAAGAGGCTGCGAATAGGCATGAGTGAAACGCAGCCCGCCCTTGGCCAATTTGTCGATTTGGCGGGTCTCGTATGATGTTCCGCCATAACAACCGAACCCCTCTATTCCAATATCGTCTGCCATGATAAGGAGAACATTGGGTTGCTTGGCTAAAGCTAGGTAGGGAAGGAATAAGATGAGGAAAGGAAGTCGCATTATTTATTGAGCAATTGAGAGGATAGGCCTACGAAGGAAATAGTCCTTCATGCTTTTTTTTGCTTTCGCCAATTTGCGGGGTCAACCCCGTAAAATTTTTTCAGGGCCTCGTAAATTTTTGGGCATTCTCTTTTCAAACGTGAACCGCGTTCGAAGAAAGCCGAAGTTCCGCAGGAAAACAGTTCGGGCTTGTCTCCCTTGATGCTCTCATACCCACCATACGCGCGAATGGAATAGTTTTTTCCGGATTCATAGGCTTGCATGAGCCTTGCATGCTCTTGGTCAACAAGGGTCTGCCATTCTTTATGGTCCTCGGAGTGAGCGGAGACTGGAATACTCTGAGCCACTCCATCATCGGCAAAATCAATCAAGTGTGCGAACTCGTGCAAGGTCAGGTTGTGACCATCTCTTGCGTTGCGGATCGTTTTTTTAAGATAGCTCCAACTTATGTTTACCTCGTGTCGGGTAGCGGTTCCTCTGGCGTCCTCGCTTCCTACGATCTCATCCTTCCACAAGTGAACGACCTGAAGATGCCGGTAGTCGGAGAGCGGACGACGAACAATGAGGAGGCAAGCCTCGGCAGCGACGAGAAGACGCATTTCCTCGGTTACATCCTTTGTTTTCATATGAGTGATCGGAAATTGCTCGAGAAAAGCAAGGATTCTCTCTTCCCAGGGATTCAACAACTCCTTTGGCAGCCAATGATATAAACCGATGTTCTTGGATATGATTCTTCGTTGTTTGAAACCCAATCGCAATCCCTTCTTTTGCTCCAACAGTTTGTCTAGAAAAACCCCGCGCTCATTGGTCATTTTGGTGGAATGCTTTCGAGCACCCCACTTATTATTTTTTTCAATCATCCAGATGATCAGGCCAAAGACCATGATTCCGATCAAGGTAACGAAAGCTAATTCTCCGAAAGCCCCTCCGCCGGAGCAACTTTCGAACAAAATTAGTGAAAGAAGAAGTATGCATTTGGAAGTGCAAGTTTTCATGTTTACTTTTCGAAGTTCCGCTCATGGAACTTCATGAGTTCCAATCCTTTTTTCTCGTAGATTATTTTAGCACTGTGAGGCGCTTCGGCAACGATCAGCCTTTCGGAGGGAATCCCAAGGGAATCAAGGTATTTCAAATATTTAAGGTTATACTCGTAATTAAAACCCCTGGTGCCTATCCATATCAATGGCTTGAGGGGAGGCGGGCTTTTTCGGAGGGAATATTTCCTGGCAAGAGTCCAGGCATCGTAGCCTTTTGCAAAACGAACTGTGGGCGATTCCTCTCCCTCATTATTCCTAATTCTTTCTTCCGGTTCATATCCGGAACCTCCCGGCGCCACCGATCCAAAGAGTTCGGGGTACTTGAACATGATACGGGTCGTACCCCTGCCACCCTGTGAGAATCCTTCCAGTCCACGCTTTCCCCTCCTCGCATAAGTGCGATAGGTCGAGTCGACATGCGGAATGAGCTCCTTCACGAAAATGTCTTCTCCTTTGGCGTTTTCCTTTTGCGGATAGTTATACCAACTCATGGGTCCGCCGTTTGGGAATACATAAATCATGGGTTGGACCTTTTTACTTTCAATGGCTCGGTGAATGAACGAGGACAGCGCTATGCTCTTTTTTTCCGACCCCGGTCGACCGCCGTGCAAGTGGTAAACGACTGGGAATTTCCCGTTCTTGTATTTTGGTGAATCGTACTCCTTGGGTAAGTAGACGTAATACCCGACTTGGATTCCCATACTTGGGCTCTCGAACGTTGCGTGCCTGAGATTTACGGGAAGATCTTTGAGCGTCCATTTCTGAGGAGGGTTGTTCCAGGAGAAAGCGAACGGTTGCCTGTCACCCTTCTTTTTCTGAGCGAAAGTGACGGGAGCACCGAATGAAAGCGACGCAAAGATCGTTATGGCAAGGATGGTTACTTTCTTCATTTCTTCTTCTTCAAGTCATTTTCACGAACCGATGCCAATTTGGTTGCCAATTTCTTTTTAAAAGCCTTCACCACGGGCAAATATTCCTTCTTTTTGGCCAAGTTGACGTATTGCTTGGGGTCCTTCTTCATGTCGAAGAGTTCGATTCCGTTCTCAGCCTTTTCCCCGTACTGTACATAGGACCAGTCTTTTTCGCGCAAGAGAAATCCCTTCCGCATCGGAGCCACGCAGAAGGCGGCATCGCGAACGGAGTGGGAGGGGTTGTCGAGCATGTTGGATACGTCTTTTCCCTGAAGGCGTTGCTGGGCTTTCAGTCCGCACATGCTGGCCAAGGTGGGATAGAGGTCCAGTAGTTCAACAAAAGAGTCGCAAACGGCTGGTTTCTTTCCGGGAGCGCTTATGATAAGTGGGACCTGAGCGGATTCGTCGCGCAGGCTTACCTTGGCCCAAAAGTCATGTTCCCCAAGGTGAAATCCATGGTCGCTGGTGAAGATCACGATGGTTTTTTCGCGTAAACCTGCCTCGTCCAAAGCTTTCAGTACCTTGCCAACCTGAGCGTCCAGATAGGCAACCGATGCATAGTAACCGCCGACCGCTTTTTTCTGTCGCCGAATATCCATCTTCATATTCCAACTGGTGCAATAATTGATCCCCGCTTTGGGGATGTCGTCCCAATCTCCGGGAATCTTTGGAGGGAGGACCATCTTGCTGTAGGGTTTGAATGGCCGATAATAGGAGCGTGGGGCAACGAAGGGAACGTGCGGGCGAACAAAGCCTACGCCCAACCAGAAGGGCTTGTCTTTGTGAAGATGAATCAATTCAACCGCTTTTTCTGCAGTTTTGCCATCGGAGTGCACAAGATCATCTCCATCCGCTTCCAAGACTACGAAAGTATTTCCACCGACGGCAGGTTTCTTTCCGTCGGGATTGTTTTGGAGGGTTTCCCCGTCACCGGGGGCGCGCCACTCGGGTCCCTTGCTATTGAACCGCTCAGTCCAAGAGGCTTCGTCGTCCGATCCGTGCCCGCCTTGTTCAATTCCGCCGGGAACCCCCATGTGGTAAATCTTACTTACCCGAGCGGCGTAGTAGCCGTTGTTCTTGAAATGTTGAGACCAGGTCACCCGATCCCCTATTTGCGGGCGAGGGCTTTTGTATCCCAAGGCTCCGGTTGCATGCGGGTAGTAACCCGACATGAAACTGGCCCGCGAAGGCCCGCAATAGGTTCCCTGGCAATAAGCCTGCGTGAAGCGCGTGCCGCGTTCGGCCAAACTGTCGATGTTCGGAGTCTTGAAAACTTTGTTGCCATAGCAGGACAAGGCAGTCGAAGTCAGATCATCCGAGATGATAAAGAGGACATTTGGTTTTTCCGCCGAAGCGAACGAAAAAAAACATATCAAAAAGAGAAAATGTAGGGAGAGCGGTTTCATATGACTTCATATGATGTTCAATTTGTGAAGAAAAATACAAGCAGGTAATGCAAGGCGAATAGACTTTCAATTTGATCAAACTCAATCCCCGATACCTCCTTCAAAGCTTTTCAGCTCGGTACTTTTAGGTTGCAAATGAAGCCTTTGCCTTTGCTTTGTTTAGCTATGTTTTTAATGAAATTACATCGTTTCGTCCTCCATTATGCAGCAATTAACCTTTTGTTTTCAGGGGTTTTGCTTTTCGGGGAAAGCGATAGGCCGTCATCGGTTCTGGCCATTGAAAAACTGGGTGGGTTGGCCCTTCCTATGCCGCGGGGTGGCTGGGAAGTCGGTTTTCATCTGCAGGGGAGAGAGTCTTTTGAAGATGAAGGACTGAAAGCCCTCAAGAACTTGGGAGAAATTATTTCTCTGAACCTAAGAGACACCAAGATAACAAGTAAGGGGCTTGTTCACCTGCAGGGTTTGGTTTCCTTGTGCCGGCTCCACCTCGAAAGAACTTCTATTGATAACTCGGGATTGAAGAATTTATCTAAACTAAAGAACCTTGAGTATCTTAACCTTTACCAGACTCAAGTATCGGATGATGGACTTCGACATTTATCCGATTTGAAAAAGCTTAAGAAACTTTTCCTCTGGGATACGAAGGTTTCGGACGAGGGGGTTCGGGAGCTTCAAAAATCCCTTCCACAACTTTTTGTTTCAAGGGGATTGAATTTGGAAAAACTGGCTGCCGATGCCCCCAAGCCTTCTCCGCCCAAGCCCAGGGCTTCCATGAAGTGGTTGTCTTCCAGTGGGACCGAATCCCCTCCAACCAAGTCAACTCCTGGTTCTCCCATTCAGGTTACCTTCCTCAACAAGAGCAAGCAATCCGTTAAGTTGGTTTGGATTGACTACGGTGGAGGGCAAAAGCTCTATGGTGAAATTTCCGCCGGAGGGAGCAGGGAACAAAACACCTACTCTGAAGCCGTTTGGTTAATTACTGATTTAAACGACAAGCCACTCGGTCATTTCGTGACAGGACAGGAAGATGCCAACGGGGTTATCCCTTCCAATTAAATTCGAGTTTCACTCCTAGAAAAGCTTCGACTTTCCCAATCTATTTCTTTCAATTCAGGTAAGATGTTAAGCATCAGTCACTCGCGAAGAAAGTTCCTACAATCCGGAGTTGGTTTGGCGGGTCTGACCCTGCCGACTTTTCTTAAAGCCCGCTTGTCGTCCAATTCTTTAAGCGGCAAGGCCAAATCCTGCATCATTATTTATACTTGGGGGGGAATGAGTCATTACGAGTCTTTCGACCCCAAGCCCGAGGCGCCGGTTGATTTTCGCGGAGAGTTTAACCCGATCGATACCGCCACCCCTGGAATGCAATTTTGCGAGCATATACCCTTGCTCGCAAAACATTCTGAAAAATTAGCGGTCATTCGATCCGTGCATCACAAGCAAGGAGGCCACCAGCAAGGCATGTATGTCAGTTTGACTGGTCATGATCCGGTGCCTGGAATAAAGGCGAAGGGCCGCAACAATCGCCCCTCCCTGACCTCGATGCTATCTTATTTCCATAACCCAGCTGTTGGTACACCCTCTGCGATCCGCATGCCCTATTCGATGTTCGACAACGGTAAACAGATGGCGGGCGAGGGGGCTGGCTGGTTGGGCACGAAGCATGACCCCGTGTTGCTCCGCACGCCTGCGGGAAAGCCCTATGCCGGAGTCAACCGTTATTCGGACAAAGAGTTGAACCTGACCCTCAATCTGACTGAAAAGAGAGTCGGAAACCGCAATGCGCTTCTCGAACAATTGGAGGATACTCTCGCTTGGAGAGTCGGGCATGAAACCGCCTACGATCAACTCGACCATTATAGGCGCATGGCTTCCGACATCCTTTTGGGTTCGCCTGTCCGCAAGGCCCATGACCTGGAAAGCGAAGACCCTCGGATACGCGCCATGTATGGGGATCACATGGGGGGGCAGAGCCTGCTTCTTTCGCGCCGATTGGTAGAAGCCGGGGTGCCGGTGGTTCAAGCCGTTTGCTCAGCCAGCGACTTGGCAGGAGGAGGCGGAGACAATTGGGATACCCACCGTGATCATTTTCCAAAGATGAAAAATCGCCTGCTTCCCGTTTTCGACCGATCGGCATCGGCTTTACTGACTGATTTGGAAATGCGCGGTATGCTCGACGAAACCCTCGTCGTCTTTCTTACCGATTTCGGGCGCACCCCCAAGATTAACGGCAATGGCGGAAGAGATCATCATCCCGGTGTTTATTCCCTCGTTCTTGCCGGAGGAGGCATTCGAGGCGGACAGGTATATGGATCGAGCGACTCCAAAGGGGCCGAACCGGGATCCGATCCTTGCGCGCCGGCCGACGTTCATGCCACTGTATACAAGGCAATGGGCATCGATCACAGCATGGAACTTCATGATCAACAGGGCCGTCCATTCAGGATTTGCGACGGCAATCCGCTTCCCCTGACTTGACGGGCTAGAGGTGGCGGGCAAGCTCCCGAACCTCCCTTTTCCTCGGACATCCGATCTCATGTCCGTTCACCATTCCGACCGCTTGCATGAAGGCATAGGAGATTATCGGGCCGCAAAATTTAAAGCCTTTGGATTTCAACTCCTTGGCCAAGGTTTCGCTCTCGACTGACTGAACGGGGTGCTTTTTGTAGCATTCGATTGGTTCATCGATGGGGCTCCCATTTACGAAACCCCACAGGTAATTGGAAAACGCTCCCGTGCCCGCCTCCATGATCTTGAGGTAACAGCTGGCATTGCCGATGGTGGCTCGAATTTTTAATTCCGAGCGAATGATGGATCGGTCTTGGAGTAGCCTTTTTACATCCGCTTCGCCGTACCGGGCGATTTTCTCAGGATAAAACTGATCGAACGCGCAGCGAAAGGAGTCCCTTTTGTATAGAATGGTTCGCCATGAGAGACCGGCTTGAAAACCATCCAATACGAGTTTCTCGAAGAGTTGACGATCGTCGTATTCCGGTACACCCCATTCCTCGTCATGGTACGCCCGGTAAAGAACGTCCTCCACGGGAGCCCATGAGCATGGGGTTGTGGGTTTCATCGTTTTCGATAGGTAAGCCCGTTCGATAACGGAGTGGAGTCAACCTGTCTTTCTCTCATTGCGGTGGCTTTTAGAATCTTCCTTGGACTTGTTTGGCATCCATGTTAAAAGCTAAAATTTCCTAAATCCAAAATGCATATTATTCCCTATGGCCGATAACAGTTCATCCATTATTACCGCGCAGCAACACATCATGCGCGAACAAAAACGCTTCGCGGGAGCTTCCGGAGAATTTTCCTTCCTCCTTTCCGGCATTACCCTGGCAACCAAAATGATTCAAGCGGAGGTCAGAAGAGCCGGTCTAAACGACGTCCTCGGTGAGCATGGAGAGATTAACATACAAGGTGAAATTCAGCAGAAATTGGATGTCATTTCCAATGAAGCATTGGTTCATTGTCTTAGTGCCCGTGAAAGCATCGGTGTTCTCGCTTCGGAGGAAAACGAAGAACCGATGCTTGTGCACAAGGGCTCGGAAGAGGCCAAGTACGCCGTTGTTTTCGATCCCTTGGACGGTTCATCGAATATCGACGTGAATGTAAGCGTTGGCACGACTTTTTCCATCTTGAGAAAACCGGACGACGTCTCCATGGACAACCCCGAGGACTGGGTTTTGCAACCGGGCAGCAAGCAAATTGCAGCTGGTTATGTCGTATACGGATCATCGACCATCTTGGTGTACAGTGCGGGCGATGGTGTCCATGGCTTTACCTTGGACCCCGCAATCGGGGCTTATGTCTTGAGTCACCCCAATATGACCATGCCCGAGCAAGGAAAATATTATTCGGTAAACGAGGCCTATCGCGACGGTTTTCCACCGAGGTATGGCGAGTATATTGATCGCTTGCGCTCAGGAGTTTTGGGAAGAAAGTATGCATCGCGTTACATTGGTTCGATGGTTGCCGACTTCCACCGTACCCTGCTCAAAGGAGGAGTCTTTCTTTACCCACCCACCGAAGATAACAAAGAGGGTAAACTCCGTTTGCTTTATGAGGCCAATCCAGTTGCATTTCTCGCCGAGCAGGCTGGCGGAACCGCAATTGATGGCGAAAAAAGAATTCTCGATATTGAACCAACGAGCATTCACCAAAGAACACCTTTGGTTGTCGGCAGTCGGGTGGAACTGGCTGATTTTGAGCGTTTCGTACAGAGCGGATAGTTCGCCTTTTGTTTCGCTTCAGGAGTCGTCGGTTTTTTGAGATGGCACTTTTCTTACTGTGTCCGTTTCCAGCTGTAAGGTATGGCGTTTTATTCGCGACTTTCTGTCTTTTGTTTTCAAGTGGAAAGGGACAAGTTTTGGAGCAAGCGAGCCAAAGCCTGCCCACGCTCTTGATCCATCAAGTGGTCGAAGGGCCCATCTTGGATGGTAATGTAAGCGATCCATGCTGGGAGAATGCCTCCCTTGCCAGAGACTTTACGCAAAGACAACCAGACGAAGGGGAACCGGCAACTGAAGCGACGGAAGTCAGGATCTGTCGCGATGCCACCACCCTCTACCTGGCAGTCCGCTGTTATGACCAGCAACCCGAGGAGATAGTGGCAACGGTAATGCAACGCGATGCAACCGTCAAGGGGGACGATTATTTTTTCGTTCTGATCGACCCTTACCAGCGTGGTCGCGATGGCTACTATTTCAGGACGAATGCCAATGGAGCCAAAGGGGAAGGCTTGATCAATTCAGACTACAGTAAGCCAAATATGGATTGGGATACGATTTGGGAGGTTAAGTCGAGAATCGATCAACGAGGATGGACTGCCGAGTTTGCGATCCCCTTTAGAAGTATTCCCTTCGATCTTACTTCCAAATCTTGGGGCATTGATTTCGGTCGATGGTTCGCTAGGAACCAGGAGCGCTCGAGGTGGGTGGGTTTTGCCCGGGAGCGTCAGTGGTTTTCGATCGAAGAGACAGGTGTGATCGAGGGGATGGAGGACCTAGAGACGGGTAAGGGAATAGATTTCAAGCCCTATGCCTTGGCCAAATACTTCTCAACCGAAGAAACCAACGACTTTGATTTTGAAAGCGGGTTTGACTTGTTTTACCAATGGACACCGAGTTTAACGGCCACCTTGACTTTCAATACTGACTTTGCCGAGACCGAGACCGATCAGCGAAGGGTTAACTTGACGCGCTTCCCTCTTTTTTTTCCTGAAAAAAGAGAATTTTTTCTCAAAGGGGCAGACCAATTCGCCTTTGGGGGAGTAAGTAAAAGCCCTTTGCCTTTTCACTCGAGGACAATCGGACTGTCTCAAGATGGCCAAGTAATCGACGTGGAGGGTGGTCTTAAAATCACCGGCCGAGAAGGTCCTCTTGGGATTGGTATGTTAGGCATGAAACTAGACAGTGACGATATCGGAGATGGCGACGTGTATGTCGGTCGCTTTACTTATGATTTGATGGAGGAATCGAAGGTCGGGATGATTTTTACAAGTGGAGACCCTCAGGCGAATATTGACAACAACCTCATGGGTCTGGACTTGAACTTGAGGAATAGTGACTGGTGGGAGGGCAAAAGCATTTCCCTTCATAGTTACGTTATGTCCACCGAAGACGCCGTCAAAGGAACTGATCAGGTCTTTGGAAGTTCCTTTTCCTTTCCGAATTATCCTTTGAGGTTGGGAGGTCACTTCCTTCACACTGGTGATGACTTTGAACCTGCGATGGGTTTCGTTAGTCGAACCGGAGGTCAAAGTAGTTCCATCAGTTCTTCCTATTCACTTAAACTCCAGGACCATTCCTTAATCGATGATCTTACCTTTGGAGTTGCCTACAACCGCTACGATCTCTTGGACGGTGGTTTGGATAGTGAAGAGGTCAACCTCAAGATAATTGAGTTCCGCACCCACGAGGGAGACCGCTTCGACTTTTCGGTTGAGATAGAGCGTGAAGTGCTGACCACCCCCTTTGAGATCGTCGATGGCATTGAAATCGCAACCGGAGACTATCGGGGAATTGAATTTGAGATAGAATGGTCGACAAGTGCTAAACGCCCCTTTTTCATGGAAATGGAGATTGAGTACGGGGACTACTATGCAGGAGATGCATGGAAGTTTGAGAGCGAATTAGCCTACCGTCCCAGCCGTTATGCCCGCTTCGAGGTCGGAGGGGAGTTTACCAATGCCGATATGCCAGTTGGAGACTTCGACGTGTGGACGACTTTTTTGGGGGTTCGCCTAACCCCCAACACCAAGCTCTCTTTTAATAGTGTCACTCAATACGACAACCTTTCCAAGAGCATGGGATTGAACAACCGTATCCGTTACATCATCAAGCCGGGAAGCGACTTGTACTTGGTATTCAATCAGGGCTACGATCGGGAAGAAGGTAGTTTTAAAAGTACTCGAACCGAATCGATATCAAAGCTCGGCTGGACCTTCCAATTTTAGGCTTCTTTTTGCTGTTCTATCCCACTCGTTGGATTCTAATTGCTTGATTCTTTGCGGAGTGCCTCGTTCACCATTTGCTGAGCGGTGTGGAGTTGACGCTGAAAGA
>Ga0233432_10000926_pt1 | contig 28353 bp, 10 predicted proteins | sample SI_122_August201_6_FD_179870 | JGI IMG/M metagenome (GOLD analysis project Ga0233432, IMG submission 179870) | Seawater microbial communities from Saanich Inlet, British Columbia, Canada - SI_122_August2016_10_MG | ecosystem: Environmental > Aquatic > Marine > Inlet | place: Canada: British... | reverse complement strand
GAATTACCTGCAATTAGGTTTAAAGATACTAACAGTTTATCTAAAACCATTTATATTACTACCACAGGTGATACGCAATCCAATATTGATCTTATGGATTACGTAGAAATATACACTGACCATTCCATTTTTATGTTAAGCAATAGTTCAGGTTTACCAAGAGCAGCAAATTACATATTAGATGATTATTCCAATGCAGTATTCTTTGGTGATCCAATTGACGGAACTGTTTCTACAGATAACACAATAATCAACATTAATCCAGAATATCGTGGAATAGAATATACGGTAAATATCGAAATTTATATGTCAAATTATGAAAATACCGCAATTACGTTGTCACTAGTTATTAACGAAGAATCTATACCTGTTATTGATAACATCGGAGAATTATCCATTTCGAAAGAATTAGTGCTTAGCGAAGAAATTATATCAGATCTTAGATTGAAATATAATTACGTATATTCCAATAAATTAGAATTTACCTACAATATAACAGCAATAAACGGAACTTTACCTGACAATAATGTAGTTTTAAATGATGATACTTTAACAGTTGATCCGAACTTGCGAGGAAACAGCTATCAAATACAAATAATAGCATACGATCCTAAGTTTACATCTAATGCTGAATTATCTCTAGACCCATATGATATAAATTGTAATCTTGTAAATGATAGTCTAATATTTACTTTTACTGAATTACCTGCAATTAAGTTTATAGATACTAACGAATTATCTAAAACTATTTATATTAATGCACCAAACAACACGCAAGTAATTTGCAATTTAGAAGATATACTAACAATCAATGAAACTATTGCAGATGTATATATAATATCAAACTTACAAGGGGTATCTCCAGATAATGAAGCATATTATCTATCAGGTAACAACAAAGATGCAGTTTATGTTGGTGATTTTAACAATAATATTGTAACTATATACGATTATCCTGTTATCTATATTAATCCAGAATATCGCGGTAGTAATTACAACGTGTCGTTTGATATATATGCTTCAAATTTTGCAGAAAGAAAATTAACTATTAATCTAGATATAACTGAAGAACAAATAACTAACATTGAAGTACGTAATGACTTTCAAAAGATCTTCTCATATCTTTCGAACAATGTTGAAATTATTACGAATTTAGCAGATAAATACAATTACGTGTATTCGAATGAATTAAAATTTAGTATCGTTAATGCACCACAGAATGTTACCTTAGTTGATAATAGCAATTTAGTAATTATACCTGATTTACGTGATTATGAGTATGAAGTACAAATTAAAGCATTAGAAGAACACATTCTACAAAATGGAAATGTTCTTAGCAATACGGAACTAATATTTACTTTTACTGAATTACCTGCAATTAGGTTTAAAGATACTAACAGTTTATCTAAAACCATTTATATTACTACCACAGGTGATACGCAATCCAATATTGATCTTATGGATTACGTAGAAATATACACTGACCATTCCATTTTTATGTTAAGCAATAGTTCAGGTTTACCAAGAGCAGCAAATTACATATTAGATGATTATTCCAATGCAGTATTCTTTGGTGATCCAATTGACGGAACTGTTTCTACAGATAACACAATAATCAACATTAATCCAGAATATCGTGGAATAGAATATACGGTAAATATCGAAATTTATATGTCAAATTATGAAAATACCGCAATTACGTTGTCACTAGTTATTAACGAAGAATCTATACCTGTTATTGATAACATCGGAGAATTATCCATTTCGAAAGAATTAGTGCTTAGCGAAGAAATTATATCAGATCTTAGATTGAAATATAATTACGTATATTCCAATAAATTAGAATTTACCTACAATATAACAGCAATAAACGGAACTTTACCTGACAATAATGTAGTTTTAAATGATGATACTTTAACAGTTGATCCGAACTTGCGAGGAAACAGCTATCAAATACAAATAATAGCATACGATCCTAAGTTTACATCTAATGCTGAATTATCTCTAGACCCATATGATATAAATTGTAATCTTGTAAATGATAGTCTAATATTTACTTTTACTGAATTACCTGCAATTAGGTTTAATAATAGTTATCTTGGTTGTAATTATTATGGATTTAATATATTAGAATATAGTGGTAATAGTTATACATTTACTCAAAATGATCTAACAAATCATATATTCGTTAAAGGTTTAGAAGAATGTAATATTATTCTAAATGTCAAAGAAAGTTCTACGTTTAAAAGTTATGTTCTTAACGATACTAGCAATGAATTAACTATAGTATTTGATTACAATTATTATGAACGTTGTAATATTGATTTTAAAGCATATTTAGAAAATTATCCGGACAATTCACTAGACACAACAATTAGAGTAATTATTCCAGTAGCAAACCCGATTATATTAACAAATGATAAACAATATTATAATTTAATTGGTGACGAATATTTAAATCCAATTACACATAAAATTGAATTTCCAAATATTTTTAAAAATCCAGAAGGTTTTGAAGATACAGCAATTAATATTATAAATATTCAAGGTGAGAATGCAAGTTCATTTAATTACGATGAAAATATGATCTATAGTTATATTAAACCTAGCACAACCTTTTACAAACCAAATAATGACATCACTCCTTCAGATCTAACATTATTTGATTCTATACAGTTTTCTAGTTTTAACAATAATTACAATGAAGTAGGTCCTTATTATCAAATGGATGGTAATAAATATAATGTAATATATGCTTTTAAACACAATGATACTGGATATACCATTAAATTTGAAGAAAAATTTAATAATTGTAATTTAGAAGTTTTAGTTGTAGGTGGAGGTGGAGGTGGTACTTCAGGAACTACAATACAAGGTAATGGTGGTTCAGGTGGTAAGGTAATTTACAACAATATTATGATAGATTCAAATAAAACATACAATATCGTTGTGGGTGATGGTGGTGATAGTGATACTGCAGGTGGTAATAGTTATTTTGATAATATAATAGCAATTGGTGGTGTTAATGAAAACCCAACTATACATTATGTAAATAATAGTTGGATAGAAACAGAATTAGATTTTAAAGTAGAAGGTGTAGGTTATTCAAATGTTGAAGAAATAATATTTAGTAATTTAGGTTGTAATTTAATTAGTTTTATGTTACCAACAGGTGCAGGATCAACAACAGAAGATCCTTTATTAGGTAAATACGAAGAAAATAGTAGTAATTTCTATGATATTTATAACAATGCTAGTATAGGTGATTATAGTAATTCTAAGATATATTTTGGCGGTGGAGGAAATTTTGGATATGGACTTACTCAATATACAACTACTGTATTATCAAGAAGCGCATATAGTTGCGGTTTTGATGTCTATGGTCAATTAGGACACGAAAATGTTCAAGCTCAATATAATGATCCAACCCTAATTGATGCATTAGCTGATTCAAATATAGTTGCAATTAATGCAGGAAACTTTCATTCATTATTTTTAGATGAATATGGAAGAGTATATAGTTGTGGTTATAATGATTTTAGTGAATTAGGAAGAACAGAGGATAGAACAATACCACTGCAAATTACAGAAAATATTGGTACTTCAAATATAGTTGCAATTAGTGCAGGAGAAAATTATTCATTATTTTTAGATGAATATGGAAGAGTATATAGTTGTGGTGGTGGTTGGGGTTATAATGGTAAATTAGGAAGAATAGTTGTAGATAATAATAGTACAATACCAGTGCAAATTACAGAAAATATTGATACTTCAAATATAGTTGCAATTAGTGCAGGATATGAACATTCATTATTTTTAGATGAATATGGAAGAGTATATAGTTGTGGTAATAATCCATATGGTCAATTAGGACACGGAAATAAAAATAATTGTAATTTACCAACTCCAATTGATGCATTAGCTGATTCAAATATAGTTGCAATTAGTACAGGAAAATATCATTCATTATTTTTAAATAAATATGGAAGAGTATATAGTTGTGGTTATAGGGGGTATGGTGGATTAGGAAGAACAAATACAAGTTATCCTAATGATATAATACCACTGCAAATTACAGAAAATATTGGTACTTCAAATATAGTTGCAATTAGTGCAGGAAAATATCATTCATTATTTTTAAATAAATATGGAAGAGTATATAGTTGTGGTTATAATAATGAAGGTCAATTAGGACATGGAAATAAAACTACTTGTAATTTACCAACTTTAATTGATGCATTAGCAGATTCAAATATAGTTGCAATTAGTACAGGAGCAGATCATTCATTATTTTTAGATGAATATGGAAGAGTATATAGTTGTGGTAGAAATGATTATACTCAATTAGGAAGAACAGGGGATAAATCAATACCACTGCAAATTACAAACAATATTGATACTTCAAATATAGTTGCAATTAGTGCAGGTTATTATGGTTCATTATTTATATCGGCTGATGCAATAACAGAAATAAAAACACAACTACCATCACTATCCTTAGGTGGTGGAGGTGATTCAGTTGCAGATAGTTCATCACAAGGTAAAGAGTTATCAGGAGGTGGAGGATCAGGTGGTGCTATAAATAATTCAGGTGGTAAAGGTGGTTCAGGTATAGTTTTACTGAAACATAGTTCAGGAAATTATTATCCAGATGAATATTATTGTAATTCACCACCATTTTATCAAGAATTAACAGTAACAGCATCAAATATTCTTGGAGAACATACTGCTACTTTAAGATTCTTAAAATTAGGGTATACTACTCTAACAGTTCCTGATTTAACAAGCGATAAGGTAAGTAATATTTATTTATTTAATGAGGAAGTAACACATAATGTTGGTAGAACTTTTAGTATAGAATATAATCCAATAGATTCTGGTTGTAATTTAAAAATAGATACTTCTAATTTAATAATTAAAGATGATAAAAGAGGAATATATGATGCAATTATAAAACTGGATTATAATATTTACGACATTTTCCGTATTCACGAAAGGGAAGATGATACAGTTGCAGATACATATGCTTTGTAAGCTATTATATGATATTATAATCCCTTATATGATATATAAAGAGTTTTATAAACCCCACTATACCCCCTTATAACCCCCTTATAATCCCACTATAAACCCCACTATACCCCACTATAAATCCACTATAAACCCCATTATAAACCCCCACTATAAACCCCATTATAATACCACTATAAACCCCCATTATAAACCCATTATAAACCCCATTATAATAAAAATGATAACATTATTAAAATATATAACAAAAAATGGAACAACTTTATTTGAAAAAATGCAATTGTGATAATTTTGAATTGGAACATTATTTCAATACAAAAACAAATGAAATAATTTATATAAATAAAAACAGCGATAAATTAGAAAAAATTTGCAAAAGCAATAGATGTAATTATTTTTTTAATAACAATTTTAACAATAATTGTTTTAGAACCATATGTAGTTATAAACATATGTTTGATTGTGAAATACCTCAAAATGGTAAAATGTCATTAGCATTATCACGCCATACAAAAAACGGTATATTTGGTTGGTTTAATAATGTTGATATTAGCCTAAATGTTATGAATAATATTCATAATATTAAAAGTTTAATAACGGAAGATGATCGTAAATTATGTTTAGAATACATAAATATAATATACAATACATCATTATACTATAATATACTTAAAGAACTTGATGAAGGTGTTGATTGTGAGTATTTAGTAAAAACATTTAAACTAAATAATGTATTTACAAAAATAAGCGATAATCTTGTATCTCCTTCATCAGTTCTAACATATTTACCAGGTATTTACAGATATGATAATTTGTATTATAATAAACCAAAACTAATTAAAAGAAAAGTAGAACAACCGCCAGGTGCTATTAATTTTAAGAAATCTAGAAATACACTAACAACAATAGAAAAGCAATTAAGAGCTATGAAACCAATAAAGTTTCAACCAACTTTATGTAAAGAAAGTGAATGGATCGAAAGACATAGTAGAAATATAAAAATAAACAATACAGGTATTATATATTACATAAATAAACAAACAAATGAAAAGTCTTGGTTACATCCTATAACAAAACAAAGTAATCTACCAGGTGGATATAAAACACCTGAAGAAGCAGGATTAATATAAAATGCGTAAGTTATATAAGTGTTTATCTATTATTAATGTATAAAATGGAATTTGAAATTAATAATAATTTTGATTTTAATCTTCCAAGTAAAAAAATTAATATAATAGATGATAACATTTTATTTAATAAATCTAAGATATCTGATGATGTTTTAAGTATGTCTTCGCGTGAAGATATTAGTATTGCAGATGAAATAGAAAGTAATGCAGATAGCGATATAGGTAAAAACAACAACTTTGTATTTAAACAAGCTAGTATGGGTAGTAATTCAGATGATTTTTCAGAAATATCAGTAGACGATATTCCTAAAACTTCTACAACAAATATTCGAGAACAAGCTAGAAATACTATGCAAGATGAAATTACAGAAAAGAAAGAAATATTATATCAATTTGATCGTTTAAAATCCAAAGGTGTTAAAGTTCCTTACGATTTTAATATGAATTCTAATATTCACGAAATGAGATCTAGTTATGAAAGAATAAAACGTGAGAAAGAGATAGATGCATCAATTAGATTTCAACGTAAAATGATGATGGGTTTTGTAACAGGTTGCGAGTTTTTAAATACTCGTTATAATCCTTTTTCAATTGAATTAGATGGTTGGTCTGAACAAGTGCACGAAAGTGTTGATGATTATGATGATATATTTGAAGAATTACACGACAAGTATAAAGATTCTGGAAGTAATATGGCACCAGAATTACGTTTATTAATTTCTCTAGGGGGAAGTGCTTTTATGTTTCATCTTACAAAGAAGATGTTTAGTAATTCGCAATTACCTAAGGTAGAAGAAGTGTTACAAAAAAATCCAGATCTAATGAAAAAGTTCCAAGAAGCATCTGCTATGGAATATATGCGTAGTTCGCAATCAGGACTATTTAATAGACCAGCAATGCCAACACAAACTAGAAATAAACCAGATACATCATCAGGAGGTGATATATTTGGAATGGTTTCAAATTTATTTAATACAACACAAAGTAATCCTACAACTGATGTAGATGATATAATAAACAACGTTCATTCAAAGATTAATTTAGTTCCTAGTGAAGAAAATATGATGGAAACATTAACAGTAACAGAAGATGAGATAACTTCTTTAATAGAAGATACAGCAGATATTAAATTGATTAATAGTGCGGGAAAAAAAACTAAAAAGTCTAAAAAAGATACAAGAGTATTAAATCTTTAAGATTTTTGTTTTAAAACTTTAGTACTAACTTTATTCATTAGGCTTTTGGAGACGTTTTTAAATTGACTAGCAGATTTGCTTAGTTTTTTAGGGGTTTCTAATACAGAAGTATAAGGATTTGATACAGTTTTCTTTATATCTGCACTGGTTTTAGCAGCATTATCTATTACACTTGATATACAAGTTCCTGTTACAGGGATAAGCATACTACCAATGAATACAGTTACAATTAAGATAAGTTCAATGATAGAACCTCCCATAATAAGTTCTCTACGCATATCTTCAGAGCATTTACATTTTTCGTTGATTAAATAACGGATGTAATCAACAGTATAATAGAAAAATACACCTAACATTATATAGAAAACTAATTCTATAACACCGTATATTGCTTTTAATGCACTGTTAAACTCAATAAAAGCAGGATTTACAAATACAGTTATTAAGTAAAATACTGCACCGAATAAACTAAAAGACTTGATGAATTGTCTGTTAGGATGTTCAGAACATTCACAGCCTGTTTGTTCTAATTTTTCAATATATAAATAAGTAGTGATTAATAGTATAGCTACAAGAATCTTAAGAATAAAATAGGCTACCGCAGAATTAGAATTATCCATTTTTATTTATGTAAGATATTTTATTTTACAATCTTCTAATCTCTTAAATGTGGTTCTATATATTCCATTTCAAGAAAATCAAAGATATCTTTCTCTGTTTTAAAATATGGAACATCTTTAACATCTTTCTTTATTTTTTCCATTTTATGTTCATTCAACGTATAACCCATTTTTAATGCTTTATTTCTTACTTTAATATTATGTTCTTTTGAACCCGTAAAATATAACAAAGCACACGCATATTCTTCTGGATAAGTTATAAGCATATCTAATCGCCTTGCTACAGTTCCTAATTTTACTATTCCCATAAACTTTTTATCCTTACAAGCCAAAACTTCTAATACATACTTATCAGCCTGCAATTTTTCTATTATTTCTTTAAGAATACCAATATAATCCTCTTTATTCTTTACTTTAACTAACAAATCAATATCACCACTTGTTGTTTTTTTTCTTCTATAACTACCCACTATAGATAGATCACTTACTTTTTTATTTGCTAAAATAATCTTCTGTAAATATTTATCGTGTTCTGCAACTTCTTCATAAGGTATCCTAGTTTCTATATTATCATAATATTGTAATCCTATTTTTTGTTTAGCATTTAATAATTTACTATCTAATGCTAAAGCATCTCTAAGTTTTTGAAAAGTATTAATACCTTTTTCTTTTAAAACCTTTAGTTTAGCAGGTCCAATACCATAAATGTTATCTAAAGGTTCGTCTATTGATTCGGGTTCAAAATTATCAAGAACATACTGGATCTTTTCTTTAATTTTAACACCAATACCTTTAATAGCAATAACATCTTGTATCGAATTAATCTTAACACCACTTAAGTTTTTAATTGCTTTTTTATAAGCATTTTTTTTAAAAACATTATCTTCTTTGTCGTGATAATCTTGCAAATATGCTAAAACAGGTTTATTGTAGTCCATTTTAATTTTGTATTTATTAACATATCATTTTTTATTTTTTATACCTTCAATTTTAAACTTAGTTGAAGATGATATAGTATCTATTGTCATTAATTTATTTAAATCTTTATCACTCACTAACTGATACAATATTGCTAAATGTTCTAATGTAGGATCAATCAATTCCCTTACTGTTGTATTAGCCAATATTAAATCCAAAATATTTTTAGCAATAGTTGAAACAAAATGAATATCTTTATAAAATAACAATATTTCTGTTAAAACTAATTGCGAATCTTTCCATTTATTAAAAGCTGAGTAGATGTCTTCAGGACAACCCGTTGAATATACATTATTTTGTATATATTCATCGGGTGTTATCCAATATTGCGGATTTTTATTATAAATATTATCTAATTGCGATATTACTTCTTTATCGGGAAAGATCTTTAATACTCTTATATAATTTTTAATATTTTTAATATCTAAACGCATAAAATTAATAACATTAATAATATCAGTATCATATGGTTCAGATATATTATTTTCTAATTTTGCTAGTATAGTATCTATATTTGCATTTGTAAGTTTATTAAGAAAACTTATAACTGTTTTTTTTTTAGTATCTTCTTCACGAAATCTACAATTAAATGCAGATGTATGTTTTACAAAAGTTTTATTAGCTGGTTTTACATAAACGTCATTATTAATAATATCTTTGATACTATTAATTTTATCTGAAACACGTATATCAACATCAGGATTTTCATCAATTGCTAAATATACTTCTTTAAAAGTTGCTAAATTGATAGTTTCAGTCATATTTTTGTTATTATAAAGTATTTTTATATGAATATTAAGTAAAATGAAATCTGTTAAAGCTAATACACCTAATTTTATTAGCAATAAACTTTTAATTATTATTGTAATATTTATTACTGTTTTATTAATAGCTGTTATATGTTATTCTATGGGTAAAAAAGAACTATTTTCATCTGGAAAAGAAATTCATTATTATTCGTTATCAACTTGCCCACATTGTCACGATTTTGATCCTGTTTGGCAAAGTTTTCAAAAAAAAACTGAAAGATGTCATAAATATGTTGTAGATGAGGATGATCAAGGTAAAGAAAATGCAGATAAATATAATGTTCATAGTTTTCCTACAATATTAGTTATTGACAATGGCGAACCAGTTGAAGAGGTAAATGATCGCACTTGTGGTGCTATGCGTGAAATGTGTAAGAAACACAATATACCTTGCACTGTTGTTTGTTAAAAATGATATATAGATTAAAAATAAAAATATGAATATAATGCATTTACCATATATTATTTCAATTCTTTTTTCTAATAAACTATATGAAAAAATTATATTTTATTTCATTTTTATATTTGATAATAGCAATATAGAATATAAAAATAGAATAATTGCAAAATTATATATATGTCTTAATTGTAATAAAAATACTATAAATTATTTACAATTAGCACTATTAACTAGTGTAACAAATGAAGAATATGAAAAAGGTATGGCTTTCACATCTATCGTATATTATCTTTATACTGATATTATAACAAATATTACTATATTTTGGCATAAAATAATGATTATTTATTTGTATATTGGTTTTAATACTAAATTAAAAATAGTATATAATATTCATTTTAAATTGTATGTAAATTTTAATATTAATAAATCAATATCATTAAATGAATATATGAAACTTATTGATTATATGAAACACATATTAATTTACTTATTATAACATTGTTTTGTTTCTTCCTATTAGTTAAGAACTAAATAAAGTCCTATGTCATTTATCTCTCATTTGTTCAAGGGATATCGAACAGATATCCCTATCACTACTAAAGAATATATTGAAAATAAATCTCTTCAAGGCAACAAAACCATTGCTAGTGTTAAAAATAGAAATGAATTCGTTGAAGATGTTGATATTTCATTCCCTAATCTTTGGTATATGTTTAATAACAGTAATAAATTAAAAAACTATGGTGTCCAACAAGCTAACTATGACACTGATAAATCCTTTATATCTAATGATCTTACTGATTCAGCAACACATATGAATTATTCGGGACAAGGTATAACTGAACTAAATAAAAATATTATTCAAGAATTTGAAAATGACTTTACTTTGTCTTTATGGTGTAAGGGTAATGGTGTTTTGTTTAAAATACATAATGGCACTAGTGATTATATTAAAATAGATATTGGAACAAACAGTTTATTATTAAATGGAACTTCTATTGGTGATAATGTTACTATTGATACTACTGCATATAATCATATTCTAATAACAAAAGAATATGTTTATGTGAATAATACACAATCATTTAATATAAGTTTGCCAGATTATACTTTTAATTATGCGGATGATAAACTATTATTAGATACTGGTATTGAATATTATGATATGCGTATATTTAATAAAATATTAGCAGAAGATAAAATTACGAAATTATACAATTTGGGAACAACTATTAATACTTATTCTACATTAGGTGTAAGTGGAACATACAATAAAAAAGTAGATAAATTTAATATAAATGTTAGTGGTGAAAATGCAATGTCATTAGCATTTTGGATAGATAGTAGCAATGCTAATATTGATATAATTAGTTTTGATGATTTTACAGTAGGAATTAAAGGGAAAAGATTTTATACACAAACCTTTGGAAAAAATAAGGTATTTAATAATCGTAAATTAAAAGATGAATCTAAATATTATTTTGTTTGTGTATCAATCGAAAATGATGGTTCATCGCATACAGTTAAATTATATGTAGATAACTTTCCAGTAACTGGTAATTCATTTAAAACTGCATTTACTTTTAATAATTTTATAAATATAAGTGGTAATAATATTGAAAATTTAGTTATTTATAAAAGAGTTTTAGATGATATTGAAGTTATGGATTTGTTTATACGTGATATTAAAACGAATGAAACAACTGATGATAATCTAAATAGTTTAGCATATTTATTTTCAGATTATTCCAAAGATATTGATAGCACTGAACCAGATACTACCTATAACTTACAATTATATTCTACTTATAATTTAGTTGAAGTTGAAGGTGGTGGTGGAACAACTCAGGAAACAAATAAATATGATATATATAAATATAAGTTTAATAAATATCCAGGTTATCAAGAATTTAAAAATGATCTATATGCCTGGTATAAATTTGAAAAAGCTAGTACTGAACCTATTACATCTATTGCACCTAATATGATTGATTCTAGCAATGTTTATTTGGCTTTTAAACACGACGATTCAACTTTTTTAATAGATTTTGAACCATATACTACAAACGCAACTTGGACAAATTATGCTGATTCTTTAATTAGTGATGGTCTTGTAGAGGGTTATAATTTTAATTCTATACATACTACTGCAAATCAACTATTTGTAATTGGTGGTTCTCCGACAGGTTATATTGATTTTATTATACCATCTGGTTATAATACTTGTGATATAACATATGGAAATGCAAATCCAAATACAGGAGCAGTTATTTTATCTATTAATGGACAAAATGTAGATCAAATTGATACAACTTCATCCAAAACATATACCGCAACAAATATAGTAGCAAATCAAACAATTAGAATATCTGAAACTGTTAGTGGAATAAATTACATAATCAAATTATTTTATTATAATTCCCAAACATCCTACACTGTTAATTTTCCGGAAGATACTACGTGTGATATATTAATTGTTGGTGGTGGTGGTGGTGGTGGAACAGTTGAATATACAGCGACATCAGCAACAGGTGGTGGTGGCGGTGGTGGTGGAGTTATATTTTTACAAAATCAAACTGTATCAAGTGGCACATATATAATTAAAGTTGGTAAAGGTGGTAAAGGTGATGATTTTAATGATGATACCGAAAAAACTGGACAAAACGGTTATAATAGTTCATTTAGCTATTTATACACAGAAGCAATTGGTGGTGGTGGTGGTGGTTCAAGAACTGACCACGATCCAGGTCAATCAAACAGAAATGATAATAATACACAAGGTAAAACAGGCGGTTCCGGTGGAGGTTCTTCTCACGGAAATAGTGTAACTTCAACAATGTCAGGTGGATTGGGAACTATTAGTGACATATTATTAGCTGACCAAACAACTGTTTTAATTACAAATTATAGACAAGGATATGATGCAGGAACAGTTCAGTATGAATCACCTTATTCTTCTGGTGGTGGTGGTGCTGGAGGAAATGGTAATGATTCATCTGGAACAGATGATGGTAATGGTGGTATAGGAAGAGCAGAAGAAAATGGAGTAGATTTTAAAACCTATTTTAATATGGGAAGTGGTATAGGGGAACATCATACAGATAGTAAAGTTTATTTTGCAGGTGGTGGTTCAAGTGGATATAGAAATAATGATAGTAATCATAGTAATGGTGGTTTAGGCGGTGGTGGAAGTTCAAATAATGGAATAAGTCAAAATGGAGTAGCAAATACAGGAGGTGGAGGAGGTGGAGCAAGAAGTGGTGATGGTGGAACATTACAAAATGGTGGTAATGGTGGTTCAGGTATTGTTATAATCCGTTATTCATCTACAAAAACATTAGAAAATGCTATTGATTCTACAACAAATAAACTTCAAATACCTGCTGGTTCTGTAATTACTAAAACAATAGGAACATTTTCACCATATTCTCTTTATTGGGATGGTGATCTTAATGATAATACTGATAATTCATATTTAACATCATCATTAAGTAATTTAACACCACCATTATCTATTTCTTTCTGGAAAAAACAAGATAAATTAGTATCAGAAGAAACCTTATCAATTACTGATAAATTAAGTTTATCTATAAATAGTAATTTAGCTGTTAAGTTCTCGGTAGGATCTACAACTGAAATAATAGAAAATCAAGCTGATTTAGATTGGCATTTTTGGACTATTACAAGTGATGGATCATCTAACCAATTGTATCGTGATGGTAGAGTATTAGGAAGTGTAATAACTGAATCATTAACACTCTCAGCAACTGATGAGCTAATGATTGGTAGTAATCTTTTAGGACAAAATGACGCATCACCATCATATTTAGAAGATTTACGTATTTGGAAGAAATCATTAACCCATCCACAAATAATTGATTGTATGTCAATTTATCCAGGATATAAGAATCACGCAAATGATCTTTATCTTTGGTATAAGTTTGAAGATCATCCTTGGAATACCTCAACTATTAAAGATTATTCTGGAGATAAAAGAGATGGAACAATTACAAATTATGTTAGTGCCGGAACATTACCTAAACCTAATATTGATGTTGATTACACTACTGGAATAACAACAATGACGCAATGGATTACAAAAGGACAAACTGAACTTCTCAATTTTGCACACAATTTTAATAACTCAGGACCTTTACCAAGTGATTATTATGGTCTTTACAGTGGAGCGGACGGTTGGATGCGGTTTGAGATACCTCAGGGTTATCGTGGTATGCAAGTTATGTTTAGAACTTGGGATCGTGTTTCTAGCCACCCTGATCTAAACGTCTATATGTATATATTAGATCAACCAAATACAACTTTTGAAAATTCACAATTTGACTCACTAGAACCTGTAGCTACTAGTTTTGGTCGTCCAGTTGGTGCAACTACAGATCCAGACTTTGTAACAGTAACTCTAACAAAACCTGATTTTAAAGAAGGTCAAGTTGTATATCTTGTAGAAGACAATGGTATTATTGATTACAAAATGCGTATTCAATTTTACAATAATACATTATCAAGACAACAAGGACGTATAAGTCCTTATGCGTATTTCTTTAATGGATCTACAGCAGATGATACAGATAACGCATATATTACTAAAGATACTATAACTGATTTCCCCGCAACATTTTCAATTGCATTTTGGAAGAAATGTTTAGATAAATCCGTAGAAGGTAAATCATTTGTATTATCAACAGCATCTACAAATGTAATAGAAATAGATGTAAGTAATACTGTAAATTTTACAGTTGGTGATAGTTCAAATATATTAGAAGATTATAATGATGTAAGTTGGCATCATTGGGTATTTACTTATAGTGGAACAGAAATGGATATTTATAAAGACGGTATGAATCGTGTAGGACATATGATAAATAAGAAAACTGAATTAACCGAATTCGATGTAACTGCAGGTGATACAATATATGTAGGTGGTTATGAATATGGTGATGCTTCACCATCATATTTAGAAGATTTCCGTATTTATAATAAAGTATTATCAGGAATTGAGATACAACAAATATATAGCGAATGGACCGGATATATTGTAGATAAAAAAGATAACTTGAAATTATGGTATCAATTGAATAATAACCCTGTAGGTATTCCTGATTATCCTATATTCGCAGGACACGAAAGTAATCTTGTAGCTTGGTATAAGTTTGATGATGCGACTAATATTGGTTTAGATAGTTCAGGAACAATGAATTTAACAAATTCAGGTGTTAGTATTGTTAATGATTCACGAGGGTCAGTTGCACATTTTAATAATGCAGGGTATGACAGATTAACATTGACTAGTGCCAATGTTCCTTGGAATAGCTGGATGAATGAAAATGGTTTTAGTATAACCTTGTGGTTTAAAATTGAAACTACTATAGCCTGGAATTCTTTTTTTTGGAGTCAAACAGGCGCAGTCAGTCGAATTATGTTTAGAAGATATAATAATGAAAATAAAATAGAATTTGATGTAATAAACAACACTAAAGCTTCTACTTGTAAACTTACTTCACCAATTATTACTAATTTTGAAAATACATATCATCAAGCGGTAATATCATTTTTACAAAATGATGCTAAAATGTATATAGATGGTATAGTAGTTGATACTACAACTACAGCAAGTATTGATCTTTCAGACACGGATAATTATATTATTATTGGTGATATAAGCCATTTATCAAGAGGTCATAGTGGAAATATAGACGATTTCCGTATATACGATAAAGCCTTATCAGAAACCGAAATAAAACAAATATATGGTGATAGATCAAAGTTTGATAATGGTTATGTTTATAATTATGCTAATACTTCACCATATTTTGATGGTGTTTTAAAGAATGTTTTAAAGAATACAAATTCACTTGATGGCTATCCAGGATATAAAGATCACGAAAATGATCTTGTAGCTTGGTATAAGTTTGATGATCCAAATTCGTTAAAAGATGAAACTGGAAATTATCCTTTAACAAATAATGGTTCAGTATCTTTTTCCACAGACACAAAAATAATAGGTTCATCATCTTATTTCCCTAATAGTGACAATAATGGTTTTTTAAATATTACAGGTGGAATTAATTTATATGATATTTGGAATGGAAATGGTATATCATTTTGTATTTGGTATAAAGTTAATCTAAATGAATCTGATATAGCAGGTCGTATATTTGAATTTGGTAATACAAATCAACATTTAATTTGGATGGCAGTTCAACTAAATGGAACAGGTGATAATACAATATCTTTATATACCAAAGGAGGTCATACAGGAGGTAATGGTCCTACTATATTTGTAGGAAATGGAACACTTGATAATAATTGGCATCATATAGTATGGATAGTAGATATTAATAGTGACTGGTATTGTTATGTTGATGGTATAAATCAAAATATAACAGCAAATTGGGATATTCCTAATATTACAGGTGGATATACTACAAATCGTTTGGGAAAATCAATATATAAATCTGATGCAACACAAGATTTAAAAGGTTATTTAGACGATTTCCGTATATACGATAAAGCTTTATCAGATTTTGAAGTTAAACAGATATATTCAGGATATACTGTATCAAGAGAAAAAGGGCACGTAAGTCCTTATAGTTATTATTGGAATGGTTCTACAACTGATAATAATGATAATGCATATATAGAAGCCACTGGAACTGCTACACCAATGACAGATATTACTGATGAAAATAGTATGACAATTTCATATTATAAGAAACTTGAAGGAACAGTATCAAAAAATGCAAGTTTATCACCAGATTTCAATATATTATCAGGATCAACAAACCGTATATCTGTTGGTGTTAATATGATATATGAGATGTTTGAATATAGTGATACTAGAGAAGATAAAGGATTATATACCTGGACAAAACCCACTGGTTTAAAAGAAGTAACTGCATATGTTTGGGGTGCTGGTGGTGGTGGTAGTGATAATCATACTGCTCATTCAACAAAGTTTGCAGGTGGTTCTGGTGCTTTTATTAAATGTAAAATAAACTTAAATAATCTTAATGCTTTAAATATATTAGTTGGAGAGGGTGGAAAATATAAATATGGAAGTAGAACATTCGTTGGAGGTGGTATAGGAGCAAACAATGGTGTTATGAGTGATCGTCAAACTCCATCAGGTGGTGGATTAACAGGTATATTTACTACTAATAATTTTGTAATAACAACAAATGAATTATCACAAACTGCAGAAGCAGTAGTTATAGCAGGAAGTGGTGGAAGCGGTGGCAATTCATATATTACTACACAAAAATTAGAAGGAGGTGGAGGTGGTAATGGAAATATTTGGACTTCTACTGCACAAGATTTAAATAATAAAGGAAGAGATGGGGGGTCTAGTAATTCTGGAACAACAACTAATTATGATGGACAAAATGGTAAAGGTGGTTCATTTGAAGCAACTATAAATAAAGGTAGCGGTGGAGCTGTAAATGGAACAGATGGAACACAATATACTGGTGGAAATGGTTCAGATGAACCACCCGGTGGTGGAGCAGGTTGGTTTGGAGGAGGTGGTGGTTCAAGGGGTAACACCACTTATGGTGGCGGTGGTGGTGGTTCTTCTTATTGGGGTCATTCATCTATTATATATATTACTGATATTGGAGGAAATAATGGCACAAATACACCAGATATTACAAGCGCACCAATTACAAATTCGTTAGTTTCATTTACAATTCCAACAAATATCGGTTATGGTGGTAAATATAAATCTAATGATAATAATAATAATAACGGTGGTAATGGTTTAATTATTATTGAATATTCCAAACAACATATAAAATTGAATGATACTTCATATGAAACCAATGTTGCTTTTGATTTAAATGTATGGTATCGTTGGACTTTTACATATGATGGAAGTGATGCCAAGATTTATATGATGAATATTGGTAATACCGCACTCACACCAATAAGTCAGGAACTAACCACAACATTTAGTGGTTGGACTGATGATGAAACTTTTGATAAAGTATTAATTGGTGGTGGTAAAACCAATTTAACTAATGGTTTAATTGCTCATTATAAATTTGATGGAGATCTAACTAATAGCGTTGTTGGTAGTAGTATTGGAACTCTTTTAGAGGAATCTGGTAGTACTGCTGTAACTTTTCCAAATGAAACTGAATTAAACTACAATAGATCTGCGTATGTTAATAATACAGTATTAACTATTCCAGATTTTCATTTTAATAATTTGATTGAAGGACCTACAAAAAGTTTTACAATATCATTTTGGTTCAAACCAGGTAGTATTAGTAATACTTGGAATATATTATTTGATTCATCAGATTATACATATATAGATGAAGGATCATCAGGCACATCTTATAATAGTGGTATTAGAGTATATTTAAATAATAATAATTATATTTATATATACACTTATGATGGTAGTTCTAATGAGGATTTTAGATATGCATTAGAAGGTGATTTTACAGATGAAATTTGGAGATTTTATACATTTGTTTGGACATATAAAAGTGTTTCTGAAAGTGTATATACATATGATTTTAGATTTTATGAAAATAGTGTTTTAAATGCTAAAACCGATTCATCTGGAACAATTGGAACAGGTGTTGATGAACAAACAATAGCAAATAATAATAAAATTACTATTGATAATAACAATTTTGAAATAGGTGGTGATAAAGAGTATACAACTAATCAGTACAAAAATATAGGTTATTATTCAGATTTCCGTATATACAACAGAGCTTTAACATCTACCGATGTTAATATATTATATAATAATTCATTACCAGACGCATCACCAGCATATTTAGAGGATATAAGAATGTATAATACTAGTTTTACTGAAGAAGATGTTAAGAATTTATCATTATACAATATTCCAACAACTCAAGAACCACGTGAGGTTACTATTAATACTGTAATTGGTAATCAATCGGTTACTGCTTATGAATGGTCTAATTTAGAAAAATCAGATTCTTTACATTTGTCTAAGTTGTATATGAATATTAACAATGGTAAGGATTTGATTAATAAATTTTATACTGGATTTGAGTTTTCTACAACATATTGGTGTAAATTTGATGGAACGGTTCCTTCTTATGAAATTAAATTAGGATCAACTGAGCATACTATATTAGAATTGAAACAAAATACAGATATAGATGACTTATTAGAATTATCTCTAGATATTACAAATGATTCTAATCAAATATTAACTACATCTATTAATGAACCATTATCAACAAATCATTGGTATTTGGTTGCTATTACGGCAGGTATAAGTGATAAATATGTATCATTATCTTTAGCATTATATGATTCATCTTTTAATGGAACTCAAGATAGTTATATCAGTTCAAGTGTATTAGTTCCACAAGTGGATGATTATAAATATGATATTAATAAATATACTAATAATTTCCAAATAAATGCAGTAAAATATGGTGATGTTAGATATTATAATAAATTTATAACACTTGTAGATATCTATAATATCTTAACTGGTAGTAAACCAACTGCAGATACTTTAACAGATACTTTAACATTAAGTGGACCAACGGCAACTGTTAGTTTAATTGGTGATTCAACAATTTCAACAGATCCAGTTAGTTTTACTATTAATTTAGATAGTGAAGTATATAAATTAACAGGTGTTGATTCATTAGATAATTTATTTACTAATACATCATCAACTAGTTCATCTGTTCAAACAATTAAGATTTTTAAAGGAACCCAACTAACATTAAATGTTTTTAGTTCATCTGCACATCCATTTATTATTGTTAAATCTAATGTAAATCCTCCTAGAACACCTGGTAATGATTCTAACAGATATACTACAGATGTTACTTATGATGAAACTGCAGAAAAATATAATTCTGGACAAATTAGTGGTGATGTTGTATGGGATACATCAAATAGCGATTTAGGATTCTATTATGGTATATGTATTAATCATACCGCAATGTATTTTATAATAGAATTAACAACTGGTAGTGAATCCACAATAACAACGGCTTCGAGTGAAAATATAAATCAAGTAAATATTGATAAATATTATAGAATAAATATGTCTTTCTCATATTCAAAGAATGATTTAGCATTAACAAATGATGCAACTGATATTACAATAAGAAGTGATACAAAGACATATCTTAAGTTTGTGGCTGGTTTTCAACCAAAATTAGAATTGTATGGTGATACGGATCAATTAATAACAACAGCATATGATTTACGTGAAAACGTATGGTATGACTTTTATGTAACTCTTAAATATGATGGAACAGATACCACTGGTGAAATTTATATCGGTAAAGATAAAAAAATAGATTATTCTACTAATTATACTAAAGCAGAATTCATACCATTCAAAGGTCTTGATTCAACGGATGATAGTTTGGAAGTTCGTATAGGTGTTAATAAAGATGAAGATCCTGTTAAATTAGATAAGAAGATTGAAAATATTAACATTTACACCAAAAAACTAAATAAATATACTATTAACAATTTTATTACTAATAATGTTATTGCTGTTGTTCAACCTGCTACAACTGTAAGCACATCTTCAAACGCAACTACAACTGTAGAATCAAATAAATTAGAATTATGGTATCGTTTAAGTGATTTTACAAATGGTGAATTTAATAATACTATTACAGATAGTAGTGGTAAAGGAAGATCAGGAACAGCAACTGGTAATTCACCAACTCAACAGATAACAAATAATAAGAATATTAACAAATCGTATAAATTATTGAAGAATAACTTGAAAGCTATGAAGATAACTGATAATAATTTTAATATATCAACACCTGCTATAACACTAACAAATAACTTTTCAATAATGATTAAAGCTAAATTAGAATTAGGATCAGAAAAACATAATATATTTACCTATAACGATTTAGCAGTTGATATATCAAGCACAGAACTGAAAGTAATGTATGGTGGAACATCTGAACCTGAAACTATTGCATATACATTTGAAGATAAATGGTATGCTATATCTTTAACATACAAGAAGAGTAGATCATTATTATCTATATATATTAATGAAGAATTACAAAATAAATATAGTGATGTTTCTATTGCCGTATTAACAAATATACTTAAACTTACCGATTATTCAAGTAAAACTCCTCCTTCAACTATAAAATTAGCATTAGAAGATTTACGTGTATTTAGTAATGAAGTTAATTATTCAACCATATATGAATATGCAAATGGCATTAATATAACTTAAATTAACTTAAATTACCTTTTATCCATATAATTATTTATATTATTTTTATAAAACTCATATTGTAAATAATATGATTATAACAGAAGAATATACAAAAATAGTAGAAGAATTTATTAATTTAAAAGCAATTAATAATCAAACCGAAAACATATATAGTAATATAACATATTTAACAACAACACTTGCTTTTCAATATAATGAAATAATTGAAGAAAAAGATCGTATTATTTTAGAAGATATTTTAACAAATTATTCAAATTATTTAAAAATATACGCTGATATTGCTGAAAATATTGTTAATATTACAATTGAATTTGAAAGTTTAATTATTGAGAAAGATTTATTATATCCGCCTGTTTATGATGGTGAAGATGTAATTATAGATCTTATAATCTATAATGATCTAGAAAACCGTATAATTAATATAGTTAGTGTATATAATGAGAATATTGAACAATATGCGATAGTTGCCGAAGAACTTAAAGAATTAAGTTTAATTTATAATTCCGCAATTACTAGAACATATACTGATGAATATAATAAATATGTTGAAAACTTACAAATATCACCAGAAAAATATAATTATTTAGCAAATAAATTACGAAATATTGCTATCACACATAATAATGTTCTAAATATTTATAATACTACGCTTATTGATAATATTAGTTTAATGAATAAAAAAACAAAAGAATTGGATGTAAGTATATTTAATTTTAATGTTGTAGTTGATACTGAATCAACATTATATAGTATAAGATTATTTTCAATATTGTTAAATGTTTTTGTAAAAAACTTTAGAATAATGTCATATGATGAAAAAGTGCAAAATATTGTAGTGCTTAAAAGTGAATATATAAAATATTTAAGGAATCTTAAAAAATTAAATAAGGCTTTTATTATTTCGCACTTACACCAGATATATATAACACCTTTATTATTATTATCTAATACAGAAGAAACTATAGTATTAAAAGATAATATTTCAAGTGATTTAGTAAACCTAAGTTCATATTATGGTATTATATCACCTGATTTTATTCAATTTAAAGCAAATATATTAACACCTGATATAAGATCTAATTTGTTAGATGATTCTAAACCACTTTATGAAATAACATATAATGGTAATATACAGTTTTTTCCAGATTATCGTAATAAAACTTATGAAATTGAAATTATAGCTTATAGTATGTTAATATCGCAACAAAAATATAAAATTATTTTAATTGAAAATGGTTTTCCTGCAATTAATCCAATTGATTTTGGAGATTCTAATATTAAACTAGGTAAAATTAACAATAATACATTTGAACTTAATTTACGTGATTATTATTCGGCATCAAATACGTTGTTTATGATTGAAAGTAGTTATTTGGTAGAAAGCAATTTAACATATGATGATATATATACTTATAAAACTGAATATGTTGATTATTGTAATATTCCTATTATAACTAATAATATTATTATAACACCTTATATAGCAGGAGGATATCCTGTATTGTTTAAAGAATATTCAAACACAAGGGTTGTATTAGATGTTTATAGTTCACCAAGGATAACTAAGAATAATATTACATTTACTTTGGAAGGTGTTAGTGTATTTGAATATGATCTTACAGCAATAAATGAATGGTATATTAATGTTGTTGAAGAATCAATAGTAACTTTTGAATATATTACTACAACACGTGATAATCTTAAAGATCCTTTAAAACCTATTATAGAAATAGATAATAATATATTAAAGGTAAATCCAGATTATCGTGGTGAATCTTATGATATTAGAATTAATATAGAATCACCAAATGATTATTCTTTATGTAATATAATTGAAATAACTATAACAGAAGATGATGTTCCAAAACCACTTAAAACAGTAAGTAATTTATTGTTAGAACATTTATTATTAAAAGAAGATAGGGTATTTAATGCAAATAGATATTTTACGTCAGGAACTGGTGAACAATTAAGATTTGAGTATGATGTTTTAAATATAATAGATTATAAGAATGATGATAAATTAGATACATTACCATATAATACTTTTGAAATAACAACAAGTAATTTAAGATTTACACCTGATTATAGAAATATAGGTTATACATTACAAGTATATGCTATAGATACTATATATAATGTAAGAAGTCATAATGTTCTTGAAATAAATGTAAGAGAAGATAAAGTATTAAATATAGAAGCAGAAATATTGGATAATAATGAGTTAGGTAATGATGTATTTATGATAAATATTAAAGATCATATTAAATTACCTGAGGGACAAGAATCACGATATATAAATGGTTTGCATTATTATGTATCTGCTGATAAAGAATTACGCAAAAGTAAAAAGAATGGTAAAGATGCTTTATATATAATAGATAGTATATTATATATAGAACCTGATTATAGGAATGATAGTTATAATGTAGATATTTTAGTAGAATCTTACGAATTTGTTTATAGGGATAATATTAATTTTATATTTTTAGTAAGTGAAGTAGATGCACCATATCCTAAAGTAAAAAATACTGATGTTTTAATAGGAAACTTGATTAATAATGCTAGTTATAACAAAGACACGAATACTTTGTATGTAAATAAATTAATAAAAACAAATAAAAAAATAGATTTAGATTTATTTTTTATTAATGAAATTGAATATAGTAAAAATAGATATGAAATAGTAGAAAAAAATGCAGAATGTTATAGAATAAATGGTAATAATTTATTAATAACACCAAATGTTAGAGATATTACACATAAGTTTAGTATTATTGGTATAGATAATATTTACGGGATAGGAAGTAATTTACTAAATGTAGAATTAATTGAATTACCACCTATTAGTCTTGAAAATGATAGTAATTTGTATAATTTATCAAATAACGAAGTATTTATTGATCTTAATACTGTATTTACATCAGTAATTAGTTCTGATAGTTTAGATTATTTTATTGATATTGAAAGTGATAATAATATAAGATTAAATGTTTCAACTTTTACATATAGTTATGAATTAAATGGTAGTATTCTACGATTATATCCAGATTATCGTGGAATATCATATCGTTTGAATGTAACTGCTACTAATTCAAAATATATTGGACAACCTTTAACATATCATATAGATATAAATGAAGCACATAGATTACCACTAGAACCAAAGATAAATAATATTAATATTAATATGGAACGATTTAATTACGACCCTGATAATATAAGTATAAATCTTGAAGATTTATTTGTGCATTTTAGATATTATCCAGAATACAATTTAATATTGGAAAGTGATATAATTAATTTTAATAGATTTGTATATATAAATTTAGGTTATTTAATAATATCAAAGTTTGAGTATAAATATAAATATAATTTTATAATAAAAGTAATTTTGAATAATTTAAATAGTATTAATATTAAGTTTGTTAGGGTTTTAAATGAAGAAAAGAATGAAGATGCTCAAATACCTTTGCAGGTATTAACTGATCAATATAGATATGAAGTTTTAGGTTTAAGTGATGGTATTGATATTAGTTCTTCTGTTCAATTAGTTGGCAATGAAATACATTTAACTAAGGCTACTCAGGGATATGATTTTGTTGTTAATACTGTTCATAAAGATTTATGTATTATAGTAAAACAACTATTTTATAAAGTTAGATAGTGTATAAGTATATAAATCGTTAATATCAAAAGCATTAATATATTGTTCATTATAATAATACCATTTATAAGGTAATATTATGAATTGATGTGAAGATAAATTAACTGTAATAATTTTGGTATTTTGTGTAGGTATATTATTTTCTAATTTTGAATTAGAATTACAAATATGTAATTCAATATTTGAATCGTTATTGTTATGTATTAGAATATATTTAGAATTATTTTTTTTCCAAGTATTAATAGCAGATGAAGGTTGTATTGAAATAAAGTTATATTTAAACCAAGATTCTAAAACCGTAGTAAGATCAGGTGTATGATCTGAAATAATTAAAGGATTTTTTTGATATAATAAATTAAAATCAAATTTATCAATAGTTGTTTGATTAATTACAATGGTGTTTGGGTGTATATGGTAAATAATAATAATAATTAATATAATTAATATTGTAAGTATTTTATAAAATAACATTTTAATTAAATTAAATAATAATGCCTAAAGTAAAGAAAAATAATGGAGGTAATCCATTATTAGTTGCAAAAGGATTAAAAATGGCTAGTAAATCTAAAATGGGTCAAGAACTATTAGGTAAAGCTAGTAATTTTGTTAAAGATAATGGTGGTATAGATGGTGTAATGAATAATATGAAAGATGCAAATAATATGAAAAATGAGTTATTAAATAGCATTGACAAAACAAGACAGGCAAACAGAAATTTACCTACGGTAGATGATGTTGAAGATGTTCGTGGTGAATATACAACAAGTAATGCATTTGATTCTGAACATAAAAATAGAATACCAGGGACAAAATCAGGTGTAAAAGGTGATCCAGGTGTAGGTCCAAGTCTCAAGCAATCTAAACATCCAGAAGATTATAATAAAGATACAAGTTTTCATATTATATTAGCAGTGGCTTTAAAAGGGATAATAAGATATGTATGGGATTTATTTGTTATGACAGTCAAAAGCACTTATAGATTATTTACGGATTTAATATTAATACCATTTTTTATATTTTTACCTTATGTATTTGATGTACTAGCAGTTATTTTAATATTAATATTATTGATATTAGTAATAATATATTTTGTGAGTGGTGGTAAGAAAAGACAAAAAGGTAATATGTTTGATAGTATGTTAGGTGGATTTTCGATGTTAATAATGCCGAATATTTCTGGTTATGCTAAAGATACAGCTGACGATTTTAAAGATGATGCTAAAGATTTTATGGGAGGTGTCTTTGATATTTTTAGTAGTATAGGTAATACAATAAACGATACTGTATTTAAAACTTTTTTAAGATTTTTTATTTTAAATCCTAGTGTTGATGATATAAATGAAAATGATAAAAGTGTAAGAATACAAAGAAAAGAAGGACGTTGTGATAATAAAATGCAAATAGAATCAAAAGATGGTAGATATTGTTATGATCAATTAGATAAAAAACATATAGAATGGACTGATGAAACAATTAATTATAAGTTATTGGAAAGTAAAAATATGAAAAAGAATGGAAAGAATACACATTATGATTATTATATTCCGGATTGTAAAGGATCTGGATTATTTACAAAAGAATATATAGCAAGTTGTAAAGATAGTAGAAGAACAAAATTTATATGTAAAATATAAATGGAAGTAAGTAAATCTATAACAGATGAACCAAAAGAAACAGAAAATGCAAAAGCTACTACTCAACGAAATGCTTTAGCTGATTTAAATGAAGAAGAGGAAAGACAGAGAGAAGATAGAGCTAAACTTGATAGGTTAAAAGAGCAATGTCCAATAAAAAACTCAGATTTAGTTAATTACGATACAAGTAAAGAAAGATGTACATTAAAAGAATGTCCTAATGGTTTTGTTAAATCAGCGGATGGAACAAAATGCGAAATGTATATTGATGATATTGATATATACCGATATAAAAAAGATAATAATTGTGGAGAACAATATATTGATTGGATAACAATACCAAATTATCATTTAGGTAATAGTTTTTTTAAATTAAATACTGGAGAATCAAAAGATGATTTTAATGGTTGTTTTGAACCTTGTGATGTAGATTTTGTTCCATATAAAACAAAAGATGATAAAGATGCTAGTAAATCAAAAGATTCTATACATTGTATTCGTAAATCTATAATAGATATTGGAAGATATGGAAAATATACATTAGATTATTGTCCTTTAGTATTAATATTATTGTTAAGCTGTGATATTTTAGAAAATAATGAATTTAGAGGTGAATATGTTAAAGAAAAAACAAATAAAAAAATAGAACCAAGTATAAGTAATGAGATAAAAGATAATGAATTGTTGTTGAGTGAGATGAAAGATGAATTAAAAGCTAAAGGTAAAAAGTATATTATACATTTATTAAATAAATATAAACCTGATTTTTTAGAAAAAATCAAATTAGTTAGTTTTGAGTTAGATAAATGTTATGATACGTCGAAATTAAATTTGAGTGCTGATAATAAAGAACCTATATTACACGCTTATAAGATTTATAAAGAGAGTATTGATGAAGCAAATGATCTTGAAAAATATGTAAATGCCTATAAATATATGAGTAACGATGGTGATGTTGTTCAATTAATGGAATTACATAAAAAAGTATTAAAATGGGCTTGTGATGTAGCTTTTGATAAAAAAACAAATTATGGAAAGCGTAATTTATTTTTGTATGAAAAGTTTAGTAATCCGGAGGAAACAGACAGTACAATTGATAAAGAATTAGAATATATACGAAAGGTTAATAAGAATGAAATAAAGAATGAGAATGATATATTTTATAATTTTGATTTTTTACATCCTGGAAAAGTTTTATTAAAATTAATGTATAGTAGTGATAGTGATGATATAATGAAAAACTCATATATATTAGGATTACCTGCTACAATAATATTATTATTAGTTTTTGTTATATTAGTAGTAATAGCTGTATTATTTTATAAATATACTAAACCAATATATGCAAGAGTTAAAGAAGTTTTTGTATTAGTTGTGTACAATATTGCTAGTATATTTGATTCAAATATAAGTCCTAAATATATTATAACAGATCTTTTGAATAATCTCAGAGAACAAATATCGAAACCGGCTAATAATAATACAATTGTTAAGGAAAATGAAACATTAGGTAATAAATCTGAGAATGTTTTAAGTAATAATGCTAAAGATATGTTAGGTGATAATGCAATGAGTAAACTTGGTGATAATGCTAAAAATATGTTAGGTGATAAAGCAATAAGTAAACTGGGTGATAA
>Ga0233432_10000925_pt1 | contig 28375 bp, 15 predicted proteins | sample SI_122_August201_6_FD_179870 | JGI IMG/M metagenome (GOLD analysis project Ga0233432, IMG submission 179870) | Seawater microbial communities from Saanich Inlet, British Columbia, Canada - SI_122_August2016_10_MG | ecosystem: Environmental > Aquatic > Marine > Inlet | place: Canada: British... | reverse complement strand
TAATAATTCTTCCAAATATATTATTGATAAACTTGCAAATTTACCAAAAGAACAATATTGTTATATTGGTGCAAATCAAATAACAGATATTGCACCATCAGTATTATCTGAATTTAAAGTGAATAATCCTTCAACCACAGCATTAACAGATACTACAATAACTTATCATCCTGTAACTTTATCTTCAATATCAGGTGGTAGTGGAACAACAGAAGAAACTGAAATTACAATAAATACTATAATAGGAAATGAATCTTTAATTGCATATGAATGGTCTAATTTAGAACAATCTGAATCATTAAAATTATCTAATTTATATATGAGTATAAACAATGGTAAAGATTTAATAAATAAATGTTATACAGGTTTTGAATTTTCAACTTCATATTGGTGTAAATTCGGTGCAAGTTGTAATATTTATGAATTACAATTATTATCAACTGAACATACTATATTGGAATTAAAACATAATGTGGATAATTTATTAGAATTATCTTTTGATATTACAACAGATTCTAATCAATCAATAACAACAATATTAGATCAAACATTACTTCAAGATCATTGGTATTTAATAGGAATAACAGCTGGAATTAGTGATAAATATGTATCATTATCTTTAGGTATTTATGATACAACATTTGATGGAAGTCAAGGTAGTTATATTAGTTCAAGTATATTAGTTCCATTAATAGATAATTATAATTATAATATTAATAATTATACAAATGAATTAAAAATAAATGCAGTAGAATATGGTGATGTGAGTTATTATAATAGATTTATAACACTTGTTGATATTTATAATATTTTAACAGATAATCCACCTAATGCAGAATCTTTAACATTAACTGAATCTACAGCTACTATTAATTTAATAAATTCTTCAACTATTTCTACAGATCCTATTAGTTTTAATATGATATTGGATGGAACTATATACACTTTAACCGGAACTGATTCGTTAGATAATGTGTTTAATGCTATACAATCAAGTGATTCAAGTCCGCAGACAATTAAGATTATTAAAGGAACTAAATTAACTTTAAATATAACTACAACTACTTCACATCCATTTATTATTGTTGAATCAAAAGTTCATCAAGAAAATGATACTAATAAATATACTACTGGTGTTACATATTCTAGTGATTCATCAGAATATGAAACTGGTAAAGGTCAAATAGGTGGTAATATAATATGGGATACAACTAATAGTTCTTTAGGAACATATTATGGTATATGTATTAATCATTCTGAAATGTATTTTATAATCGAATTAGTAACAGGAATAGATAAAACAATAAATACAACAACAAATGAATCAATAATTGGAATAGATATAAATAAATATTATAAAATGAATATGTCATTTTCATTTTCTAAGAATGATTTGGAATTATCACAAAATGTAAGTGATTTTGTGATAAGATCTGAATCAAAAACATATCTTAAATTTAGTGCAAAAGATCACCCAATACTTAATTTATATTCAAATTTAGGACTAGAACAAGAAATTACAACAACACATACAGCATTAAATTCTAATGTATGGTATGATTACTATGTAACACTTAATTATGATGGAACAAATACAACTGGAGGGATTTACATTGGTAAAGATAAACAAATAGATTATTTTACTAATTATACAATAACAGATTTCACACCATTTAAAGATATTGGATTAGAATATGATACATTAGAGGTTCGTATTGGTATTAATAAAGATGAACAACCAGTAAAACTTAATAAAAAGATAGAAAATATTAATATTTATACTAAAAAACTAAATCACTCTACTATAAATAATTTAATTAGAAATAATGCAATATCAATAATACCTTCAACAACAATAGAATCAAATAAATTAGAGTTATGGTATCGTCTAAATGATTTTACAAATAATGAATTTAATAATGAAATAAAAGATAGTAGTGGTAAAAATAAAAATGGTAGTGCAACAGGAACAAATCCAACTCAAGTAATTACTAATATTAATAGTAAAATTAAATCAAATAAACTTTTAAAAAATAATTTCAAAGCAATGAAAATAACTGATCATACTTTTAATATATCAACACCTAAAATAATATTAAATAATAATTTTACAATTATGATTAAATCAAAATTAGAAATAGATGCATCTGAACATAATATATTTACTTATAATGATCTTAGTGTTGATATTTCAAATACAGAATTAAAAGTAATATATGGTTCTACAACAAAAACAATAACATATACATTTGAGGAAAAATGGTATGCTATAACATTGATGTATAATAAAAATAAAACTCAATTATCTATATATATAAATGAAGAATTGAAAGGTAAATATAATTCTGTTGATATTACATCTTCAACAAATATATTAAAACTTTCAGATTATTCAAGTAAAACTCCACCAACTAATATTAAATTATCATTGGAAGATTTACGTATTTTAAGTAATGAAGTTAAATATGAAACCATTTATGAGTATGCAAATGGTATAAATGTATTAGTATAATAACTAAAGTATATTTTTATTTTTTTAAAACTCATATTGTAAATAATATGATTATAAATGAATATGATAAAATTGTAAATAAATTTAATACTTTAAAAGAAATTAACTTTGAAACTGAAAATATATATAGTAATATAGCTTATCAAACAACAAAAATAACATTTGAATATAATGAAATAATAGAAGAAAAAGATAAAATTATATTAGAAGATATACAGAATAATTATTCAAATCACTTAGTAATATATGATGATATTGCTACTAATATTTTAAATATAACATTTGAATATGAGAAATTAATAATAGAAAGAGATTTATTATATGAAAGAGCACGTGTAGAAGATGGTATAATAGATATACGTGAAGTAATTATAGATCCAATAATTTATAATAATTTGAAGGAACGTATATTGAATATAGTTGAAGTATATAATGAAAATATTGAAAAATATATAATATTATCTGAAAAAATACAAGAATTGAGTATAATTTATAATTCTGTAATAACTAGAACACAACCTAATTTATATAATGATGGACCAATAATTTCAATAGAAAAATATAATTATTTAGAAAATAAAATAAAAAATATAGTTACTACATACAATACTGTATTGGATATTTATAATACAGATTTAATTAACAATATTGTATTACTAAATAATAAAATAAAGGAAATTGAAGATAGTATATTTAATTTTAATATTATTTTAGAAATGGAATCAAATATATATAATATAAGATTATTTTCAATATTATTAAATGTTTTTGTAAAAAACTTTAGAATAATGACATATACAGAACGAATTAATAATATAAATGTTCTTAAGAAAGAATATTTAATATATTTACAAAATCTTAAAAAAATTAATAATGCTTTTATTATTTCTCATTTACATCAAATATATATAACACCTTTATTATTATTATCCAATACAACAGAAACAATAATATTAAAAGATAATATTATAGATTTAAGAAAAATTAGTTCTTATTATGGAACTATATCACCTGATTTTATACAATTTAATGTTAAATTATTAACAGATAATATAAGATCTAATTTGTTAGATAATACTATAGATATTTTTACTAAAACATATAATGGCACTTTATATTTTAATCCTGATTATCGTAATAAAACATATGAAATAGAAATTGAAGCATATAGTATGTTAATATCTCGTCAAAAATATAAATTTATATTAATAGAAAATGGATTTCCTGCAATTAATCCAATTTATTTTGAGGAATCTAATATTAAATTAGGAAAAATTAATAATAATACCTTTGATCTTAATTTAAATAATTATTATAATGATAGCAATATTCTTTTTATGATCGAAAGTAGTTATTCAATCCTTAGTAATTTAACATATGATGATATATATCATTATGAAACTCAATATATTGATTATTGTAATATACCTATTATTACAGATACTATTGTAATAACACCTTATTTAAAAGGATATCCAATATTATTTGAAGAATATTCAAATACAGCAGTTATATTAAATATAATTAGTTCTCCTTCAATAACAAGTAATTATTTTGCATTTGAATTAACAGATAGAATATCTTATGAATATGATTTAACACAAATAAATGATTGGTATATCAATGTAGTGGAAGAATCTATAATTACATTTGAATTTATAGTAAATACACGTGATAATTTAAAATATATTTCAAAACCTGTAATTGAATTAAATTCAAATATATTAAAAATAAATCCTGATTATCGCGATGGAACATATAAAATAAAAGTAAATATAGAATCACCAAATGATTATTCTTTAAAAAATATATTAGAATTGGATATAAAAGAAGGACCAGTTCCAAAACCTGTTAGGAATATAAGAAATTTATTATTAGAACATTTATTATTGAAAGAGACTACAATATTTAATGCAAATAATTATTTTGTATCAAAAACAGGTGAATTATTACAATTTGATTATAATGTTTCAAATATAATAGATTATACAAATGATGGGGTTAAGGTTGATCAATTACCATATGATACTTTCAATATAACAGAAAGTAATTTAATATTTACTCCTGATCATAGGAATATAGGATATGAATTATATGTATATGCGATAGATTCTATTTATAATGTAAGAAGTGAAGAATATCTTATAATAAATATAAGAGAAGAAAAAATATTAAATGTATTAAATGAAGATGAAGTAAATAAAATAATATTAGATAAAGATATAATATTTTATGAATTAGATGAATATGAATTAGGAAATGATAAATTAAACATAGATATCAATAATTATATAAAATTTCCAATGAATCAAAGATCACGATATATAAATGGATTACAATATTATGTATCTACTGATAAAGATTTACGTAAAACTAAAGTAAATCAAAGAAATGCTATAAATATAAATGAAGATGGTATATTAGAAATTGAACCAGATTATAGGAATATAAGTTATACAATAAATATTTTAGTAGAATCTTATGAATTTTCTTATAGGGATAATATTAATTTTTCATTTTCAATTATAGAAGTTTCTGCTTTATTTCCTATAATAAAGAACATAAATATTGAAATATCAAATACAATTTATAATAAAGAAATTAAAACATTATATATTAATGATTTAAGTATATATGAAAAAATTATAAATCTTAATTTATTTTTTGATAATAATATTGAATATAGTGAAAATAAATATCAAATAGTATCAGGTAATACTGAATATTATAAAATAATTAATAATAATTTAAAAATAATACCCAATGTAAGAGATACAACTTATAATTTTAGTATTATAGCTATTGATAATATTTATGAAACTTATAATGATAATGCTAGTAATTTATTGAATATTGAAGTAAATGAATTAAGATCAATTTCATTAAATAATAGTAATATTGTATATAATTTATCAAATAATGAAGTATTTATAGATCTTAATGATATATTTAATTCAACAATTCATAATACAATTTTAAATTATAATATAGAATTTGAAGAGAATTATAATATTAGACGCAATGTTTCTACATCTTTAGATTCATATTCAATCAAAGGCAATATATTATATTTATATCCGGATTATCGTGGATTATCTTATAGATTAAATGTAATTGGATTTAATAAAAATTATTTAGATCAATATTTAGTTTATAATATAGACATAAATGAAAGTGAAAAATTACCATTAGAAAAGAAGATAAATAGTATTGAAATTAATTTAGAAAGACTTAAATATACTACAGATGATATTAGAATTAATTTAGAAGATTTATTTGTTCATTTTAGATATTATCCTAATTATTCATTACAAATACAAAGTGAAGAATTAATAGCTGATTTAATTTATATAAGTTTAGGTTATTTAGTTATTTCTAATACTAGTTATAATACTAATTTTACCATAAATATTGAATTATTTGATTTATTAAATAATATTAAAGATTTAAATAATATAATTAAACTTAGCTTTGTAACTAATGTTATAGAAATAACATTTAATAATTTAATTACTGAACAAACAATATATTTAGATGAATTAACAGAAAATACAAGATATGAAGTATTAGGTTTAAATGGAATTGATATTAGTTCAACAGTAGAATTAATAGATAATAATATTATAATTAATAAATCATTATCAAGTTATGATTTTGTTTTAAATAAAATTAATATAAATTTAAATCTTATAATAAAACAAGTTTTTTATAAAATTAATACAATCTTATAATATTATTTTGATGTTTTTTAGATCTTTTTTAGATAATTATAATATTGTTTTGATCTTTTTTAGATTTATAATATTGTTTAGATTATTTATAATATTGTTTAAATCTTTTTTAGATTTATAATATTGTTTAGATAATTATAATATTGTTTTGATAATTATAATATTTAAAAATAATTATAATATTGTTTAGATAATTATAATATTGTTTAGATTTTATAATATTGTTTAGATTTTATAATATTGTTTAGATCTTTTTTAGATTTATAATATTGTTTAGATCTTTTTTTAGATTTATAATATTGTTTAGATTTTATAATATTGTTTTGATAATTATAATATTTAAAAATAATTATAATATTGTTTTGATAATTATAATATTGTTTAGATTTTATAATATTGTTTTGATAATTATAATATTGTTTAGATTATTTATAATATTTTAAACATAAATATAATATTGTTTAGATTTTATAATATTGTTTTGATAATTATAATATTGTTTAGATTATTTATAATATTTTAAACATAAATATAATATTTTAAACATAATTATAATATTGTTTAGATTTTATAATATTGTTTAGATAATTATAATATTGTTTAGATTATTTATAATATTTTAAACATAAATATAATATTGTTTAGATTTTATAATATTGTTTTGATAATTATAATATTGTTTAGATAATTATAATATTGTTTAGATTATTTATAATATTTTAAACATAAATATAATATTGTTTAGATTTTATAATATTGTTTTGATAATTATAATATTGTTTAGATCTTTTTTAGATTTATAATATTGTTTAGATCTTTTTTAGATTTATAATATTGTTTAGATAATTATAATATTGTTTTGATAATTATAATATTGTTTAGATAATTATAATATTGTTTAGATTATTTATAATATTTTAAACATAAATATAATATTTTAAACATAAATATAATATTGTTTTGATAATTATAATATTGTTTAGATTATTTATAATATTTTAAACATAAATATAATATTGTTTTGATAATTATAATATTGTTTAGATTATTTATAATATTTTAAACATAATTATAATATTTTAAACATAAATATAATATTTTAAACATAAATATAATATTGTTTTGATAATTATAATATTGTTTAGATTATTTATAATATTTTAAACATAAATATAATATTGTTTAGATTTTATAATATTGTTTTGATAATTATAATATTGTTTAGATTATTTATAATATTTTAAACATAAATATAATATTTTAAACATAATTATAATATTGTTTAGATTTTATAATATTGTTTAGATAATTATAATATTTTAAACATAATTATAATATTGTTTAGATTTTATAATATTGTTTAGATAATTATAATATTGTTTAGATAATTATAATATTGTTTTGATAATTATAATATTGTTTTGATAATTATAAAATAGATAATAATTTAGTATAATGATCATTTATATTAAACATATTTGTATTAATATTGTCATTATAATAAAACCATTTATAAGGTATTATAATAAATTGTAATGATGATAAATTTATTGTAATAATTTTGGCATTTTGTGTGGGAATATTATTTTCAATTTTAGTATTAGGATTACAGATATGTATTTCAATATCAGTATCACTATTATTATGTAATAATAAATATTTTGAATTATTTAATTTCCAATTATTAGTAAATTGTATTTTAGATATATAATTATATTTAAACCATGATTCTAATATAGTTGTAAGATCAGGAATATGATCAGAAATGATTAGAGGATTTTTTTGATATAATAAATAAAAATCAAATTTATTAATTGTAGTTTGATTAATTGTAATAGTATTATTATTAATATGATAAATAAAAATAACAGAAATAATAATGAGTATAATAAATAGTGTTATTAGTATTTTATAAAATAACATTTTTATTTAATTAAATAACAATGCCTAAAGTAAAGAAAAAAAGTATAGGTGGAATTCCTTTATTTTTTGCTAAAAAAGCCAAAGAATTATATAGTTCTATTAATACTTTAAAAAAAGAAAAAGAAGATTTATATGATGCTTTAATAGATAAAGTTAAAAATGGTAATATTAATGAAATTGAAGAGTTACTTGGAACTGAATTAAAGAATATTGATTCTAATTCTTCAAAAGAATTAAGAGAATTAAAACCTAAAATTGAAAAAGTTAAAGAAATATATGACAAGATTCCGAACGAAGAATTATCTAAAATACAAGCTACAGTTAAAGGATTATTAGGATCAACAAATTCAATTCAACCACCAAAAAACTTGAAAGGTCTTTTTGATCAAGTAGCAAATCAAGTAACAAATCAAAGTTCTAAAGAAAACACACAAAATTCAGTATCTTCATTATCACAACAAATGATAAATATAGCACGTAAAGCAAATGAAAAAGGGAAAGGGAAAGAACAATTAGGATCACAAATTGGAAAATTAGATAAAGAAACTGAAGTTTTAAGAACACAGGGAGATAGAGTAGATCAACAATTTAATGATGCAGATAATCGTTCTAAAGGAAATCCTATGACAGATGGTATTGGTACGGAACATCGTCGTAGTATAGGTGTAGGTAATAGTAGGTTTGACGGTTTAAATAATAATTCAGGAATTAATTTAGGTTTTAGCGAACCGCCTGAAGATACAAGTAATTCACCAGCAATTTATATAATGATTGCAATAGCAATGAAAGGTATATTACGATATATTTGGAATTTATTTGTAGTGACAATTAAAACAAGTTATAGGGTAGTTACAGATTTTATATTGATACCTTTTTATATTTTTTTACCTTATGTATTTGATGTATTAGCAGTATTTATAATATTAATAATGTTAATATTAGTAATACTTTATTTTGTAAGTGGTGGTGGATCTAAACAAACTAGATCACCCGGAAATCCATTTGATAGTATAATAAGTGGTATTTCAAGTATAATTTTTAATTTTTTTAATCCGGATGTATCTGGAGTAACAGAATTAAAAAATAATATTGAAAGTGATGCGGCAAGTTTTGTGGGTAGTATACAACAATTAATAAAGAATGTAATAAATATAATAAAAGAAAATGTTATAGCACCAATGTTAAGACTTTTTGTTCCAAATCCTGATATAAATGATATTGATGAAAAAGATAAAGAGAAAAGGAAAGAAAACGATGGTCGTTGTGATAATATATCACAAATAGAATCTAAAGATGGTAGATATTGTTATAAACAATTAAAACAAAGAAATACAACTTGGGGTGATAATATAACAATACCATATAAATTATTTGATTCAGATGATATGGATGATCCTACAATTAATGCGCATTATGATTATTATATGCCTAATTGTAAAATAAATAATAATTTTAAAGATGCAGTAATTCATTTAGATACAAAAGATAGTAGAAGAACAAAATTTATTTGTAAAATATAAATGACAGATAATAAAGAAACTGTAGATAAAAAAATATTAAAAAATACAAAAGAATATGAAAAACAAAAAGTGCTTCTTGAAAAAATAGAAGATGAAGATAATAAAAAACTTTTAAATGAAGAAAAACTTCGTAAATTAAAAGAAAATTGTTTAATACAAGATGAAGAATTAGTAGATTTTACAGATGTAAATGCTAAAAAATGCACATTAAAAAAATGTCCAGATGGTTTTGAAATATCAGCAGATAAACAGAGTTGTGAAATGGATATCGATGGTATTCAAATATATAGATATGAACGTAAAAATAAATGTGAAGAACAATATATTGATTGGATATCTGTACCGAATTATCATTTAGGAAATAATTATTTTAAATTAAATACAGGAAAAGATAAAACAGATTTTAATAGTTGTTTTGAGCCTTGTAATTTTGATTTTATTCCATATAGTGATACAAATAAATCAATTGATTCAATACAATGTGTTCGTAAAAAAATAAAAGATTTAAATATATATGGAAAAACGACTTTAGATTATTGTCCTTTAGTATTGATAATATTATTAAGTTGTAAAGAATCTTTCAGTAATGAATTTAAAACTGAATATATAAAAGAAAAGACTAAAATAAAAGAAAATGAAAAAATTGAGCCAGAAATATTAGCAAATATAAAAGATAATGATATATTATTGATTGATATGTATGAAGAAATAAAATCAAAAGGAAAGAAATATATTAAACATTTATATAATGAAAAACCTGATTTTTTAGAAACATTACAATTAAAAGATATTGAATTAAATGAATGTTATAAAACATCAATATCAAAATTACCTAAAAATAAACAAATTATATTAGAAGCTTACAATGTATTTAAAGACCTTGATCATCTTGATCAATATGCAAATTCTTATAGATATACTGCAAATGATGGAGATATTATTAAATTAAAAGATTTACATAAAAAGGTGTTAAAATGGGCGTGTGAATATAGTTTTGATGAAAATACTAATTATGGTCGTAGTAATATAACTTTATATGAGAATTATAATAAAAAGAAAGTAATTGATCCAAATAATGAATATATACGTAAAGTAAAGAATAATAAAATATTTAATGAGCTTACAATATTTACACCTTTAGAATTATTACATCCAGGTAATATATTTAAAAAAATAATTTATAGGGGTGATAGTGATAATATATTAGAAAATTCATTTATTTTAAGTTCTCCATCAACAATATTTTTATTAGTTTTTTTTATTATATTAATTGTAATTGCTATAGTATTTTATGAATATACAAAACCACTTTATGGTAGATTAAGAGAAATATTTATTATTATGATATATAATATTGCAAAGATATTTAATAGTAGTATAGATCCTAAATATATTGTATCAACTTTACTTAATAATGTAAAGAATCAAGTTGATAATCCAAGACCAATTCCAATGCCTATGAAATAAATGATCTTATAATGATCTTATAATGATCTTATAATGATTTTATATTTTTTTATTGTATCTTATAATGATCTTATAATTTAATAATATCTTATAATATTGTATATTTTTTTATTATATCTTATAATGATCTTATAATTTAATAATATCTTATAATGATTTTATAATTTAATAATATCTTATAATGATTTTATAATTTAATAATATCTTATAATTTAATAATATCTTATAATATTGTATATTTATTAATTGTATCTTATAATGATCTTATAATTTAATAATATCTTATAATATTGTATATTTATTAATTGTATCTTATAATGATTTTATAATGATTTTATAATTTAATAATTATCTTATAATGATTTTATATTTATTAATTGTATCTTATAATGATTTTATAATTTAATAATATCTTATAATATTGTATATTTATTAATTGTATCTTATAATGATCTTATAATTTAATAATATCTTATAATATTGTATATTTATTAATTGTATCTTATAATGATTTTATAATTTAATAATATCTTATAATATTGTATATTTATTAATTGTATCTTATAATGATTTTATAATGATTTTATTAATATATAATTTAATAATATCTTATAATATTGTATATTTATTAATTGTATCTTATAATGATTTTATAATGATTTTATTAATATATAATTTATATTATAATAATATATAATTTATAATATTGTATATTTATTAATTGTATCGTATAATGATCTTATATTATTATAATTTATATTATAATAATATAATATTGTATATAAAGATTATTAATTAATATTAATTAATGGGTGATATTACAATTTTAGATATATTGTTAAAAACAAAATTAGAATCTTTGGAGGAACCTAAATCAAGAAAAAAGGATAAAGATCCTAATTTTCTAACAAAAGAAGAAAAACTTTTTTTTTATAAAAATGGAATTGATTATTGAAAAATTAATTTGGACTATTTATAAAATAAAAGAAAAATTTCCAAAATCTATTGATTATAAAGAAATTTATAATGTAAAAGAAGAAGATTTTAGTAATGCTATTTGTAAAATTAAAAAAAATATAAAACAATTAAAAAAACTAAAAAATTTACCTGTTGTAGAACAAAGGACTGAAGAATGGTATAATATGCGTAAAAATATGCTAACAGCAAGTGATACATATAATGCTTTAATTAAAAGTAAGAGTCTTGTTAAAAATAAAGCAAAGAAGATAGTTCAACATATTAGATGTAAAGCATTAACGTGGGGTATAATGTTTGAACCAATTGCAACAAATATTTATTCAAAAGAAAATAATGATATTGAGATATATGAATTTGGTGTAATTAGATCAACTGATAAAGATATAGAGTTTTATGGAGCATCACCAGATGGTATAACATCTTTAGGTGTAATGTTGGAAATTAAGTGTCCTATAACGCGTAAAATCAAAGAAAATGATATTAAAAAGGGTTATATGGCACAAGTGCAAGGTCAAATGGCAGTATGTGAATTAACGGATTGTGATTTTGCAGAATTTGAGTTTGAGATAGTAGAAACTTTAGGTGAGTTTTTAAATTTAACGGATAAATACTTTGGATTAATTATAGTAAATAAAGATGATAATACTAAATTTGATTTTTATTCAGAATTAGGTTTATCGCCTTTAGAATGTTATTTAAGTGTTTTAGATTTAGATGAAAGAGAAATAATTTATTGGAAATTGCGTAAAATGCAAATTCAACGTATACTATTTGATAAAAAAGAATGGGAATCTTATTATAAACCAAAGATAATTGAGTTTTGGGATACAGTTAATAATTATGAAGATAGTGAAGAAGATCAGTTTAGATCTGATAGTGATTAATCGCATCTATTTATTAATTGTAAATAAGTTTTATCATTTTCAGTTATTTTTGTAGGATTGATAGAGTCATTCAATTTCGTAATATCATTTTGAGATAATGTTACACGAGCTATTTTATTATTTACAACTAATTCTTCATTTATTCTGTAAGCAAATCCATATATATAATATTTTTCATCTTCTATTTCTGTATTAAATGTGCTTTTACATCTTGTATTATATTGTTGATTTTCTGGAATAATAAATGGACTTCTAACATCATCTGTATCATCTGAAACTACAAAAGATTCTGAACTATCTGAACTTGAAGATAATTCAGGAACTACAAATTGACTAGCACAACCACATACTACTTTTACATCAGTATTTGTTGTTGTTAAAGATCCTTTACATCGCATAAAACAATTTGCATCATTTGATAATTTGAATTTTAATGTATAACTTTCAAATTCATTTTCTTCACAATTTTGAGTTGGACAATATATTAAATTTGTATAATATGAACTTGATTTAAAATATCTCATCATTTCTGTAATACCCGAAAAACTAGGTGATTCATTAAAAAGTAAATTATTATTATCTTTTAATTTAATTTTACCTTCGCTATTGGTTCCAGATTGTTCTAATTTATAATATTCACAATTTGGTTTATATAATTTATCTTGATATTTATCGTATAATGGATATAATAATAACATTTCGGTTTTTACATTTTTACTATTTGTATCTGTATTCCTTTCAGTATCAAATTCTCCATTATTATAAATAGCATAAGCAGGTGTAAAATCCTTTGAATTATTATTATTAAAATAAATATCTTTATAATATCTTTTAGATTCATTTGTATTATTTTCAATATAATATGGATGATGCATAAAAATAGCATATACTGGACCTGCAATAACATTTGATTTAATTATATTTTCATTTTCATCTTTATTTGGTGTTATTTTTTCTACTTGATTATATAATTCAGGATTATTTTTTTCAAAATATTCTAGATCTGTTCTAATTGCATTATATATTGTTTCTCTAGTAATTAATTCTTCAATATTATGTATTGTTGGAGATGTTCTTATTGATATTTCTTTTTTTATAATTTCTAATGGATTATTATATTCTGGTCTCCATTCATCTTTTAGAAATCCTTGTGATTTAAAACAAAAAGATGCTAACATTGGTTGACTTGTTGGATCTAAAGTTGGATCAGGATAAATTGATGTTGTTGCATAACTATATTCACCATAATTAAAATCTATAATATCATTTGGTTCTGAATTACGTAGATCTTTTATATTTTCAGTAAAACTCTCATATTTTGTTCTACATAATATTACGGTAATTATTATAGCTAATGCTATAATAGCTAATATTATTAATAATATTGTTTTCATTCTTATTATTATTATAAGATCTAATTTATCTTATTTATAAATTATTATGTAGGTTTTTTTAACATAACATTTGTTCCCTCAAATTTTAAATTACTACAATCAGTAGCATCACATAATTTTAATTTACTGATGTCAATTTTAAAAGTTTTATCAGATTTTAATTCAATTTCAGTATCAGTAATTTGATAAAATGAATATAAATTACTTAAGTTATCACTGTTATTACCTAAAATACTATTATAATGTGTATTTGAAGTATTAATTGTGTTAATATCACTTATCATTTCTAAATATGTATTAGTATCAATACTATTAGCATCTTTAAAGAATTTATAAGATAAATCTAAATTACTAGTAAATTTAGAAGCATTTGTATCATAATTATATATATTTGATAACTGATTATTATTATTAATAACAGAATAAGATTTTACAAGATATTGATATTCTGTACTATCCTCACGTGGATAATTACTTAATTCATCATTTAATTGTGTATTAACATAATTTTTATTATCTTGATTTAAATTGTTTAATTGTGTTTCAGAATATATCTTAGTACCAAAGATATTTGAAAGTTCTTTTTGACTATCAGATATATCATCAATATCAAAGTCTTTTTCAAATAATTTGTCTTCTAGATCATTAGATAAATTAGGATTTTTTTTAATAATTTCTAAAAGATTTTTATAAAATGTATTAGATTCATCATATTTTGAAGTATGTATAAAATACAATATACCAATAATACCAACTGCTATTAAAATTATAAATATAAAAACTAAAAGAAAAATACTTTCACCTTGCATTATTTATTTAGTATATTTATTTTAATTCAATAATCATATTAGTTGTATATTCTTCTTCAGTAGGTTCACCTCTTATAGATTCTATTGAATCTTCAATATTATCTAGATAATTCATTTCTTCTTCAGAATCTTTATTTTCTTCTAAATTTAATCCACCTTTAATATTATTTTTTAAATCTGTATATTCAGGTGTATTAAGGGTATCAGGTGTATCAGGTGTATCAGGTGTATCAAGATCTTTAGAGACATCAGGTGTATCAAGATCTTTAGAGATATCAGGTGTATCAGGTGTATCAAGATCTTTAGAGATATCAGGTGTATCAAGGGTATCAGGTGTATCAAGGGTATCAGGTGTATCAAGGGTATCAGGTGTATCAAGGGTATCAGGTGTATCAAGGGTATGAGGGGAATTATCAAGATTAACGGAATTATCGGAATCATCAAGATCATCAGGATCAACAAAATCATCATCAGAATTATCAGAATTATCAGAATCAACAGAATCATCAGAAATCTCACCACCTTTTAGTTCTTTTTTAGTAGTTTTTTTGGTAGTTTTTTTGGTATTTTCTTTTACCTTTTTAGTATCTGTTTTTGATTTATTTTTCTTTTGTTTTTCTTTATCTTTAGAAGAAACATAATTTAAATATTCTGTGTATAATTTATCATCAAAATCATTATTTTCGATATCAATTGTATCATTTTCTTCATCATCTGAAAATTTCTCAATACTATTAACATTATTTGGTTCAATTGTATTAATAGTATTATATTTCATATCTAATCCCATAGTGTTTAATTCTTGAGATAATAATTTGAAAGAATAAGGAATTTCAATTTGTGACATATTAATTGTAGGTTGTGTGATGGGTATTCCATCGTGATTATCAATAATCATTGAGAATTTATCTGCTCTTTCCATATAAGATTCTTTAATAAATGAAGATACGCCGTAACTTAATAGAACATCTCTTTCCATTTCCCCTAATCGCAAACCACCACTTTTACGTCTTCCGTGTGTGGGTTGTCTAGTTAAGAATTCTTTAGGTGCAAAAGCGCCGTGTCCTCTTGCATTAATTTTATCAGAAACCATATGTTTAAGACGAAAATAATATACAGGACCAATAAATATTTCGCTTTTAATTTGTTGTCCAGTTAATCCATTATACATAATTTCAGTGCCATTTCTTTCAAAACCTAAATTACTTAAATCATCTTGCATTTTTTCACGATCAAAAGGAACAAATACTGTTCCATCTCCTTGATGACCTTTAATACAACACAATTTTGCATATACACTTTCAACAATATGACCAATTGTCATACGTGAAGGAAATGCGTGTGCATTCATTATAATATCTGGTCTTAATCCATCTTTTGTATAAGGCATATCTTCTTCATCAAATATACGTCCTATAACGCCTTTTTGTCCGTGTCTACTAGAATGTTTATCGCCAATTTCGGGTTGCTTAATTTTAAGAAATCGCACTTTACATATTTTATCTTTATTTCTTATAGTTCTACTGGAAACATATACATCATCAATTATTCCATAAGCGGCAATATCCGTCATAACTGATATATCGACATATTCTTTTTGTGAAATTGTTTGATTAAACATACCTTTTTTTACAGTATTTAGAACAGTTCTTTCTAAAATAGCACCAATAACAATTACATCAGTATTTGGTGGGATATAAATTCCTTTTTTAATAAATCCATTTTCATCTAAATAATTATAATTTGCTTTTTTCTTAAAACCTTTAACTGTAATACCTTTATTAACAAGATCTTTAGGATTACAGAAATATTCTTTTTCATTAACTTCTTTATTTGAAATACTTAATGAAACAGATTTTAAAGAACTAATTTCTTCAAAGCTTCTTTCAATTGTTCCGCGATTAATCATTAAACTATCTTCTTGATTAAAGCCGGAATAAGACATAACGGCTACAATGATATTAGTACCATTGGGCATACTTTCACTTTGTGTTAAATAAGATGGTTTAGTTGTAATGATTGGTTTTTGTGAATAATGTAATAAATATCCTGCAGTATCAAAACGATCTTTAAAATTAGTAGCATAAATACCAATAGCTTGTTTAGATTGTGATGCGTGGAATATATTACGTGCAGCGAAACTATGATTACACATAGGTATATTAACACTAACGACGCTTAACATAGTGGAAGGGTGTATTTCGCAATGTGTATGTTGATTATTAATGGAATTTTGATTCATAGCGATATAAGATACATCAGTTTCTTCAATATCAATATATTCTATAACTCCACATTGTTTTTCCATTAATTCAATAATTGTAATTAAATTTTTTGATTTAGAATCAAATGGTGAATTATAACCGTTTTTTGTATATATATTTTCCGAATAATCAATATTACTATGATATGTTCCTAATAATAATTTAAACCATTTATCATCTTTTTTAATATTATGAATTTTTTTATTTTTAACGACAAATAGGGGTCTCATTGCTCTACCACTTTCAGTTAAAATACGTATTTCATTATTAAGACGATCTAAAATTATACCAATTAATATATTAATAGATCCTGTTTTCTTACATGCTTTTAAAAATCTATTTAAAAGTATGGGTTTATGTGTTGTTCCGATTAAAGTTCCATTTACAAATATTAATGTTGTTTTAACTTTATTTAATATTTTTGAACTACAATTTTCCAATGGTATAAATATTTCACTATCATTTAAACACGTAATTATATCATCTTGATCAGTTCCTGCGGTAATTTTTGCAAGTAAAGCAAGATTTTTTAAATATCCTATAGAACCACCATCGGGTGTTTCATATGGACAAATAATACCATATTGATGTATATGTAACATATGTGATTTAAATAATTTAAGACTTCGATCAATATCTATATTAACTCGTCTAACGTGTGATAAATAACCTAAATAACTTATTCTTGATAGATCTTGAACTTTACCTTCTTCACAGTCATCAGGATTAGCATCAGATAATCCCCATTTACCTTTTAAAGATTTAACAAAGGTTTCACTCATATAAATAGATGGAATAATTCTACGGACATCATCGTGAGTTCCCATAAATTTCTCATACATTTTAATATTTTCATTACCGGTTGTATTATTAATTATATCAATATCAATAATACTACTATAATTGTATTTTTTATCAATTTTATTACGTATTTCTTTAATAAATTTCGCATATGTAGTATTATATAAATCAGCTAACATAACACCACTTACATCAATTCTTTTATAAAAATAACTATCTTTATCTGTTTCATTTAAATAACCAAATGTAAAATAAGCAAATTGTTTAACCATATAACCTAAATATTTAACTTTACCATCCCAAGATTCTATATTTGGAAATAAATCTAAATTAAGAATACCATTTATTATTGATTTGCTTTTAATATTACTTTTATTATTTTTTAAAATATATTCAACTAAATCAAAATTTTTATCAAAATCAGTAAAAATATTTGAATTTATAATATTTGGTCTTAAAAAATCTTCATATTTATTTTTTTGTTCTATTGTATGATCATCTGGATGACCAAATATTATTTCATAAACATCAAAATCTGTTAAAATACCTAAATAATTAAATAAACATACTATTGGTATATCAATTCCAATTTTTGCCATATTAAATACGGTTGAACCGGCTTTATGATATTTTGTAATTGGCAAATTATTTATAACATCTGAAAATCCTAATTTATCTTTAATAAATTGATTATTGATACGATTATTATATTCCATTTTTGTTGGTTTTCGCCACATTTTCATTTCAAAACGTTTAGGATATAGAGAACCTTCTCCTTTTTCAGCAATACAAGATATATAACCTTTATGACTAAAATCATCATCTTCATCTAATTTTTGTAAAAATAAACGATTTTTTGTTATTCTTTCTTGTGATATTATTACTTTTTCTTTTCCATCTAATATAAAATATCCACCATAATCATAACTACATTCTTTCATTTCATTTAATACTTTTTTATTATTACCGTGAAGAATACAAGCATCACTGTGAAGCATAATAGGAACAGAACCAATATACATTTTTTTAAAAACATTATTTTCAAGTTCAACAGGTTTTTCAAGATTATTACGATCATAGAAATTAAATTTTACATCTGCATATATATTTGTTTGATAAGTAAGATTTCTTAATCTTGCTTCATTTGGAGTTAATAATATATCTTTATTATTTTCCATAATAATGGGTCTATCAACATAGATTTGGTCATTATGTCCTATTTCGATTTCAATTTTAAAAACGATTTTATCATTTTGTGTTTTTATCATATTAATGGGATTATTACTACGTATTATATTAGGTATATAGGTTCTTAAGAATTCTCTATAACTATCGAGTTGATGACTAACTAAAGGGTATTTATGATCTTTGAAATATAAATCTAAAGTATCCATTATTATTTATAAATCAAAAAGATAAAAACTTATTTCATTTATCTTTAAAATCTATACAAGTTTTTATTAAATTGTAATACATTACTTCAAATATGTTATTATTCTTTCAGATATTCCTTCTATTCCTATATTTTCTTCTAGTCCTATATTTTCTTTTATTTCTATATTTCTTTCGGTTCCTATATTTCTTTGTGTTCTTGCAATTTTTTCGATATTATTATCATATGAACTTTTTGTTCCGGTCATATAATACCATAATCCTTGTTTATTTATAATATTAATATCATCTGCAGTTGAAATTGATGATATTTTAAATGGTCTAGACATATTAATTGGTTTAAAACCATTTTCATATACTATTACGGAACCATTATTATCAATTATTAATGATAAAGGAACTTTAAAATCTGTTTGATTTGTAATTTTCAATGTTAAAATTGCAGAATCTTTATCATTAACAACGGTTATTTTACATCCAATAGTTAATTTAATACCATAATTATCTCTAGGAAATTTAAAAGAGCTATACCATTTTTTGATTCTTCCATTTTGTTTGATACCAAGTTGTCCATATTCATTTGTAAATAAAGAATAGATATTATTATGTGATTTAATTTCTTTTTTAAATTCATTTTCTACTAAGTATTCATTATTTGTTAATAATCTATTACCCCATGGTAAATAAAAGATCTTATTATTAATTTTAGATTTACTTGGAATAAATTGAAAAAATGGATAAGTATATTCTTGAATACCTGGAAAAATACTTTTACGTCTTGCTAGTTCCTTCATAATATCATCATTCCATTTTGCATAATGATCTTTTTCAATAGTTATAGGTTCAATTGCTAATCCAGGTGTTTCTTCATCTTCTTGTTTAGGTGGTGGTGTTCCTTTAATACATTCATATACATAAGCATTCATATGTTTAATAATATTATCATCACATATTTCATCTTCGTGTAAAAAATTAGGATTTTTATTATATTTATCAATATAATTGATCCATCTTTTAGCGACACCTAAATCTTTATCTGCATTTTCAAACATACAATCAATTGCCATACAAAAGATCATTTCAAATACTATATCAGTATAATCTACATTTAGATTAAAAAGATTTTTATCTCTTACTTCATTACCTTTCGGATTATAACCATTTTTAACATAATCAATAGTTCTTAAACATTTATTAGGTAAATATATTTTTGTAGATTTAACATTATTTCTCATTGTACTATCATCTTTACTAAATACAGGTAATATAGTATTTAAATTTTCAGTATGATCTTGAGTATTGCAACCATGAAAGGTGCAAATATTATTACTATCACGTTCAAAATTAAATTCTTTTTTAGTTTTCTTATGTAAAAATTTAGGATAAATAGACATATCATTTGGAATGATATTATTCATAAAATCATTATTAACAATATAATTAACAATTTGGTTATTAATATAATAATCAAACATATTTGTATGAATTTTATTTAAATTATTCATATTTGGTATTAAAATAATTAAATCTATATTACCTTTCCATACATATCTAGCAAATATAGTGTTATCAACAACCGATCTATTATTTTTAAGTTCGTTAGATAAATCAGTAAAAAATCTTTTTTTTGTTTCATTACCATCGTTTTTTTTTATATCAACATAACGTGTTAAATATGAACCATTATAATCTAATATTTTTGAATAAGCAACATAAATAGGTCCAGGTATTTTACCTCCTATTACATTTTTACTTAAATTATCTAATATATTATCTATTGTTTCTTCTAATTTTTTTAATTGTTCTTTATTCATTGAAAATTGATAAATATCCATATCATCTTTATGTTTTTCTTTATCATATTTCAAATTTTCAAATAATTTATTTCGTGTTTTACTGTCTGTTATTTTAGTATTACCGACATTTACAGTTTTACGTATTTTGCTCATATATTTAGGTAATAAGTTTTTATCAATATCTTGATATTCTTTTGCTGTATAATAATTACATTTAATATATTTTAATAAATTAGTATCATTAACCGTAGAATATTCATTACTGATAATAGAATTAGGTGTAGTTTTAATTGTATCAGGTGTGCTAGGTCCTTGACCCATTTATTATTTATAATTGATTATATCTTGTATTCATTAGGTTATATACATAATCGCGATATTCTTCAACACTCATATTTTCATCACAACTTACTAAATCCATAACATCTGCTATAACTTCACATTTACCATCTAATAATACTTTAGAAAAACATATTATAGGATGTTCTCCTTTATACCAATATAATGTAGGATCTATAGTCCAATTTTTATATTTAATAACAACCGGTAAAATATCAAATTTACCTCTAAATGCTCCAGTTTTGAAGGGAGCTATATTTTTACCTATTGGTATAGGTTCCATAGCATCTGGGTAAATAACTAACATATTATCTTTAGGTTTTCTATTTGATACACGATCATAAATAAGATCAGTTATTTTTTGTTTTTTTATATTAGAATCAAAAATAATACTATTAATTTTTTTATTTAATTGGAACATACCTGGGAATATTTTAGCACCTGCTAGACTGGTTAATATACAAATATTCGGATTAACATAAAAAGAAATTAACATATCAAAAATAGTTTTATGATTTAATACAACTATAAATTTTTTATCACTTTCATATAATTTTTGTATTTTATCTTCACCATTTATTTTAATATTATGTATATTTGCAACTTTTAAAGCATATTTATTAATATATGTAATCCACCAATTACCTAATCCACAATATATATATCCAATGTAAAATATAAAATATAAAATAATAAATACTATAATTCTAAAAATAAATAAATAAGTCATTTATCTTTTCTATAAAAATAATTAATTAATATTTATACGCTTGTAATATTTACAATTCATTATATCTTGTATTCATTCGGTTATATACATAATCACGATATTCTTCAACAGTCATATTTTCATCACAACTTATTAAATCCATTACATCTGTTACAACTTCGCATTTACCATATAATAAAAGTTTAAAAAATCCAATAAATGGATGTTCTCTATTATACCATTTAAATGTAGGATCTATAGTCCAATTTTTATATTTAATAACAACTGGTAATATATCAAATTTACCTTGGAATGCTCCTGTTTTAAAAGGTGTTATATTTTTACTTATAGGTATAGGATTCATACTATCTGCAAATACAACAATTATATTATCATTAATTTTTCGTAAATTAATTTTACCTATTAAGGTTTCTGTTCCTTGATTTGGTTTATAAAAAAATGAATTTGATTTTTTATTAATGCTATTTATAAAAGGCACTAAATTACCACCTTTTCTACTTAACATAAATCCAATATCTTGCAAACTATTTAATAAAACGAAACCATCAAATAAACATTTATGATTTGCAACTATTAATAATTTTGTTATCAGTATTGATGTAATGTTTAAATAATTTAGAATTATTAACTTTAATATTTTTAAAATTTGGAATTTTTAATAATAATTTAGACATAACTTTTATCCACCAAGAATTAAAATTAAGATATAAATATGGAATTAAACACACTATAAAAATGATAATTAATAAAATTATTCTAAAGATAAATAAGCCATTTATATTTTTATAAAAAATAATTATTTATACACTTGTAATATTAATTCTATAATAATAATTAATAATTGGTTGAAACATAATTAATGTAGGGGCACCAAGATCTAACCAAGATTTATTTGAATTTTCTATTTGTATTTCTTTAATTTTTGCATATTCATTTATAAGGCTTGCACAACCTTTAACTTTGAATATTATATATTTATCAGTATTACTTTCAATATATGTTTTCATTGCATTTACAACAAAAAGTTCTTTTTTATCTTTTTTATTAAAAGTATTTTCTGTTTTAATATCTCCAATTGTTATAATTAATTTACTATTTTTAGTATCACCTTTTACAATTACAGGTATATTAACATTTTCTAATTCATCTTTCTTTGATTTAAAATCTAAATTAACAACTTCTTTTTGTGAGGATGTAATACGTTTTTTAACAACATTTCCTTCTTTATCATATACTGGTTTTTCAAGAAGACGAATATAAGGTTCAAACAATAATTTTTGAACGTGTTGTTCTTTAAGACTTTCAATTCTTGACATTCTCTTATCATAATCTTGATAGATATCTTTCAATTTTAATTTATCTGCTTCAAGTTCCCAATAATTGTGTGGATGTGTATTATTAGGAATTTGATCAATACAAAGTGTATATAATTGAACTACGGGGTTCATAATTTGATTTTTAATATAATGTAGATAATCGGGTATGACTGTATCTTTATTTTCTAAAATGAATTCTTTAGTTTCAATACGATCACCTTGTAGTGATTTGGGGTCTTCGTTTTCAATATAAATGTATGCTAATCGATCGTTAATTTGTGGTTTATTACCGGGATCTCTTTCTCCTATTCTTTCTGCTAATACTTTATGTGCTATTTTTGTAGGATCTTTATATGTGCTTTTCAATGTTTTAGATATTATAAGACTATTAAGATCAACATCACCATTAACAATTTTTTGTAAATGTTTATCTAATATTTCGAAAGAACCGGGTAAATCATTTTCCCATAGTATCTTTTTAATAACAGAACCATATACTTCTTTCATAATTTTAGAATAATCTCTACGTTTTAAAGCAATACCCATACTTTTTTCTTTACATTTATTTGGATCTGTTTCATATAATAGACCTACATAACGTTTTTTACTAAAAAGAATGAAAGGATATAGAACTTTTTCATAATTAAGAGCTTGTGGTTTATAAGCTTTTAAATGTTCTGCAATTGCTTTTTCAACTTCTAAACCTTTTTCAATAGCTTCAGGAACTGCTTCTTTTCCTTTATGTTTTAAATTAAATTTACAGAAGATAGAATCGGTATCACCATAAATAACATCAGCATTATAGTTTTTTTCAACAAAATCTTTAGCTTTCATAATCATATTTCTACCAGTTGCAGTAGTGCAGGCGGCAATAGATTTCATATAAATAGGAGATGTTTTAGCACCAGTTTGTCCGTATAATGAATTAGCAGTAATTTTGTAAGCTAATTGTAATGAATCAAATACAGCTTTTTCAAAATCATTATAAGTATCTGTAATGGATATTATATCATCTTCAATATTTAATATTTCGTCAGGTGTTTTGATTGTATTGTTATTAGAATTATATAATCCAATGTATTCTTTAGAAGCAGTTTTAATTGTTTTATATTCAATTTTGTTTCTTGTAGCTTTACGTTGTTTAATAAGCATTTCAAGAATTTGAGGAATAGTAGATTTCTTACCATTACGATATTTGATATAATAATGTGGATCACCATCAATTTCAATTTTATTTAAAATAAGGTCATCATTATTTTCGATTAATTTATCATCTTTAATGTAATTACAAATATCTTCTGGTAATATATGTGATTCGTGTGATAAGTTTTCAGCAATCATAGAACTTGGATATAATGAAGAATAATCAAAAACAACAATAGGATCATCAACATAAATGCCTGTTTTAGGGTTTAATACGATAGCACCTTCATATATTCCATCATCAATGAATGCTTTACTTGGTATAACTTGATTACGTTTGGAACATTCATACATAACAAGAGAATAGATTTTAATACCTTGTCCTCTATGAAAAATATATGAAAGTGGAACAAGGCATACATTACTCATACCTGTATTATTTTCTAATACCTTCATTTTATGAAATAATCTATTTACTAAAACACAATCTTGAATGCAATAAATACCAATATCTGCACGATCTTTAGATGTTCCTAAGAATTTTGAGAAAATTTCATTAGGTTTAAGATCAACTTTCGTTTCACCTAATATATGTTCTGCAACATTATCTAATTTGTAATTATCCAATGTTAATATAGTAGGTGCTTTTACATAAACGAATAAATCAATAACTAATATTCCTTCAAATTCATAGAAATATGTATTAACTTCTCCTAATGCGGATGAAGTTAATGTTTTACTTTTAAAACTAGCATTAATTTTACTTGATTTACCGAATTCAAACATAAATGATTCTTGAATTGATAATTCTGTAGTTCTATCGTAAATATATTTGAAATCAAAACCCATAATATTATAACCGGTTATAATGTCAGGTCTCATTGATAACATCATTTCTTTCCATCTTTCAATTAATCTTTTTTCTGTTTTGCAAACAATAACATCAACTCCGTCAATTTTATCACAAGTTCCTAAATTAACTAAATGTTTATAAATAATTTCATCAGAACCATATCGATGAAATGTAGTTCCAATTTGAATAATAGGATCACCTTCAAGTTTTGGTAATTCTCGTGCTAATATATTTCGAATATTATCTTCTTCATATTGTATTTCTTTTTGTGTAAGTTTAGTGGTTGATATTTTTTGTAAAATATTTTTAATATTTCCACATTTCTTTTTAATACCTTCTAATTGTTTAGGACTTGGATTATTTTTCATATTAATTTTATGAATTGAATGAGTTTTATCAATTTCATAATCTTCTGTCATTATATGTGTAATAATATCTATGATATTAATGTCATTTGAACAAATAATATCCGCATTTTCACATAAATCTTGTGCAAATCGTTTATATGTTTTAATTGCCATTGGAAAATCACCTGAACTACTAGTACATTCAATATCAAAAGATGCAATTAACATAGGTGCGATAGTATTAATTGGTTCTGGTTTAATATCTTCTGTAGTAATGATGTAAGAGTAATCACAATTGGTGTCTTGAATTTCTTGACCATTTGTGATAGTGACCCAACCGGATGGTTTAATTTCTTTTTCGTGAATAAATCGAAGGAATGGATCAATATTAGTTTCGTATAATTTCCAAATATCTTTAGATGGTTTTTCTTTCCAGACATCTGTAAATGATGTATCACGATTGAAAGAATTAAATATAGATTGCATTTTTCTAAATAATGCGAGATTTGGTGTGGTAATCTTTAAAAAACATCTAGGTTCTTTTGAATAACCCCAAAAGTCAGTTAATTTTACACATTTAAAATCTATAGCATCATATTCTTTAGGAAATAGAGCATCATCCATTTCATATCCACAATTCATACAAATTCTAGCATTAATACCGTGTGAGCATATTGTATCTTCAACATTATATTTTTTTTTATAATAAGAATATGCATTATCTTCTAATTTATTAAATAACTCAGTTTGAATGTGATTGAAAGCTTTGTTTTTTTTACTGAAACTTGTAGGTGCTCTTACATAAAAAAAAGGTTTAAAATCTTTAATACAACAAAATACGGTTTTATTATCAGATCTAACACCATATATGTGTATATCATAATTATAAGGTTTTCTATATGAATCTGATAAATCTATTTGATCTGCATATTTGGGTATATTCCAATCAATAATTTGAAATGTATTATTCATAATTATAATTAATATTAATTTTTTATACGTATCATTTTTTTATCTATCATCTAAAACATTAGAAGTTATATTCATACCACAATATGGTTCTTCATCTTTACTATAATCAATATAATTGTAAATACCTATATTAACAGCGTGTTCTAATAACCATTCAAAATTATTCCAAAATTTTTCATCGTGTTGTTCAGATGTTAAATCGCAAATATGTGCTAATTCGTGTATAATGACATACATTAAGGTATTAATTTCAACGAAATCATTATTTTTTTGTCTTAGACAAACTACGATTTTTTCACCTTTATTAACTGTATAACTAGTAACACCTGTTTTCATTTCGTGTGGATCATTTTCGGTTATATTTTCGGGATTGAAACGTGATATTAATGTTTTAGTTCGTATATCTTGTGATTCTGATTTTTTTAAATGTTCTAATAAAGTTTTAACTTTATTTATAGCATCTGCTAATAGGTTAGCGGATTCTTTGCTACCTTTAGTAATTTGAACTCTATAATCTTTGCCGTCATCAGCTTTAACATAAATATGATTACGATTATTATAATAAGTAAAACTGATATATAAGATAATAATAAATATAATAATAAATAAGAATGGTTCAATTAAATTCTGATCAACCATATAAAGTATATTTCTTACTAATAATATTAGAAAAATGAATTATGAATTATTTATTTTAATAAATACAACAATGTTAATAAGTTCATCTTTAGATATTTTTACAAATATGTATTGTTTAAAAAATGATTTTTTCAAACAATTTACAATTTGGAATTTAGTATCAATGTGTTTAAAACCATATCATAAACAAGTGATAATAAATAATATTACTATATGTATTTTATTTCATTTTATGTTTATTATAGATCCTATATTAATATATAAAATACCTAAAAGATGTGGTGTATCTTTTTTATGTTTTAATTTATTGAATGTAATTTTACATATTATACCGCTTGTATATTCAATATTATTTATAAAGAAAAATATAATTATAATAAATTATATTGATATATTAAATAATTTATTTTATTTTTTAGTATGGAGTATATATATGAAATTTGATTATAGTATTTATAGTATTGAAAATTGTTATTACAAATATATATTTTTAATGTATTTTGCTTGTTTAATTGGTTATAGTAGAGGATTTAGAATTGGAATATAATAAAAATGATTACATAAA
>Ga0233432_10000923_pt1 | contig 28383 bp, 24 predicted proteins | sample SI_122_August201_6_FD_179870 | JGI IMG/M metagenome (GOLD analysis project Ga0233432, IMG submission 179870) | Seawater microbial communities from Saanich Inlet, British Columbia, Canada - SI_122_August2016_10_MG | ecosystem: Environmental > Aquatic > Marine > Inlet | place: Canada: British... | reverse complement strand
AGTAGCCAAAAAGGCGCCCGCTAAAAAGAAAGCAGTAGCTAAAAAGGCGCCCGCTAAAAAGAACGCAGTAGCCAAAAAGGCGCCCGCTAAAAAGAACGCAGTAGCCAAAAAGGCGCCCGCTAAAAAGAACGCGGTAGCTAAAAAGGCGCCCGCTAAAAAACAAACAGCAGTCAAAAAAGTAGCCGCTCACACCGCGAGAAAAGCACCTGCAAAAGCAGCAACCTCAGCCAAAAGAAAGCCAAAATTGGCACGGGCGGTTGGTCAGCTGCAAAACTTCGATGATTTCAAGCCCTACAAGCCCGGACGCGGTGAAAGCTACATGAACGATGAACAAATTGAGCACTTCCGCGGTATCTTGCTCAATTGGCGAGGGGAACTTGTTGACGAAGTCACGCGCACGGTCTCCCACATGAAAGACGAGGCCGCGAACTTCCCTGATCCAGCTGACCGAGCAACGCAAGAAGAGGAATTCAGCCTCGAACTGCGAACAAGGGACAGAGAGCGAAAACTCATTAAGAAAATAGATTCCACACTTGATCGGCTACAAAGTGACGACTACGGCTATTGTGACGCCTGCGGCATCGAGATCGGGGTCCAACGCCTTGAAGCTCGACCCACCGCTACGCTTTGCATCGACTGTAAAACGCTGGCTGAAATAAAGGAAAGACAGGAACTGGGTTGAACCGCCTAGGCCCGATGTGAGCTCAACAAGCTACCGGGGTAGGTTTGCTCCTTCGCCGACGGGCCCACTGCACCTCGGCTCAATGGTAGCGGCGGTGGCGAGCTTTCTGGATGCGCGACAGAACAGAGGGGCTTGGCATCTCCGGATAGACGACATAGATCCCCCACGACAAATCAACGGTAGCGTCGAGGGCATACTGTCGACACTTATCCAACATGGCCTGCAGTGGGACGGCCCCGTCGCCTATCAATCACACTCTGCCCCAGCCTACGAGCAAGCGCTGCAGCAACTCGAGGATGATGGCTGGCTTTTTAGATGCCTATGCACTCGCACCCATCTCAATGCGTTGGGGGCGTGTGGTCAAAATTGTCAAGAAATCTCGATAGACAGAGAGGCACCACACAGCCTCCGGGTCAGAGTGAAAGTCGGCGACATGTGCGGCTTTGAGGATGGCTTTCTCGGTTTTCAACCGGTTGTGGAAAACGACATACCGGTTGATTTCATTGTCCGGCGGCGCGATGGCCTTTTCGCCTACCAACTTGCGGCTGCTATCGACGATGCCATACCCCGTCACACTCATGTGGTGCGAGGCGCCGACCTCCTCAAATCGACACATCGACAACGGTGGCTGCATCACATCCTCGGTTTAACCTCTCCGCACTACTCGCATGTGCCCGTGATTTACGACGAGAATGGAAATAAGTTAAGCAAACAAACGGGAGCGAAAGCCGTCAGCGCCTCAATACCGGCCAATACTCTCCGGCGCTGTCTCCAGCACCTGTCACAATCCGCCCCCCCCCCTTCTGCGGTAACCACGAGCGAGATCCTCGATCATGCACTAGATTGCTGGACTGGCACACGCAGCACCTTACCAGTAACATAAGGTGTTACGTTTTCACTCGCCCGGTGACGCCGAGTGGTTACACTGCCGAAAATCAACCAAGGCGGAGAGGGCCATGCAAGTACGCCTAATTGACTCATGCCAAAAGTTGTTCGAAAAAATTCGGGCGGCAGTGGCTGAACACGATATTGAAGTCGTGCACGACACTCACTTTGATCCGGAAGGACAAGAATGGCTAGGTGAGCAGTCAGACCTTATCGTCATCGGCGACTATGATGATAGCCAGAATCCCGGCTCAATCCAGAAAGCTTGCTGGCCAACACCGGTGGTGCGCCTGTCAAATCAGGTGGATACCGCTACTGCACTGGCCGCTGGAAGAGAGGGAGCGCTGGATATCTATGATCGCTCCGCCGCCATAGGAGACGTCACTCAGTGGCTCGTGCAACTCTGTGCCGAGAATGCCAAGCTCACGACAGAGCGCGCACAAGGGAGGGAATTCCAAAGCAAACACTGCCCGGCGATGCGGTCCTTAAAAAACATGGCTCTGCGAGTCGCGCAAACCGACTCTACAGTGCTGATTACCGGTGAAACGGGAACAGGTAAAGAGTTGGCTGCGCGGCAGGTGCACACTGTCAGCGAACGCCGAATGGCGCCATTGATTACAGTCAATTGTGCCGCGATTCCCGATACATTGATCGAATCTGAACTCTTCGGCTACGAAAAGGGCGCTTTTACGGGCGCGACGAGCAACCATATCGGACTGATTGAGGCTGCTGATGGGGGCACTTTGTTTCTTGATGAGATTGGTGAGCTGCCACTAGCGGCTCAAGCGAGACTGCTTCGATTCCTACAGGAAGGGGAAATTCGACAAATCGGTTCGGTCGTCACCAAGCGCGTCAATGTGCGTCTCATTTGTGCGACCCATCGGGATCTTGCCCAATTGGCTGCCAAAAACGATTTTCGCAAAGACCTGTTTTACAGGATCGACGTGCTGCGACTCGATGTCCCGCCTCTGCGGGATCGTGGGGAAGACATTATAGATATGGCTCAATGGTTCATTGAGCAGTTGGCCGTTAAGCTGGGAGTACCCTCGCGACCGCTTGACCTTCTCAGTCAGCGACTGATTTCCGGACATCACTGGCCGGGTAATGTCAGAGAACTGCAGAATGTGATTGAAAGGGCATTGGTAATGTCCACCGGCCCCACCCTGCAGATCGATTTACCCAGTGAAGCAAACGCCGTCGAACCGAGCCTTTCAGAACCACCCGCTTCTCCGTCATCAACAGAGGTCATCGAGTCATCGGACGAGCTCTCTTTGGAAGACTACTTTCAGCGCTTTGTCCTCGAGCATCAAGAAGCCATGAATGAGACCGAGTTAGCACAAAAACTCGGCATTAGCCGCAAATGCCTGTGGGAGCGTCGACAGCGCTTTGGCATACCCCGCAGCAAACAAAAATTAGCCTGAGCAAGGCAGCCTCAGTGCAGATAAGTAACAGCGAAGTGCAAATACGTAACACTATTGCCCACGACACTGAGTCAAATTAGGTAAAGAAATGAACAACTACCTGTTTATCGACAATTTTTACAAAGTGGCACACAACCTGCTGTATTCACGGGAGAGCCAAAATAATAAAAAGTGGCCCAATAAAAATAACGATGTCATAACGGACCTGGGTGGGGGAGGAAACTTCCCCATGTTTCGTTGTACCCCCCGCATTTTTTCAGCACTCCCGGACTACTCGCGTGCTCCCTTCGCTATAGCTTTCCGTGGCAGCGTTACCACGCCCGCTGCCAAATCGTGGGTAAGCCCCTGATGTGCAAACTGCTGAGCGCCCTACTATGAGGCTTGACCCTACTGCCTTTTCCAAGGGGGCATTGCAGGTTGTCGCGCATCTGCAGCGTTCGGGCTTTGAAGCCTATGTGGTGGGAGGCGCCATTCGCGATCTATTGTTGGGCAAGCAACCTAAAGATTTTGACATTGCCACTAACGCCACGCCTGAAGAGATCAAGCAATGCTTTCGGAACGCGCGGATCATTGGCCGGCGCTTTCAAATCGTCCATGTCAGAGCAGGTGGCGAGATAATCGAGGTCACCACCTTCCGAGGACACCATGATGCCGGTCAATCCAATAAAACTGCTCAAGCAGCCCAATCTGGGCGACTTTTGCGCGATAACGTATACGGCACCCTTGAAGAAGACACTTTTCGGCGTGATCTGACCATCAATGCCCTGTATTACAACACCACCACCCATCAACTCATCGATCTGCTGAACGGTGCTGATGACATCAGCGCACAACTGATCAGAATCATCGGGAAACCAGTCGATCGCTATACAGAAGATCCCGTTCGCATGCTCAGGGTAGTCCGTTTTGCCGCCCGATTGGGCTTCGATCTGGAAGGCGATACAGAGGCTGCTATTGGCGAAGCCCGCCATCTACTCGCGGATATCCCGACTGCGAGGCTCTTTGATGAATGGCTGAAGCTCTTCATGAATGGGTTCTCTGAGCCCACCTTTTTGCTTCTGTCGCACTTCGATTTGTTGTCCCTGCTCATGGGTGACAACGTCAGCATTAGTGAGTCCAAAGAAGGCGCGTACGCGTTGCAGAAAAAAGCCCTCAAAAATACGGACCAGCGCGTTGCCGACGGGCGTCCAGTCACCCCCGCCTTCCTTTTAGCGGCACTCTACTGGCCCGCCGCAGAGCACCGCAGCGCTGCACTTGCCGCAGGCGGCGAAGCACCCATTCAAGCCATGCACAGTGCGGGTCAGCAGATTGTTCTGGAAGCCTGCCGCAGACTCACCGTACCGAAACGTTTCTCGCTAGCCATGCGGGATATTTGGGATCTTCAGCCGCGGCTAGAGCGTATGCAGCCAAAAAAAGTGCGGGACCTGCTAGCGAACAGATGGTTTAGAGCTGCTTTTGATCTACTCCTGCTCAGAGAGCAGACGAGCAACATGTCGACTCACTGCAGCGAGTTCTGGGAGCACAAACAGGCGCAATATCCTGAACTGGTTGGCAGCGCGAGAGGCAGGTCAGAAAAACCAGCTTCCCGTGGCCGTCGGCGCAGGCGCCCCCCCAATCCATGAGTAGCATATTTGTCGGAATTGGCTCTAACATTGAAGAGCCCATGGGCCAACTTGCGATCGCTTACCGGTACCTACGTGATCACACTCTCATGCAAACTTTGGCTGCCTCAAGCGTGTATTTATCCTCGCCGCAAGGACCCGACGATCAGCCTGATTTTTACAATGCAGTTGTACGAATCCACTCTATAGTTCAGCCCATGGCCCTACTGAAAATACTCCAGGAGATCGAGTCGCAAATGGGGCGCGTCCGCACACGACGCTGGGGAGAACGGTGTATCGATCTAGACCTTTTGCTCTTTGACGACCTGATAATGCACTCCGATAAATTGGATATCCCCCATCCACGAGCTCATGAGCGCCGCTTCGTTCTTGATCCACTCATCGAGTTACTTGGAGAAGCGCATGCTCTACCGGGCAAAGGGCCACTCGGACAACTTAGATCACGATGCAGCGAGCAAGCGATTCGCGTATTGTGCGAGTTTCCAGAATGATCGCGGCATCAGGAGAGATAGCTGTGCGCGAGGAAACGCCTTCTAATGGCTTAACGTTGCGTGGACGAACAGTACCGACCTACATTGCCGTAGAGGGGCCCATCGGCGTGGGGAAAACGACACTCGCGCGTCGCATTGCTGAGACCTTTGCGCACGAGCTGTTGCTGGAAGAGGCTGAGTTGAACCCCTTTTTGGAGCGTTTTTACCAGAATCGGCAGCAAACCGCGCTGGCGACACAGTTGTTCTTCCTCTTTCAAAGAGTACAGAAAATCACGGAGCTCAAGCAACGGGATATGTTTGACCAAAATCGCGTCGCTGACTTTGTGTTAGAAAAAGATCCATTATTCGCGCGAGTGAATCTCGACGCCGACGAGTATGCCCTATACCAGAAAGTCTTTGAGAAGATGCGCGTAGACGCCCCCGTACCTGATCTTGTTATCTATCTACAGGCTAATCCTGATCGCCTGTTGGAAAGGATCGAGAAACGAGGAATTGATGCGGAACGACTCATCGAGCGGACATACCTTGAGCAATTGAATGAGGTGTACAGCGAGTTTTTCCTCTACTACGATGCCGCGCCGCTGCTGATCGTTAACGCCAACGATATTGACCTCACTCGGGGTGACAGAGATTATGAGCAGCTCATCAACTATATGCTGGACATTAAAAAAGGTCGCCACTACTTCAATCCCACTTTTTTTAGCTGATTTGCACCAGCCAGCGACTGGCCGGGAGTTCGCCCTATGAAAAAACGCATCACCATCAGCACCCTCGACGCGATGAAAGCATCAGGTGAAAAGTTTGTGATGATTACTGCTTACGATGCGACCTTTGCGAGGCTCGCAAGTGAGGCCGGTGCAGAAACAATCTTGGTTGGGGACTCTTTGGGTATGGTGTTACAGGGGCATGAGACCACTATCCCCGTATCACTTGATTCAATGGCGTATCACACCGAATGTGTTGCACGAGCACGTCCTCACTCACTGATCGTTGCAGACTTACCTTTCATGAGCTTCTCCAATTCAGATGATACGCTTCATGCCAGTACCCGACTCATGCAGGCCGGCGCACAAATGGTCAAGTTAGAGGGCGGTACCTGGCTTAGCGATAGTATTCACCGACTGGTTGAGCGTGGTGTGCCCGTATGCGCCCACCTTGGGCTGACACCACAATCGGTGAACGTCTTTGGCGGATATAGGGTCCAAGGCCGGACTCCAAAAGAAGCCAAATCGATTTTGGCTGACGCGGTAGAGATTCAGGACGCGGGTGCGAGCCTGCTGGTTCTGGAGTGTATTCCCGCCGAACTGGCGGCCGATATCTCCTCGAAGCTCGATATACCGGTAATCGGAATCGGTGCGGGAAGCGGAACTGATGCTCAGGTACTGGTACTGCATGATATGTTGGGTATGACAGATACGGCGCCCAAATTTGTCCAGAACTTCATGGAAGGCGCCACATCTATTCAAGCTGCGTTACAAGCATTTGTCAGCGCGGTCAAATCTGGACAATATCCCCGAGAAGAGCATACGTACTCGTAGGCGCCTGCGTTGATTATCGCCGCTGACTCACAGGCATTAAGTGAAAGGCTCCAAGCTCTGAGAGCCCAAAACACCACCGTCGGGTTTGTGCCAACGATGGGGAATCTCCATCAAGGCCATTTGTCACTGATTCAGCAAGCGAGCAACGCAACTGACATTGTTGTCGTGTCGATCTTCGTTAACCCGATGCAATTTGCGGCGCATGAGGATCTCGACACGTATCCACGCACGCTTGAGGCGGACTTCTCTGCACTGCGGAACGTGAAGGTCGACATAGTTTTCACGCCCAGTGCGTCGGACATCTACCCTCACGGAAGCAATAATGAAACTGCTATTCATGTCCCACTGCTGGGAGACGCGCTATGCGGAAAAGACCGCCCGGGGCATTTTGATGGCGTGTGCACTGTTGTTTACAAACTTTTTCAACTGGTGAAGCCCGACGTTGCGGTTTTTGGAGAAAAAGATCTGCAACAGCTGCTTATTATCAAAAAAATGACCCGTGACCTGAAATTACCCGTTGATGTTCAAAGTGGCGCTACAAAACGAGCTGAGGATGGGCTTGCCCTGAGTTCACGCAACCAATATCTCTCCAAAAACGAGCGGGCACTTGCACCGCTGCTATGGCAAACGCTACGGCACAGCGCCGAAAAACTGACAGCGAGCCCTGCTAACGACGCGCGCCCAATATTGATAGCTGCACGTAAAACCCTAGAGCAAGCTGGGTTTTCAGTTGATTATCTCGAATTGCGGGCCATATCGACGCTGTCGGCAGCTCATGACGCAACGCAGGATTGCGCGCTATTTGTCGCGGCACGCCTTGGTCAAACTCGTCTGATCGACAACATTCAAATCCTCGCCACCTAGCGAGGCTCAAGCGAGACGGGCACGCGAATTTCCTCCACCAATTGTTGCACTGCGGCAGGCGGAGGCGCGGTCATATAGGTTACGGCCAACGTCACAGCAAAGTTAACCAAGGCACCCACTACGCCAAAAGCGTTGGGCTCAATTCCCAAAAACCAGTTGGGAGGCATACCACCGAGAAAACCGGTGCCCGGTATGAACATGATGCCTTTGTGCTGAAACACATAGGCCAATGTGACGCCCAATCCCGCCAGCATGCCAAGAATAGCGCCTTCTCGCGTCACCCTTTTGGAAAAAATACCCAGGAAAAGCGCCGGGAAAAGAGAGGATGCCGCCAAGCCAAAGGCTAGCGCTACCGTCCCCGCTGCAAATCCGGGCGGATTCAATCCGAGATATCCCGCACCCAGCACTGCACCCGCCATAGCAACCCGTGAAGCCATCAGCTCTTGCCGTTCGGAAATATGAGGCATGAAGGTTCTTTTCAGTAAATCATGTGATATTGCCGATGAGATCGCGAGTAATAGCCCTGCTGCGGTCGAGAGTGCGGCGGCTAGACCTCCTGCGGCAACCAGCGCGATCACCCAATGAGGTAACTGGGCGATTTCTGGGTTCGCCAGTACAAGAATATCGTTATCTAACATCACGAGTTCATTCGTATCTGGGTCAGCCGAATACTGGATGTGGCCATCGCCATTTTTATCATCAATTCCCAAAAGCCCAGTGCGCTCCCAATTCCTAAACCACTCCGGACGCTCCTCAATAGCCAGATGCTGATTGGGTTCGGGTTGCAGCGTCTGCATGATATTAAGCCGAGCCATTGCAGCAACTGCGGGCGCGGTAGTGTATAAAATCGCAATAAATACCAATGCCCATCCGGCAGATGTTCTCGCCGCGCTTACCGTAGGCACGGTGAAAAACCGGATGATGACGTGAGGTAGCCCGGCGGTTCCGATCATTAGTGACGCCGTGAAGGCCGCCATGTTGAGCGTACTGCCCCGCACCGAGGTGGTATATTCCTGAAAGCCAAGATCCAAAAGCGTTTGGTCGAGCTTTTGCAGTAGATAGGTACCATCGGCGAGCGTGGAGCCCAATCCCAACTGAGGGATCGGCTGACCTGTCAGCTGCAAACTGATAAAAATGGCTGGCACCGTGTATGCAAAAATCAGCACGCAAAACTGGGCAATCTGGGTGTAGGTAATACCCTTCATACCACCGAGTACAGCGTAAAAAAAGACAATCACCATGCCCGAGAAGAGACCAGTTTCGTAATCTGTCTCGAGAAAGCGGGAGAAGGCAACTCCGATTCCTTTCATTTGACCTATCACATAGGTTACCGAGCAGATGATAAGGCAGATAACGGCTACGACACGCGCAGTATCGGAATAGTAGCGATCGCCGATAAATTCAGGCACGGTAAACTTTCCGTACTTTCTCAAATACGGCGCAATGAGCATGGCGAGGAGGACATAGCCCCCTGTCCAACCCATCAAGAAAACGGACCCTCCATACCCGTTATAGGAGAGCCCAATCAGACCTGCCATCGAAATAAAGGATGCCGCTGACATCCAATCGGCCGCAGTAGCCATGCCATTGGCGACCGGGTGAATCCCCTTCCCCGCCACATAAAATTCTTGTGTTGTGCCTGCTCTGGAGCGGATCGCGATCAAAATATAGACTGCGAATGTGGCACCGACCACCCAGTAGGTTGTCTCTGTCAGCGTCACTCCCCGGGCTCCTCAAGACCAAGCCGTTGCTCTAACCTCGCCATGAGCCTGGCGTAAACAAAAATCAATATGATAAAGACATAGATCGCGCCCTGTTGGGCAAACCAGAAGCCCAGCTTGAAACCGCCCAGCTGAAAATCATTGAGAGGTTCCACCCACAAGACGCCACAACCCAAACTAACCAGAAACCAGACTGTGCCCAAAATAAGCATCCAACGACGATTCTCTCGCCAGTAGGTTCGGCGAAGCGCTTCGAGATCTTCTGGTTGCATGACAGTCTCCACGTTGTGCTAAGTTGCTGTTGGTTATGATAGACGGCTCTCTCAGGCAGCAACATCATTTTTCACAGCGATCTGCCGCGGCTTAATCCTGTTTAGCGAAGATAGGGAGCGCTCTGCTTTGAACAAACAACACAGTTGTTGTCGAAAACTGTGTCACTTAACATCCTTGTTCTCTCACCCACTGGACGCGACCGATGACAGACCCGGCTATATACAACGTGCCTGCGAGTTTCAGCGATGCTCACATCACACCTGAGCGATATCAGGCCCTCTACGAACAGTCTATGGAGGATCCAGATACATTCTGGTCGGAGCAGGCAACGTTACTCGATTGGCACACGCCATGGAGTGCTATTTCCGACACGGACATTAGCACTGGAGCGGCTCGCTGGTTTGTCGGAGCGCAACTCAATGTTTCAGTCAATTGTATTGATCGACACCTGCCACAACGTGCCAACGACATCGCCCTCATTTGGGAGGGAGATGACCCCAACGAGAGCCAGGCATTTTCCTTTCAGGATCTCAAAAATGAGGTCTGCCGCTTTGCAAACGTCCTAAAAGCTCAGGGAGTGAGCAAAGGCGATCGCGTTTGTATCTATATGCCCATGATCCCGGAAGCCGCGTTTGCGATGTTGGCCTGTAGTCGTATTGGCGCCATCCACTCTGTTGTGTTCGGTGGTTTTTCACCGGAAGCACTCAAGGATCGCATCAATGACTCCTCCTGCAGACTGGTTGTCACGGCAGATGAAGGTGTACGCGGGGGGAAAACCATACCTCTTAAAGCCAATGTTGATGTCGCCGTGACAGATACGGAGTGTGTCGACAGCGTCATTGTCGTTCGGCGAACAGGTGTAGAGATCGATTGGCTGGCACATCGAGATATCTGGTATCACGAGGCCGTCGCGGCCGTCAGTGATGACTGCGAACCAGAATGGATGGACAGCGAGGATCCATTATTCATCCTCTATACCTCAGGCTCGACGGGAAAACCCAAAGGCGTACTTCACACAACGGGCGGCTATCTTCTCCAAGCCGCCATGTCGATGAAATACGTCTTTGACTACCGCGAGGGAGAAACTTACTGGTGCACCGCAGACGTGGGCTGGGTGACCGGGCACACTTACATCGTCTACGGGCCGCTGGCAATTGGCGCGAAAACTTTGATGTTCGAGGGTGTGCCAACGTACCCTGAGGCAGACCGGTTCTGGGCCATAATCGCGAAGCACCGCGTCAATTTATTCTTCACTGCGCCCACCGCCATTCGCGCACTTCATAGTCTCGGAGATACCTGGGTGACGTCTCAGGATCGCAGCTCGTTGCGCATCATTGGATCGGTAGGTGAACCGATCAACCCCGAGGCATGGGAGTGGTATCACCGTGTTGTGGGAGAAAGTCGCTGTCCGATTGTCGATACGTGGTGGCAAACTGAAACCGGTGGGGTGATGATCACCCCCCTCCCGGGCGCCCATGCGCTGAAACCCGGGTTCGCCAGTTATCCCTTCTTCGGTGTCGAGCCGGCATTGCTCGACGAGAACGGAGCTGAAATACGAGGAGCCGGCGCGGGTTACCTGGTTATCAAACGAAGCTGGCCAGCCCAGATACGCACCGTCTTCGGTGATCATCAACGTATGGTAGACACGTACTTCACGACCTACCCCGGCTACTACTTTACTGGTGATGGCGCACTCAGGGACGAAGACGGCTATCTACGCATCACAGGTCGCGTGGACGATGTCTTAAATGTTTCTGGTCACCGCATGGGGACTGCAGAGGTGGAGAGCGCTCTGGTACTACACGAGGATATCGCCGAGGCAGCAGTCGTTGGGTTCCCGCACGACATTAAAGGCCAGGGTATCTATGCTTACGTGACGCCGATGAGTGGCGTAGAGGACAGTGAGACGCTCCGTACCGAACTGATTGCACTGTGCGTCAAGGAAATCGGTCCCATCGCCAAGCCAGACAAGATTCAATGGGCGCCAGGGCTACCCAAAACGCGATCCGGCAAGATTATGCGTCGCATCTTGCGTAAGATAGCGGAAGACGAGCTCGACCATCTTGGCGATATCTCAACGCTTGCCGACCCCAGCGTGGTGAGACAACTTATTGACTCCAAGTAAGCGATAGGCAGAGTGGTCATTCTTTGAGCCGGAGCCCACGGTAATCTGCTGCCAAGCGTATGGATGGTTTGAATGAGCAATAAATCACAACCCTCATTCCAGGTCGCCTTTGCCCTGTTTTTGGCCATCGTGGGTATTATTGCAGTTGGGTCTGCGGTACTCGGGACATCCATCCACGTTCTATTAATAGTAGCCCTCACCTTAACCTGCTACCTATCCTCGCAACTTGGCTATAGCCTAGAGGAATTGATCGAGTGCATGGCCAGAACTATTGGCCAGTCGATGTCGGCACTGCTCGTATTCATACTTATTGGATGCATAATTGGTGCCTGGATTCATTCCGGAACCGTTCCTGCATTGATCTTTTATGGACTTGAATTCCTACCGCCAAAATACTTTTTACCGGCTGGGTTGGTAATCTGCAGTATTGCTTCAGTCGTGACGGGTACATCATGGGGGACCATAGGCACTGTCGGTCTGGCCTTGTTGGGCGTAGGCATTGGTCTTGGGATTCCGCCGGGGCTTGTTGCAGGAATGATCATTTCAGGCGCATTTTTTGGAGATAAAATGTCGCCTATTTCCGATACTACCAATCTGGCGGCGCTAACAGCCAAGACGACTATTTACAGTCATATTGGCTCTATGCTCTTCACCACCATCCCCGCGTATATAGTCACTCTCGTGCTATTCACTTTAGTCGGATTAGGCTATTCAGGCGCTGAAAATGTTGACGCGGCTGAGGTTGCTCTCATTCAGGAAGTGCTTGCAACAGAATTTGACTTAAACCCGATGGTACTGGCGCCCATGTTGGCATTGCTTACCATGATGATAGTGAGGGTGCATACGCTACCGGCTATGTTAACCGGTGTAGTCGTGGCGACGATCGTATCGCTGGTTTTTCAAGACGCCAGTTTACCGTCAGCGCTAACGGCAATTAACGAGGGGTATACGAATAAGACAGGGGTTGAGGTTGTAGATGCGCTGATAGTGCGAGGGGGAATCCAAAGTATGATGTACACCTTCTCGTTAACCTTTATTGCCCTGTCGCTAGGTGGAGTGCTTGATCAGGTTGGCTATCTTCGGGTAGTCGTCGAGAAAACCATTGAAAAAATCAAGTCTGCGGCCAGCATGATTACTTTTGTGCTGTTTTCAACCGCATTTTCGAATGCGGCAACAGGCGACACCTACATTTCTATTATTCTCAACGGCAGCCTCTACGGTGACACATTTGACAGAACGGGCCTTGATAGAAGCACGCTTAGTCGACTACTGGAGGAAGGTGGAACGATGACTGGTGCGCTGATTCCGTGGACGTCTACAGGGGCTTTTATCACTGGCACCCTTGGTGTCTCAACTTTGTCCTATCTACCTTATTGCTTTTTGAACATAATCAATCCAATGCTATCCATTGCGCTGGCGTACATCGGGATAATAACCTTCAGGGATGTTTCCAGGATTGTCGCCGCTAAAAGAGCCGATGCATTGTAAGCAGCCTCCGCGTCCAAAAAAAAACCGCGGCCAGTGCCGCGGTTCATTTCTGCTAAGCAAGGCGCCTCACTTTACAGCGCACTGCGAATAGAGCGCCTATTCCTGTTCCAGCGATTCCGGTTCAGCTGAGTCATCCTGTCCCTCGGGATCAGCTGGCGCAGTGGCCTCGGCTGCAATCTCTCGCATCGACAGTTTTATCCGACCACGCTGATCGACGTCCAGCACCTTGACCTGCACTTCCTGACCTTCCGAAAGGTAATCGGCCACATTCTCAACACGCTCATCGGCAATCTGTGAGATATGAACCAACCCGTCTTTACCAGGAAGAATGGTTACGAAGGCGCCGAAATCAACAATTCGCGCGACAGTGCCAGTATAGATCTCTCCCACTTCGGCCTCTGCCGTGATGGCCATAATCATCTCGATAGCGGCGTCTCGGGAGGCGGCATTTTGACCAAACACCTTCACTGTGCCGTCGTCGTTGATGTCGACGGTCGCACCCGATTCCTCCGTTATCTGGCGAATGGTTGCGCCACCCTTGCCGATAATGTCGCGAATCTTGTCCTGATCCACTTTTAAGCTGCTCATACTCGGTGCGTTGTCAGAAGTGATCTCGCGGGGTGCGTCAAGCACGGTGTTCATCTGCCCAAGAATATGAAGCCTCGCCTCAAGCGCCTGCTCCAACGCGCGCTCCATGATCTCTTCGTTGATGCCCTCGATCTTGATATCCATCTGCAATGCAGTCACACCCTTGGCAGTACCTGCAACCTTGAAGTCCATATCGCCGAGGTGGTCCTCGTCGCCTAAAATGTCGGTTAACACAGCAAACTGATTACCGTCTTTAACAAGACCCATGGCAATACCCGCTACTGGAGCAGAAAGTGGTACCCCAGCCGCCATCATTGAAAGCGAGCCGACACAAACTGATGCCATGGAGCTAGAGCCGTTGGACTCAGTAATCTCTGAGACAACGCGTATGGTGTAAGGGAATTCTTCCTCATCTGGCAACACTGCTGCCAAACCGCGTCTTGCCAGCCGTCCATGACCGACTTCACGACGGCTAGTAAAACCGATCCGCCCCGCTTCTCCCACAGAGTAGGGTGGGAAATTATAATGGAGCATAAATGGGTCGCGGCGTTCACCTTCCAAAGCGTCAATGATCTGCGCGTCCCGGGTGGACCCCAGCGTGACTGCACCAATGGCCTGGGTTTCGCCACGGGTGAAGAGTGCAGAACCGTGCGCCTTCGACAGAACATCAACTTCGCAGGCAATCGCCCTGACCGTGCGATTATCACGCCCGTCAATGCGCGGTTCGCCCGCCAGAATACGGCTACGAACAATGTTCTTTTCGAGAGTCTTAAAGATGTCTTTAACGTCGTCTGGGGCTGGGCCATCATCTGTTGCAAGTTGAGCAACGACCTCGTCTTTTACTTGACCGACACGCTCATAGCGCGCAGCTTTCTCGGTGATTCGGTAAGCCTCTCCCAATGGCCCGGAGGCGGCAGCCTGCACCGCTGCAACCAATTCTGCATCCGCTTCCGGAGCCTGCCATTCCCAGCGCGGCTTGCCGGCTTCAGCCACGAGCTCGTTGATTGCATTGATAACTGTTTGCATCTCCTGATGCGCGAACAACACAGCGCCCAACATTTGATCTTCGGTGAGCTCTTTAGCCTGCGACTCCACCATCAGCACTGCATCTTTCGTACCGGCCACCACCATATCGAGCTGGCTATCTGCCAACGCCGAATATGTCGGGTTTAAAATGTAGCCACTGGCTTCGGTAAAGCCCACCCGCGCACCCCCTATCGGGCCGTTAAATGGACAACCTGAGATCGCCAGAGCCGCTGAAGTACCAATCATCGCTGGGATATCAGGGTCAGTCTCTTTATCAGCTGACATGACTGTGCAGACTACCTGTACCTCATTCATAAATCCGTCTGCAAAGAGCGGGCGAATAGGTCGATCAATCAAGCGCGATGTCAAAGTCTCTTTTTCACTGGGTCGCGCTTCTCGCTTAAAAAACCCACCCGGAATTTTTCCAACCGAATAAGTCTTTTCGATGTAATGCACGCCCAAAGGAAAGAATGCTTGTCCTGGCTTCGCTTTAGGGTCGGCAACGACGGTACACAGCACGCTAGTGCTTCCCATCGATATCAATACTGATCCGGACGCCTGTCGTGCAATACGGCCGGTTTCCAGCGTGACTTCTTGGTCACCGTACTGGAACGTTTTTTTCACTACATTCACTTGTCTTCTCCAAATATGACGAGGCCGGCGCTGGGCCGGCCCTTTCTGATCCTCAGCGGCGCAGACCCAACCGCTTAATCAACTCTGCATAGCGGGCGGTATCTTTCTGCTTGAGGTAGTCGAGTAACTTTCGACGCTGGTTCACCATACGAATCAGGCCACGTCGAGAGTGGTGGTCCTGAGAATGGTCCTTAAAGTGGGACTGCAGCTGCTCTATATTTGCCGTGAGCAATGCGACCTGTACTTCCGGAGATCCGGTGTCGCCATCTGACTGCTGGTAATCGGTAACAATTTGCGCCTTGGTGGCTGCGTCCAACGCCATGGTGCTTTCTCCAACCTGCTTGTTAAAAGCGAGCCTATCCGTGCAGGTTTACAGACAGGTTCGCAAGTCGGCTAGTGCCGTAAATTTACTGGGAAAGAAGCCGCACTGGGGCTAATTTTCCGTCTTCTCGAACAAGACCGACGCCGAAGAAACATCCCCCGGCGTCGGCGATGCGCACCATACCACTCTGGGGGCCATTTGGCACTACCACTGGTTGACCCTTTCGCATGTAAAAAGTTGCGGCTTCAGAGAGCTCAACTCGCGGCAGTTGGGGCATACAGGCCTCGATCGGCGCGAGTAATTCATCCAGCGCTTGCTCGGAGTTCTGATCCCGCTGTCTCGATAATTGATCCAGCGTCACCGCGGTCGAAAGATCGAATGGACCAGACTGACACCGCCTGAGCGCGCTCACATGCGCGGGCACGCCGAGTGCCGCTCCCAGATCTTCTGCAAGTACGCGAATGTAAGTGCCCTTGCTACACACCACAGCAACATCAACGGTCGCTATTTCTCCGGCACGAAATGCGAGTAAATCGAAGCGATGTATGGTCACGGCGCGCGCCTTTCGCTCCACCTGCTCTCCAGCTCTGGCAAGCTTATATAGCGGCTTGCCATCCACCTTGAGCGCCGAATACATTGGTGGAACCTGATCGATCTGACCCGTCAACCCTGTCTGAGCTCGAATGATGGCGTCCCGTGTTATATGCGACGCAGAGGCTTGCCGCAGGGTATTGCCATCCGCATCCGCAGTGTCAGTGCCCACGCCCAATACAAAAGTGCTGGTGTATTCCTTATCGGCATCCAGTAAAAACTGAGAGAACTTAGTGGCCTCACCAAAACAAAGCGGAAGGACTCCGGTCGCCAAGGGATCTAAACTGCCGGTATGCCCGGCCTTTGCAGCACCAAACAGTCGCTTGGCGCGCTGCAGAGCTGAATTAGAGGTGATACCTCCGGGCTTGTCGAGTACCAGTAGCCCGCTTACCTGCCGTCCTTTTCGCCGTCGACCCATTATTCCGAAGAAAAATCAGATGCCGACGGCGTCGCAGAAGCAAGCTGCTCGTCAACTCGACGCACCTCTCTCAACAAGCTCTCCATATCTCGGCCACGACCAACACTCTCATCAAATCGAAAACCCAGCCGTGGAACGGTTCGCATAGACGAACCTTTAGCTAATTGGGATCGTAAAAAACCCGATACTTTTTCAAGCACACGGGTCATTTCCGCTCGATTTTCTGGGGAGGCATCCTCCATCAGCGTAAAAAAGACCTTGGCATGGGACAAGTCTCGACTGACCTCGACGCCCGTCAGGTTTACTTGCTGGACACGAGGGTCACGGACCGCAGTGTGAAGCAAATGACCCAATTCCTTATGCAGGAACTGACTGACCCGCTCAGTCCGATCAAACTCCTTACCCATGACCCTGCTTCAAAGGCTCCTGGCGATCTCGTTGACTTCAAAGACCTCTATTAAGTCGCCCGCTTTCACATCGGTATAATTTTTTACCCCGATGCCACACTCCGTGCCACTCCGTACCTCACTGGCATCGTCTTTGAAGCGACGAAGGGACTCGAGCTCTCCCTCGTAGATCACAACATTATCGCGCAGTACGCGGATAGGCTTCGATCGATGCACGGTACCCTCAGTGACCATGCAACCAGCGATCAAGCCGAACTTAGGTGACCGGAAGACATCGCGCACCTCCGCAATCCCCACGATCTCCTCGCGCATCTCCGGTGAAAGCATACCCGAGAGTGCCGCGCGCACGTCGTCTATCAAGTCGTAAATTACATTGTAATAGCGAATCTCGACGCCCTCGTTCTCAGCCATTGCCCGAGCCTTGGTATCAGCTCGCGCGTTAAAACCAATAATGATGGCCGAACTGGTAATCGCGAGACTGATATCAGTTTCAGAGATCCCGCCTACACCGCCCGAGACAATATTGACCTTAACCTCTTCATTACCCAAGTCTCCCAATGCGCCCTGAAGAGCCTCGAAAGAACCTCGAACATCTGCTTTGATGACCAGATTGAGGGTTTCTACTGACCCTGCCGTCATCGTTTCAAACATGTTGTCGAGTTTGGCGGCTTGCTGACGTGCCAACTTGGAAGAACGCATCTTTTCTTGTCGGAAGTCAGCCACTTCGCGTGCTTTCTTTTCACTCTCCAGCACGACTACTGGATCCCCGGCGTCTGGCGTTCCATCCAATCCCAACACCTCCACGGGAATGCTCGGGCCAGCCTCTTTGATCTGCTTACCATTCTCATCGAGCATGGCTCTGACACGACCATACCGCAGCCCAGCCAAAACAATATCGCCCTGCCTCAAGGTCCCCTGCTGTATCAAGAGCGAAGCGACGGCACCCCGGCCCTTGTCGAGCCGCGACTCGACAACAATACCGGAAGCGGGGACGTCCACGGGAGCTGTGAGTTCTAGCAGCTCAGATTGTAATAACAACGCATCGAGCAATTCGTCTACGCCTTGACCAGTATGAGCCGACACCGGGATAAACTGCGTATCGCCACCCCAATCCTCGGGTATGACATCTTTAGTTGAGAGTTCTGTTTTAACGCGCTCGGGATCAGCGGCCTCCTTGTCGATCTTATTGACCGCAACAACAATCGGGACGCCGGCCGCGCGAGCGTGTTGAATAGCCTCTTCTGTTTGCGGCATAACGCCGTCATCTGCCGCGACCACCAACACCACTATGTCCGTTGACTTGGCTCCCCGTGCCCGCATCGCCGTAAACGCCGCATGACCGGGCGTATCCAGAAAGGTGATCATCCCCTTGTCTGTCTCAACATGATAGGCGCCAATATGCTGCGTAATCCCACCCGCTTCGCCGCTCGCGACCCGCGACTCTCGGATATAGTCCAACAAGGACGTCTTTCCGTGATCAACGTGGCCCATCACAGTGACAACCGGCGCACGCGGCTCCGGAGTGCCCCCCTGACTCGCCAAAGTCTCCTCTAGCTTCTCCTCGACTTCTTCTGCGCTCTTGAGCACAACGCGGTGACCGAGCTCTTCCACAACCAATGTGGCCGTATCCTGATCCAGTACTTGGTTAATGTTCGCCATTACACCAAGGCCCATGAGCTCCTTGATTACCGCGCCGGCTTTGACCGCCATCTGCTGTGCAAGATCGCCTACCGAGATGTTTTCTGGGACATTAACATCGTAGATGATTTTCTCTGTAGGTTGAGCAAAGCCATGCTGATTGGGCTCGTCATTGAGCTTTCTTTTTCGTCCACCGCGACGACGTGCGACGCCAGCCTCAACGGCCTCAAGATCTGTGATCGATAGATTATGTCTGCGCTGCTTGCCTCTCGCCCCGGGTACATTGCCACGCTCAAGGCGTCCTTTGTTAGAGCGTCTACGGAGCTCATCGCGAGCGGGTAGCGTGCTCTCTTTTGTCGGTGCAGCATGGAGCCGCTTGGGCTTTCGGTCCGCTTCTTTGGTACCGGGTTGCGCGGAAGCCTCCTGTGCTTGCCGAGCGGCCTCTTCAGCCCGCGCCTTCACGGCAGCATCCAGCTCAAGCTTTTTAGCCTGCTCTTCTGCCTTACGCCTAGCTGCTGCGCGCTGCCGCAGCAACTCTGGATCTGATTCATCAACAAGCCCCTCAGCTTCAAGGGGGACCATTTCATCAGAACCCGACTGCGCAGGCGCCGATACCGCGGGATCCATGTCAACGGGTACTTCGGTCTCTGCAGGGCTCTCGGCCTCTACATCACCATCAGAGCCCGTATCTTCGAGGTCTTCTCGCTTGACATAAGTCCGCTTTTTTCGCACTTCAACATTGATCGTTCTTTTGCCAGCCCCACCTGCGCGCAAGGTGCTCACAGATTTGCGCTTGAGCGTGATCTTCTTGGGTGCACCGGCGCTCTCACCATGGCTTTGCTTGAGGTGAGCCAGCAGGGTCTGCTTATCCTCTTCCGACACAGCCTCTTCTGCCGCAGCGTGGGGTAATCCGGCATCTTTCATCTGCGCTAACAGCCGATCTACCGACGCCCCGACGGTTTCTGCAAGTTGCTCTACTGTCACTTGTGCCATTTCTTTCTCCCTATTCGCTCAGTCGCTAGAGTGCAATCAACACCTGAAAAAACTCAGGCTGTTGCCTCCTCTTCCTCAGCGAACCAAGGGGCGCGAGCTGTCATGATGAGCTCTGCCGCGCGTTCTTCGGTCATATCCTCGATATCAATAAGGTCATCTACTGCCTGCTCTGCAAGGTCTTCCATAGTGACAATGCCTCGACCAGCCAACACAAAGGCAAGTTGCTTATCCATACCGTCCATGGTCAGTAGATCCTCTGCAGGCTCATTGGCATCCAGTTGCTCTTCCGAGGCGATGGCCAATGTCAGCAACGCATCTTTTGCTCGCGCCCGAAGCTCGTCGGAGATTTCTTCATCGAACCCCTCGATAGCATTCATTTCCTCCAAAGGTACATAGGCAATTTCCTCGAGGGTGGTAAATCCCTCCTCGACAAGAACAACTGCAATATCCTCGTCGATATCCAATGCCGTCATGAATTGGTCGATAACTTCGCCGGCCTCGGTTTCCTGCTTTTCTATGGCGTCGTCGACACTCATAACGTTGATGATCCAACCTGTTAGATCAGAGGCAAGTCGAACATTCTGACCGCCTCTGCCAATTGCCTGCGCCAAGTTGTCTTCTGCAACCGCAACTTCCATGGTGGCGTTATCTTCGTCTACCACAATAGACTCCACCTCGGCCGGCGACATCGCGTTAATAACAAGTTGCGCGGGATTGTCATCCCACAAGATGATATCGACACGCTCATTATCGAGCTCATTGGATACTGCCTGTACTCTTGAGCCTCGCATCCCCACGCAGGCGCCCACCGGATCAATGCGCTGATCTCCGGTTTTGACAGCAATCTTTGCACGCGAGCCAGGGTCCCTGGCGGCCGCCCTAATCTGAATAACCCCTTCGGAAATTTCAGGAACCTCTATTTTAAAGAGTTCTACCAACATCTCCTGACAGGCGCGGGACAAAATCAGCTGTGGCCCGCGAGACTCGGTATTGATCTCGGTCAGGATGGCTCGGACACGGTCGTTAATGCGGAACGTCTCTCTACCGACGAGCTCACCGCGGGGTAGCAGACCCTCAGCATTATTACCAAGATCGACAATAATGTTGTCACGCGTGACTTTTTTCACGGTGCCCGCTAACAGTTCCCCTACTCGATCTCGATACTCATCAACAATTTGCGCTCGCTCTGCATCACGCACACACTGAACAATGACCTGTTTCGCTGTCTGCGCAGCAATCCGGCCGAAATCGACATTTTCAACGACTTCCTCGTGGTAATCACCCGGCTGCAACGCAGTATTTACCTCCGCTGCCTCTTCAGTCGTGAACTGGGTTCCCAACAAAGCCATCTCTGTGTCGGGCATGACAAGCCAACGCCGCTTGGTAACATAGTCCCCGGACTCGCGGTCTATCGAAACCAATATATCGGCATCCTCGTCGTAACGCTTGCTTGTCGCAGTGGCCAGTGCCAGCTCGATCGCCTCAAAGATGATGTCCTCTGACACCCCTTTTTCATTCGAGACCGCCTCAGCGACCATCAGGATTTCTTTGCTCATCGATTCACTCTCTGCCTATTAGCCGAGTCGAATTACTTCGACCTTGTGTTATTTCAGTACCACCGTTTCATTCTTTGCTCTGCCCAAACTCTAATCTGGGCATGGCCCGCGCCCGATCAACAGATCTAAGCGGTAACGTGTAGGCTTGCTCGTCTATCTGAACGACGACCGTATCGTCGTCCGCAGAGAGCAATAAGCCTTTAAATCTGCGCCTGCCCTCCACGGGTAGCCTCAGTCGGATATCCACCATTTCGCCCACATACGGCTCATATTGCTCTGGCCGAAACAGTAACCGGTCAATACCGGGAGACGAAACCTCCAGCGTGTACTCCCCACTGATAGGATCCTCAACATCCAAAATACCGCTAACCTGATGACTCACCTGAGCACAGTCATCCACGCTGACCCCGGTCTCGGCTTCAATATATATCCGAACCGTTGGTCGTCTCCCGGGAGAGGTCAACTCGACACCCCACAATGAGTATCCCATGTCTTCGACGGTCGGCTGTAAAAGCTGCATCAACTGCGCCTCCTTTCCCGACATGTCGTCCTCCCTCAGGCTATGTATTCCACACAGCCACAAAAAAGCCCCAAAAGGGGCTTCTGAAGTGACGGTCAGCGAGCAACGAGCTGCCGTCAAATTGGTAGCGGGGGCCGGATTTGAACCGACGACCTTCGGGTTATGAGCCCGACGAGCTACCAGGCTGCTCCACCCCGCATCAATACTCTCTGTGACAGCCCCCTTTTTAGCGTCTGACCATAACTCATATGGCTGCCGCAGGCGTCACCGTGGTGCGATCACCACACACTGAGGCGCGAGAGTATAGGAACCGAGGACATCGCCGTCAACCCACACAGAGGAGCTAACAATATGACTTTATTTTCGGCAGTGACTGCGAGCGTATTCCTGATTAGTCGATGTTTGAAAAAGACCTTCTGCCAAAGTACTGTGAGCCGCTACACAACATTGAGCACTGTTCGGTGTCCCGTCGACCCATCATCAAACTAGGTGGCATTCAAACCGCCGCCAAAATAATGGCCCAGATGAATCAGCCGGGGGCAGATACCGTGCTTCATCAGTTATATCAGCTCGATGAGGATATTGCGGAACAGATCAGTGATCAGATCTTAACCTTTGACAAGCTTGCCAAGGCTGATGCTCGTAGCCTTCAAATTTTGGTGCGCGAAATCGATTCGTCTGTACTCATCATCGCGCTCAGGGGGTTATCCAAAAACATCCGCGACCCTTTCCTGCAGAGCATGTCCAGCCGTGCCAGAGAGATGTTCATCGAAGAGATGGAGGAATTAGGCCCCATCAGACGTAGTGATGTGGAGGCTGCGCGAGCAGCCGTTGCCAGATTAGCCAAGCTGCTGGCAGATGAAGGTCGATTCATGCTGCCCCAAGAGGGATACATTTACTAGTCGGGATCAGTTGGGCACAGATAAGTTCACGGGGCTCACCTGCCACGGGAGAGCAGCCCACATCACGCCTTTTGACGCTCACTGAATCTCGCGAGCATACAGGGGGTTTCGGGCTGCCTGCTGCTCTCTAAAGCTGTTCCACTGAGTCGGCCATCCAGTCCATGCGAGCGTCAAGCCAATCGCTCAGATGCGTAACTTCTTCCTCGTAGGTATCGTAGACCACGGGGTTTGGCCAAACGTACTCGCCAATAGTTTGCCAAATCGAATCGTTCTCCGCTTGGGCGAACTGAAGGTCTTCCGCCCATTTTTGGATATTCTGTTTGATCTGGGGGCGTTGTGCGTCAAAAAAAGCGAAACGCTCTTTGACCCTGGCAGCAAATCGAGGGTCTTCTAACATGCGGCCAATCCAAGTATTCCACCTGACCCACCATCCTTCTGGATAGGTAGCATCTGCGTAGTCAACATTTCCAAATGCCAAATCAAAGTCCCAGATAGGCCCCATTTTGATTTTATCACCTGGGACCCAATGAAAAAAAATGCTGGAATACCACTGAGCATCAACGTTCTTCGCGATCTCGTTGACTAAAAACCAATCAACAAAACTATCGATATCAACATAAGTAGCGTAACCCGACTCTACACTAGTGAAATCGCTACTGAATAGGACGCGTTCAAATTCATTAATGTGCCGGCTGACTTGGAGATATTGCTCATCACCGTCATCGACGCTGGGCTCCTTGATATTGACAAGATAATTCTCTGTCCGGAAAAAGACATCATCAGGATCGATACGATCAGGTTGATCAATCTCCAGCAAAAAGCCGGTATCGCCAATATCGACTCGATTTGCGCCGTCTTCTACTTTCTCTGTAACGTGATAAACGCCATCGTGCGTTCCATTAAAGACAACCTCTGCAAAGTGGCCGCTGGGTGTCCAGCGCAGCGTGCTTAGACGGCCCAGCTCAAAGGCCAAGCGGTTTCTGATGAGTGTTTTATCGGAATACTCAGCCAAAAAAAGCCATTTTTTGTCCGAGGGCATGCCAAAGAGTGTGCGCTTGGATTCCAGTTTGAGCTGATAAGGCTTTTTGGGGTGCAAAGCCCAGGTGCTGTTGCCGCGGCCCCTTATTTTCATCTCCATTTCTTCTATGGATTCATGGGAGCGCCACCCATCCAAGCTGAATGTGCCGGCAACGTACTCCTCTTTTGACGTGACTGGCACGTTGGTCGAGAGATAAATAATGGGTAATCCCGTGAATCGGACGAGATCGATCTCATAGGTCTTTGAGATCCCTGATTCATTAGAAACGGTATATGACAGCACGTTCGTGAAATCCTGAGCATCTTCTCCAGAGGCTTGTACGACACCCTCAACCGTCACTTCAGCGCCCTGAAAGGTGAAGGAGGGTACCAAGGACTTCACATCTGCGATGCTGGCTAGCCGCGCAGAGAACTGAGCACCACTAGCATCAAGCTCGAGGTCTGATTCGAGCACTGAATTATGCTCCGCTCTGAAAGAAAAACTCTCAAGGACAGGGTCAAGCTCTGAAAATGCGGCCTCCACGGTGCAAGCTGCCGTTATCGCGCTGGTTGTGTAGCTGTTCCCTGACAACGAGCCACCACAAGTGCCGTCCACCCCGCTGACCCGGTAACCGCTGTCGGGGGTCACTGTAAAGCTTGTGGTGCTTCCCTGGGTAATGGTTTGAGGCGTATTCGGACTTATTTCACCGCCGACGCCTGCGCTAGGCGTCACTGCAAAGCTGAGTGCGGGCGCCTGCGACCCAGAACTCTGCCCCCCGCCTCCGCACGACAATAAGAGAGTAAACGCGGTGGCCAGCATGCCGCGAAAAAACAGAGAGGTCATTAAGGCATTGTCCTGCTGATTGGATTTCACTTTTACCACGTCCGCGTAACTGTCTGTGCGCAACAAATGTATTCGCGAATACTGAACCTGTATAGGCCCAGCCTGCCGCAAAGGTTATTGAATTGGATGTGCGAAGTATAAATTCATCGAGGGCGGCCCAAGACTTCCCTGTCCTGGCATCGTTCTTTTGGTGCGGAAGGCGGGACTTGAACCCGCACAGCCAAAGGCCACTACCCCCTCAAGATAGCGTGTCTACCAATTCCACCACTTCCGCATATTCACTCACCGTCTAACACAGGTGCGTCGTCGGACGCTCCTCCCGTTAGCGGTTCGAACTCTGCTGTAGGCATGTCGCCGTTTTGCACCTGCTCTACAACAATTTCTGAGTCCGGAACATCGAACCCGAGGTCGTCTTCATCTGCAGTGCGGTTATCGGCGATCACTGCAAGACCGAAACTGCTAGCGAAGAAAATAGCCGACAGCCAAGCTGTCATTCGCGTCAAGGCATTGCCGCTTCCTGCACTGCCAAACAGCGTCTGGGACGCACCCGCTCCAAATGACGCCCCGATGTCCGACCCTTTACCACGCTGCAACAAAATCAGCCCGATCAAAGCGAGTGCCACCAGCAGGTGAACCATGAGTGTGATCTGTTCCATAGGAACTCCTTTCGTGCTCCCGACAATGACGCAACGAACAGCTTCGGGCGCGAGATGATACCGATCAGTCTGGCGAGCCGCAAGCGACTTGCTCCCAGTTTTGAGGGACCGAAGCGGGGGTTGCGGCTACGGCAGGCGTCTGCAGGATAAGCTAGTGCGCATCACGAATTGTCTGAGCGATTCGTTCAGCGAGCATTAGGTTTTCGCTGCCGTCAGTCCCTTCAATCATGACACGGATCAGTGGCTCGGTTCCCGATGGACGCAATACCAGACGTCCGCGACCGGACAAAACCTCTTCTACGCGCCGACTCTCATCGAGCGCGGCAGCACATTCAGCCAGGAGGAAATCAGGTGAGACGGTCACATTCAGGAGTGTTTGCGGATATTTGTGCAAGCCGCTTTTCAGCGCAAGGAGGGTTTCACCCGACCGCACTACCGCCGCCATCACCTGAAGCGCGGCAATAATGCCATCACCTGTCGTAGTTTGCTCCCCACAAATAATATGGCCCGAGGCCTCTCCACCCAACTGCCACCCCCGCTGCGCCATCTCCTCCAACACAAACCGGTCACCCACTTTAGCTCTGACTAAATCGACGCCTTTCTCCCGCAGTGCTTGCTCGAGACCCAAATTGGACATCAGCGTACCCACTACCCCCTCAGGAGCCCGATTCTGTCTGACGAGGTCATTAGCAATGATAAAAAGCAATTCGTCCCCGTCTATCACCGTGCCATCGGCCGCCACGCACTGCACTCGATCTCCATCACCATCAAATGCAATCCCAGCATCGGCTTGTTCACTCAACACCCTCGCCTGCAACGCGGCAGGGGAGGTGGAACCGACGCCCTCATTAATATTGTAGCCATCGGGCTCCGCACCAATCGCAATCACCTCCGCACCCAGTTCAGCAAACACCTGCGGCGCTATTTGATACGTCGCACCATGAGCGCAATCAAGCACCAACTTTAGACCGCGGAGGCTTAGCGAATGCGGGAAACTACTTTTGCAAAATTCGATATAACGACCGGATGCGTCAACCATTCTGTTCGCCTTACCTAACTCGGGTGAAGGCACCGTCTCCATTGGCTGGGAGAGGATTTCCTCAATCTCCTCTTCCACCTCATCAGACAGTTTTTTTCCATCGGCATTGAAAAACTTTATTCCATTATCGGTATACGGGTTATGGGAAGCGCTGATCACAATACCTGCGGAAGCCTTCTGACTGCGGGTCAGCATGGCAACGGCAGGAGTCGGCATAGGGCCCAGCAGCAGCACATTCGCGCCCGCGGCCACCAATCCAGCCTCCAGAGCTGACTCAAACATATAGCCGGAGACTCGGGTATCCTTGCCAATCAAGACTTTGGTCGCCCGCTCTTCGCTGGCGAAAACTCGACCTGCTGACCAGCCGAGCTTCAGCATGAAATCTGCCGTGACGGGATACTCGCCTACAGCGCCGCGAATACCATCGGTGCCAAAAAATCGCCTACTCATCTGTCAAAACTCCTGGGTAAGGCTCGCCACATAGCGAGCGCATCAACCGTTGCCGCTACGTCGTGCACTCGCAATATGTGCGCACCCCGCTCTACCGCGATCATCGCAAGGCCCACGCTGGCATAAAGCCGTTCTGACGGATTACGATCCAGCACAGTGGCAATCATCGACTTACGTGACAACCCGACCAAAAGCGGTCGTTGGCCAAAAGAAACTTCCCCTAGCCGTGCCAGCATCTCAAAATTCTGATCAGAGGTCTTACCAAAACCAAATCCCGGATCGAGCACAATACGCTCTTCTTTGATACCCGCCTGAATACATGCTGCCACGCGCTCCTCAAGAAAGTGCCGAACATCAGCGATCACATCAAGATATTCAGGAGACAGTTGCATGCTACAGGGCTCGCCCTGCATGTGCATGACACAAAGGGGCAAACCCGTTTCCGCAGCCGCCTCGAGGGCACCTGGCCGCCTGAAGGCGCGAATATCATTGAGGAATCCCGCTCCAAGACGCGCGCACTCCGTCATAAGCTTTGGTGTGCTGGTATCTACGGAGACAATGACTTCGAAACGTTCGACGAGGAGCTCGACCGCCGTCAGTACACGATCCATTTCTTCTGCCTCGGTAACCGCCGCTGCGCCGGGCCGCGTCGACTCACCACCGACATCCAACATAAGAGCGCCCGCATCCACCATAGCCTGCGCACGCCCCAAGAGGGCATCTAGATCAATCTTATTGTCATAGTAAAGCTCCCCCCCGTCCGAGAAGGAGTCAGGGGTAATATTGAGGATGCCCATGACGCTGGGCAAAGTGAGGTCGAGTGAGCGCGACCCGCATTGAAGGCGCCTGGTCATCACTCTGGGCTCTTTGGTTTGCGAGCGTGCTCAGTGCTCGGTTGCAGCACCACCTATGGGATTTCCCGTTGGCTCAGGCTCACCGGCATCGGGTGGCGCGCCACGGTCATCACCAGACCAACTACTGGGTGGTTTAGGTGGCTGTCCCGCCATAATATCTTCAATCTGCTCGGCATCGATGGTCTCGTATTGCATGAGCGCGTCCGCCATCATATCCAGCTTGTCACGATTATCTTCAAGCAGTTGGTGCGCTTTGGCGTAACAATCGTCAATGATGCTGCGCACTTCTCTGTCGATCGCCAACGCCGTCTCATCTGACATGGCTTTGGCAGGCTGCCCGGCACTCCGGCCCAAAAACACCTCTTCGCCACCCTCGTCGTACATTAGCGGCCCCATTGCCTCGGACAACCCCCACTTTGTCACCATATTGCGCGCGACTTCGGTAGCCCGCTGAATATCATTGGACGCACCCGTAGTGATACCGTCCTTGCCAAGCGTCATTTCCTCGGCAACCCGTCCGCCAAATAAACTGGTGACCTGAGAGATAATATGACGGCGACTATGGCTATAACGGTCTTCCTCAGGAAGAAACATCGTAACCCCAAGAGCGCGCCCTCTGGGAATGATCGACACTTTGTATACGGGATCGTGCTCGGGCATCAGCCTGCCCACAATGGCGTGGCCCGCCTCGTGATAAGCGGTATTCCGTTTTTCTGACTCGGACATCACCATGGATCGCCGCTCGGCCCCCATCATGATCTTGTCCTTGGCCAACTCAAACTGATCCATATCGACAACGCGCAATCCACCGCGCGCAGC
>Ga0233432_10000922_pt1 | contig 28388 bp, 21 predicted proteins | sample SI_122_August201_6_FD_179870 | JGI IMG/M metagenome (GOLD analysis project Ga0233432, IMG submission 179870) | Seawater microbial communities from Saanich Inlet, British Columbia, Canada - SI_122_August2016_10_MG | ecosystem: Environmental > Aquatic > Marine > Inlet | place: Canada: British... | reverse complement strand
ATTGGGTGGTGGTGTTGTAATTATGCTCAAATCCCTTGCACCCATAAGGGAGAACTGTAAGGTTCTTGGAATAGGAGTTGCTGTGAGTGTAAGTACATCAACAGTAGCTTTTAAAGCTTTTAATTTCTCCTTTGCTGATACTCCAAATCGTTGTTCCTCATCAATGATTATTAATCCTAAATCTTTGAATGAGATATCTTTGGATAGTATTCTATGGGTGCCGATTAGAATATCTACATCACCTGTACTCACCCCTTTGAGTATATCTTTTTGTTCTTTAGTACTCTTAAACCTCGATAATGCCTCCACCTTAACAGGGAAGTCATTCATTCTTTTACTAAATGTTTTGAGATGCTGATCGGCTAATAGAGTGGTAGGCACGAGTACAGCAACTTGCTTATTATCCATAACAGCTTTAAACGCAGAGCGGATAGCTACTTCTGTTTTTCCAAAGCCAACATCACCACAGACCAAACGATCCATTGGTTGTTCATTCATCATGTCTTCTTTGACTGCTTTTATGGCCGTGTCTTGGTCTTGGGTTTCCTCAAATTCAAAGCGAGCTTCCATTTCAACTTGCCACGCATTATCAGCCGAATAAGCATACGCTTTTTGCAGTTTTCTCTTGGCATATAACTCAATGAGTTCACGAGCAATATCCTTAACCTTTTTTCTTGTTTGTGCTTTCTTACGTGCCCATTCACCCGATCCCAGTTTAGTAATCCTAGGAGCCATACCTTCTTTTGCGGAGTATTTTTGAAGCTTATGTAAGCTACTAAGATTCACATATAGGGTAGAATCTTCTTGATATTGTACTACGACTACTTCTTGAAGTACTCCTTTTACCTCAATTTTCTTAAAGCCTGAGAACTTTCCAATTCCATAATCTACATGTACTACATAATCACCTAGGTTCAGATCGTAGATTTCTTTGAACGAAATGCCACCGGAGTATCTTCTTTTTTTGATTTTGGGTCGATGATACCGGTTAAATATTTGATGGTCGGTATAAACGGCAATTTTTAGCTTATCCAAAATAAAACCTTTACTCAAGGACTGACTATACAAGGCATAAGTATGGCTTGGACTTGTTGCAGGTAATAATTCTTCGAATCGTTCGACTTGTCCTTGATTATCACAACAAATATGGGTGGTGAATTCATGTATTGATTGTCGCTCGATATCCTCTATGACCTGCTTCACAATTCCGTTAAAATCGGGTTGAGGGCGTGCACCAAAAGACAGAATATGGTGATAATCTGTAACTTTGTTAAAACCTGTATAAGACAGTGTAATGGCTTTTTGATGTAAATTTTCTTTGAATGATTCTGCCTTTAGAAACAGGTTATTTGGAGATATCTCATGGTCATTTGAGTTGAAACGGTCAAGAGCGTCATCGTAAAGTGTCGTGAGTCGACTCGTAATTAGAGACTCGTCCTTTATAACGAAATGCACTTTTTCAGGCAGGAAATGCAAAAAACTTTTTAGACTTTCCTGCTGTACGTTAGAAATATCAGGTACAATTGAAACTCGGTCTAGAAAGGCTACTGAGCGTTGAGAATCGGCATCAAATTCACGTATGCTTTCGATCTCATTACCGAAGAATTCAATGCGGATTGGATATTCACCCGAATAGGGATAAATATCTAATATACCACCACGAATGGCCATTTCACCAGGCTCATCAACAAAGCGTACATTTTGATATCCGTGTAGTGCTAAATGTTCCTGAATATCTTTAAACTCATATTCCTGCGATCTTTCGAGTTCGAGCTTAGCAGATTGAAAGGCTTCAGGATCCTGTACAAAGTCAAAAAGTCCTTCTGCTGAACAGAGGATGATAGAGGCATCGCCTTCAGTAATTTTTTGCAGTACTTCGGTCCGTTGAACCATTGCACTTGCATCAACAATAGCGCCTTGATCATAAGGCCTTCGTTGAAGAGATGGAAAGCTATGTACTTTTTCTACCCCTAATTCAAACAAGTCGCTCTCTACAACCCTCATTTCTTCATCGTTTTCACAAATGTATATCAATGGCACTGAATGATCTAGTCCTGCCATTAAAAAGGAAAGTATAGAGCCTACTGCTTGTTTCAACTCTATTGTGATTGGCCTTTCCAAATCAGAATACTCAGACGTTGATTCTTTGATAATCCGGTAGTACTGTTGAAAGGTGGGATGTTGGATAATCTCTTTCAAAAGACTCAACGTAGCGATATTACTCATTTCTAGACCTCAACTATTGACCTCAGAACAAGCTGTCTTAGAAGAAAGTGGCTAGCCATGAATAAAAGGCTTAATGCTAAGTAAATGGGGTAGAGGTCGGTATAATCTGTGTAAATAATTTCTTCAACTTTTGTACGTTCGAGGGTATCTATTTCTTGATAAATTCTTAGTAGCTCCTGTGAATCGGTCGCTCTGAAATACTTTCCGCCAGTTAACTCAGCAACACGTTCCAACATGTCTTCATCAATATCTACCTGAATATTACGATATCTACGACCGAAAATAGGATCATCAACAGGATAAGGAGCGGTTCCTCGCGTTCCTGCTCCAATTGTGTATATTTTAATATCATAGGCTAAAGCAAGATCTGCAGCGGTTACCGGATCAATTTCCCCGGCATTGTTTTGCCCATCGGTGAGTAGAATAATGACTTTACTTTTGGCTTCACTATCTTTTAGTCTATTCACAGAGGTTGCAATACCCATTCCAATGGCAGTACCGTCTTGTATTACACCCATTTCAACCTCATTAATCAATTCTTTTAGAAGTCGATAGTCAAGTGTTGGGGGGCATACAGTGAAACTTTGCATGGCAAATGAAACCAAACCAATGCGATCTGAAATACGCTGATCAATGAATTCTTTAGCAACCTCCCTGGCAGCTTCGAATCGATTGGGTTTTAAATCTTCCGCTTTCATTGACGAAGAAATATCTAATGCCAATACAATATCGATACCCTCTGCATTGCGTTCTACCGTAGTTAATTGTTCCTCTGGTCGAGCTAAGGCGTATATTAAGCAAGCAAGGCCAAGTATAAAGAGCAACAAATCTAACCAATGCAGATGTTGCTTGTTATTACCTGGTAGTTGTTTAAAGGATGCAGTTTCTGAAAATAACAGTGCAGGGTGTTTTTTACGAATAAAACGAAAAACATGAATGCTGATAACCAAAGGGATAATTAAGTAGGCCCAAAGCCATATTGGATTCGCAAATTCTATCATGTCAAAGAGTCCCCCGTTTGAGTATTTTCAGAGAACCCGTGAAGCTGTTCAAACTCATTTTTGTGTGCTTGGAGGCGCCTTTTATGGCGTTCTTCGAGTAAATTTAAGCAAATAAATGACCCCTCTAAGATGAACCGAATCTGTTCCTCGGTTGGTTTGAATTTGGCAAATTTGACTTGGTCTGCACTAATTAGCAGGCTTCTTAGAATATCAATGATGGAGCTTGGTTCTGCTATTTTGTTGAGGAATCCTAAGAGTTCACGGGAGGTGGATTCTAAGGCTGGAAAGCCATAAAGCACTTCGTAATAATTGCGAAAGGCATCACTGATACTTGAGTAATAGATCTTAATGGCTTCATCGGTTAGAGGGTAATTGTCTTGTTGAATTTGTTGTAGTTCACGTTTCAGGATTTGTAGTGGGGATACATAAACAGGTAAATCTGAAGGCGTATCTGGCAGGGTATGTTTATTTCTAGAACGATTATACCACCACCATATTAGGGACAAACATGCGGCAATGATTCCGATGAGTAAAGCAAATAACCAAGGATTAAAAAAGTTAAAATTCGGCTTAATTGGATTAAGTGTAAGAGTATCGCCACGTGAAATGATGGGTTCAAGTCTAGAGCTAAAAGGTAAACGAAGAGTGGGAACAGGTATGGTGACGGTGTCTTCATTAACTTTGTACAATATACGTAAGTCACTCAAGCTTAAATCCTGATTTCCAAAATATTGAAATGTATACTGAACACTATCTTCTATAGTTGAAGACCCGTAACTGGCTTGAGAAAGAAAAAGAGTGGGAGGGAACGAACTAGAGTCTGGAAATATAATCTCATCTTCGATATTGGTTGGGGTAACCAGAACGATGTTGAATGGGGTTGAGATACGAACAGAATCTACCTCTGAATATATACGTGGACCATTCTTCAGTTGAGCTTGTGCTGAAATTTGGTTGTCGGTACTAAGCTGCGTTTGTGCATGAAGGGAAACAGAGCCATAGTCAGCCCATAAAATGCATAAGCAAAATAGTGAGGTAATTCGCCAAAAACGAGTATTCAAGGATATTTTAGAGTACATTTAAAATAACTTTCCTTCGAATGGTTGCAGATCATAAAAGATCTATACGTTTAGTTTGAGTCTTTACTATTCATGCATAGTATCTAATTACCGTTTAATTATTACACACGATAGATGTTTCAACTAGGTCGACCTACAACTAAACCATTCTAGCATTCTAAAATAATAACTATAACACTTAATTAGGTGTTTATTTTGTTTGAAATGATAGGAATTGTAATTTGTTAGTAATTCATCTAACTGTTTTATGCAGTGCTATATACTAAGTAACAATGAAAACAAGAGTTTAGTGTTGTTAGATTTTGCACCATAGATCTTTATTACTTCCTATTGCATTTTTGTATGTCCCATTATTTTCTAATTCTCTTGATTATATCTGCTTCCTTAGCCTCCTTTGGCTGTTTCTTCCAACCTAAAATAGCAGAACTTGATGCACAAAAACTCAATGAAATCAACGAAGAATTTCCAATCGATGGATTTGGTTACACCTCAGATGTAGGAATTTTAGAACGTGGGCAAGTCCAAGCGAATCAAAGCTTGTATGTTCTATTGAATGAAATGGGCATTTCACAGCAAGTTATTAATGAAGTATCCAATGAATTAAAACAAAGCTTGGGCTTCCGATTTCTTAAAGAAAATCAGATATATTATCGGTATCGACTTCATAGTAGCACTTCCGAAGCGCACTATGCACCCATTCTTATCATCATGGAGTCAAACATACGGTATGTAAAAGTCGATCTGACTGATGGAATCTTAGTTCAAGCATCTGCTAAACCCATTGAAATTCGATTTCGACAGGTGGAAGGATTGATTGAATCCTCACTATATGAATCACTAATATCGCAAGGACATTCTTCGGGGGTTGGAATGGAACTAAGTGAATTATTCGCATGGCAGATTGATTTTTTTCGGTTGTATCGAGGGGATAAGTTTCGTGCCATTTACGAAGAATTTATATCAGAAGGGGAAGTGGTTGGAGTAGGAAGGGTGTTAGCAGCTGAATTTGTACACCAAAACAGACCTTATCAAGCTTTTTATTACGAGGATGGTCAACAACAAGGATATTATGACGCCGAAGGGAATGGAATACAAAAAGCGTTACTAAAAGCTCCATTTAAGTACAATCAGCGTATAAGCTCTAGTTTTAATTACAATAGATTTCATCCTGTTTTAAAGCAAAGAATACCGCATACGGGTACCGATTATGCAGCACCACTTGGTACTCCTGTGATTGCGGTTGGTGATGGAGAAATAATTGAGTCTAGGTATAGAGGTGTCAATGGGAATATTGTTCAAATACAGCATAATGGAATGTATAAAACAGCCTATTTACACCTAAATGGATTTGGCCCAGGGATAAAAAAAGGGGTGCAGGTAAAGCAAGGTCAAGTGATTGGATATGTAGGACGGACAGGAAGGGTGACAGGGGTTCATTTACACTACACATTGTATAAAAACAACAAACCTGTTAACTCAGTCACGGTTGAGTTACCCTCTCAGGAATCGTTGGCTGAGTCAGCCAGGGATGCATTTTTTCTTGAAGTTCAGAAATATTCGTACTTGTTAGGCCAAGGTGGGCTTGTATTGGCTACTAATATCGACTTAAACGACGTTGGAAAAAACTCATAAGCGGCCGTACATACGATTTATCGGTGTGTACCACAATGGTATCCATTTGTAACTTTACCATGTGCTTGTCAAAAGCAGCATGTTTTTCTTTAAGCTTTGACTGGAGATGAGCGCGTAATTTTTTGTTTGAGCTATCTACCATGACTTGTTCACCTGTCTCGACGTTGTATAAAGGCAAAAGGCCTAAGTCTGGGAGTACTTCTTCAAATGGGTGTCGAATACTAAGGTTAACAAGATCATGCTTTTGATTCGTTATTTTTAGCGCTGTCTCATAATCTGTGTCCTGAAAATCAGAAGCTAATACCACAATAGACCTACGGTTCAATAATCGATTAACATAGTTCAATGCAGTGGATATACTAGTGCCTTTACCCGTTGCCTTGGTGGTATAAAGCTCTCTAATGATTCTGAGGACATGTTTTTTGCCCTTTTTTGGAGGGACCACTTTTTCCACCACATCACTAAAGAGAACTAAACCAACCTTATCACCATTTTGAATCGCGCTAAAAGCCAGTACAGCACAGATTTCAATAGCCAATTCTGCCTTCGTATATAATTTATTCCCTAATTTTCCACTATTAGAAATATCTACACAGAGCATTAACGTTTGTTCTCTTTCTTCTTCAAAAACTTTAATGAAAGGCTCACCTGTTCTAGCTGTCACATTCCAGTCGATTTGCCTAATGTCATCTCCATATGAATAAGATCTAACCTCTGAGAAGGCCATACCTCTTCCTTTGAAGGCCGACTGATATTCACCACCAAATAGGTTATTGACCAATCCTTTGGTTTGAATTTCTAGTTTGCGAATTTTTTTTAGAATCTCTTTTGATATCATGGTAATAGCAGTTATCCAATGGTAGAAATTATTATGTTTAGATGCATAGAAAAACTGAATTACTCATTTAAATTATTGTGATAATCGCACTTAAAATGAACATATCATGGGGCTAGAGACCGCCACAGCCATAGTTTTGCGAACCATTGACTATCAAGAATCAAGTAAAATAATCACCGTCCTCACAGAATCGCATGGTAAATTTGCTTTGATAGCTAGGGGAGCAAAGAAACCCAAAGGTCCGTTCAGTGGCGTAGTAGAGGCGGGTAATACTTTGAACATCGGATTTGTATATAAAGCCAACCGTACGGTTCAGGATTTACGATCGGTCGACTTAGTTCACTCAGTTTCAAGCTTACGAAGTGATTTCACCACCTGGCTTTTATTGTTTCAAGTGTTGGAGCGAATATCAGCTTTGATACATGAGCATGAAAAAAACATAGAATTATTTCTGCTTTTAAAACAATTTTTACCCTGGTTAATTCAACAAGAAGAAGTCCCAGTGCATGTGTTGCCCTACATTCAAATTCGATGCATGAGCTGCTGTGGAATTGATTTACAATGTGAACTCAGTGAAATGGCTAAACAGTCGTATTTACATATCCCAAGTGGGTTACTTGGTGAGGTTTCCACCCAAACTGGTGAGAAAAAGTTTAATTTATCCCAAACGAAGTTTTTTGTGACGGTGTTATCAAGTAGATCTAAGGAATTTTTAGCTATTGATTTAAGTAAAAATGAGTTGATTGAAATGATACAACATTTGGATGCCTATTTTCATTATCATATAGAAGGTTACAATCCACAACGATCGCAACAATTTTTTGACCTTGTGGTGTCTTAACTAAATGCTAAAAATTAAAGAGACTACGTTCATTTTGATCACATCTCGGTAGCGTACATGAATACAAATCGTCGTCTAACTTACCTTTTAATTCTATTGATTGGGCTTAGCATAGGCTTTGTTTGGGATAGCTATTTGGATCGCGGTACTCGGCATTCATTTGCAGAGGTTGAGTATACCAATATCTCCAAAAGTGATAGTGTATTCATAGATGATGAATTTCTTGAAAACATCAGTGAACGATTTTTATTTAAAAAAGTCGCCAATAGCGTAACCTCTTCCGTCGTATACATAGAAACATTAATCCCGGTTGATTTGCCTGATGATGAAAATCACGATTTCTCCGACGATTTTTGGAATCGATTTTTACCTAGAAGTGCTCGATCTGTTGGCTCCGGTGTAATTATTAGTCAGGATGGTTATATACTCACTAATCATCACGTAATTGAAGGAGCCAAAGAACAGGGTATCGAGGTAGTATTAAATGATAAGAGACAATTTCAAGCACGCATAATCGGTTCGGATCCTACAACGGATTTAGCGGTGATAAAAATACCTGCAAATAATCTTCCAGCTGCTATAATGGGAAATTCAGATCAGGTACAAGTAGGTGAGTGGGTCATGGCAGTTGGTAATCCCTTTAGACTGAGAGCTACAGTAACTGCGGGTATCATAAGCGCATTAGGTAGAGACGTACAAATAATTGATGACCGCATGAGAATCGAAAGTTTTATCCAAACAGATGCGGCTATAAACAAGGGTAATAGTGGGGGTGCCTTGGTGAATACTAGCGCACAAATCATTGGAATCAACACAGCCATTGCTTCACAAAGTGGGAGCTATCAAGGGTATGGATTCGCTGTTCCTAGTAATTTAGCCACTAAAGTAGCCTCCGATATTATTCAGTATGGTCGTGTGAGGCGTGCTCTAATGGGAGTACAGATTCAATCTGTGGACTATCAAAGAGCCTTAGAATTGGAACTTCCAAGTGTAGTGGGGGTAGAAATTATATCGTTAACACCCAATGGCCCTGCAGATTTGGCAGGACTTAAGAAGGGTGATATAGTGCTGGAAGTGAATGGATTTCCCGTTAATGCTTCTAATGCACTGCAGGAGAGGATTGCCTTGTTACGTCCTAATACCGAAGCCCAGCTCACCATATGGCGCGATAATTCATCATTTTTAAGCTCGGTAATTTTAGAAGAATTAGTGATACCTGAAATTACCATTGCCCAGTCAGCGTCGGAATCTAGCCCAAATGTGCCTACACAAAAAGATGAAGGTCGCTCTAAGCTTGATCAAAATGATTTATCTAGAGGTAGGCTATGGATATCTACCGATTTAGGATTTGACATAGTAGGATTAGCTAAACCAGAAAATCCCAGCATGTTTGATTTGTTTGTTCAAGAAGTAGACTCAGCTTCAAACGCATTTAAGCGCGGCCTCAGAAATGAAGTTCAAATTATACGTATAGACGGAGATCTGGTACATTCAACCCAAGAGTTACAAAGGTATTTTAATGGGTTAGCTGCTAACGAAAATAAGATATCAGTACAATTAGAAGTCAGGCGAGAAGATAAAAGTCTACATCACATTTATATTCCATTGGATAAATAAAAAAACTGTTTATGAAGCCTCTATTATACATTACTTTTACCATGTTTTTGTTGTACTCTTGTTCAACAACGGATAGCATCGTTCAGCAAGACATTGTGAGTTCAACAGTCCCCGAATGGTATAGTGCGGATCCCTACCTAAGTGATTCAACAAGTATACATTACTTTTTGAGTTTTCAATCTGAGGACTCGTTAGCCGCTACTAAACACGGCTACAAGGTGGCACAAATAGCATTATTAGATACTATCGACGATAAAGTTGAACTAGTTAGAATGCAGCAAAAAGAGGATAGTTTCTGGTCTAGTCCAGCTGTAATACAAGCACTTCGAAGTAGCACCTATTTGTTAATGGATCTGATGGCCCCCAAACACAAAACGGTCCTCAGAAAACAAGGTTCTGATTACTATGAATATTATCTGCAAATAAGTGTACTAAAAGAAGAGATTATTAATGAATTAAAAAAGTCAACGGATAATCACCTAGCCTCTGAAGTGCCCTTCTGGGTGGAGCTAAGTGAGTCATTTTAATTTTACAATTTTAAACGAATGAGCAGCGATTTTAATCGTTACTTCTCATCATCAATTAACACAACATATGCACTATGAAGATTAAAACAACTTTTGTGGGTATGGTAAGCTTCTTGGTTATGCATTTAGCATGGCCACTAATGCCAACTATGGCTCAAGAAGTACCTGCGCATGCCATTACTAATGTGACGATTCACATGGCTGATGGAGCCACTCTTGAAAACGCTGATATTGTATGGAGAAATGGAGTTATCGAACAAATTGGGGTAAACGAATCAATTCCATTTGACGCTTTTATTATCGATGGTGGTGATTCACTACACGTTTATCCTGGTCTTATTGATGGGATGGCTACTTGGGGCAGTCCAGAAACACCACGGGATTTGCCGCGATTAGAAAATCCAGGTAAACCACCATATGATCGCGCTGGAGCACAACCGCAAAGAATTCCAGAGCATTATTTAAACGAGGATAAAGCCTTTGAAGCCGCCATGAAAGCAGGTTTCACATTGGTTGCTCTTGGTCTTGACGGTCAAATGTTACCTGGGCATGTACAGCCATTCAATTTATCGGCTCCTAAGCTAACACAAGCCCATGTATTTGCAAACCCTTTAGCATTACAAGGGAGTTTTGAAACCGCACCTGGAGGTTGGGGCAGTGGGGCCTATCCATCAACTCAGATGGGAGTAATGGCTTATTTCCGGCAGCTTATGTATGATGCAACGGCTTTGCAAGAGCATATGATGTATTTCGAAAAACACTCGGAAATGACTCAACCCGAGCAAAATGATGTCCTAGAAGCACTTTTTCCTTTAGTTAATAAAGAGTACCCATTGTACTTCGAGGTTGATTCTAAAGAAGAAATAGAACGCTTGTTTAGGCTACAGGACGAATTTGGTTTTGATGTTGTTCTAGTTTCAGCAAAAGAAGCATCTGCCTTAAGCAATGAGCTAAAAGCTAGAAATATAGCTGTACTAGCTAGTCTTGATGTTGCAGACATGCCAGATTGGTTAGAGAAAGAAAAAAAGGAAGCTAAAAAAGGCGATGAGGAAGGAAGCGAATCAGATGAGCAAGGAGATTCTAAAGACGCTGATGATTCTGAAGATGCTGAAACGGAAGAACTAACCGAAGAAGAATTAATGTTCCGGTCAAAACAAAAAGAAGCTTGGGAAAAGGAAATAAACAATGTGTCTGCTTTACTAGATGCGGGTATTCCAACCGGCTTTACTTCTGCGGGACTAAGTCCTAAAGAATTACAACAGAAAGTCAATCTAATTACAGAGAACAGTACCTTAACGAAAAATGACATCGTTAAACTAATGACCGTGCACAATTCAAACATATTAGGTATTTCTAACCGTGTTGGCACCATAAAAGAGGGCAGTAGTGCACATCTTATACTTACTGACGGCCCTCTATTTGAAAAAGGAACTAAAATCCACATCCAGGTGAGCCAGGGTGTGATCAATGACTTTATGGAGGACTAACCATGAAAAATACCATAACAACACTACTTATTTTGGCTGTTTTTTCAATAGGAACTATAGCACAGGAAAAGGGATCTGTACTTATTCAGAACGCAACCTTAATGACGATTACCGATGGCATAATTGAGAATGGTGATGTTCTTATTGTTGATGGCGTTATAACGGCAATAGGTACGGATCTTAGTGCTCCTTCAGGAGTATCCGTGGTTGATGGAACCGGTAAATATGTAATGCCCGGTATCATTGATGCACATTCTCACCTAAATACAGTAAGTACTAATGAAGCCAGAAATCCAGTAACGGCAGAAGTAACTATGGAGGAATCAATTAATCCTAATAGCGTCTCCATCTATCGAGCTTTGGCAGGTGGGGTAACATCCATTCACCTAATGCATGGCTCTGCCAATGTTATTGGTGGACAGGGAGAAACATTAAAGCTTCGTTATGGAGTAACTCAGGATGAAATGAGATTTGATGGTGCAAAAAGAACCATCAAATTTGCACTGGGTGAAAATCCAACCCGTGTGCATGGACAGGGTAACGGAATTCAACCAAGAACTCGAATGGGAGTAGAACAGATTATTAGAAGTCATTTTGATGAGGCTATTGATTATAGAATCAAAAGAGAGGCATATTTAGCTGCAAAAGAGGCTTATGAAGGAGATAAAAGAGGTAGAACCGCTCCACCGGTTCCTGTTGCAAAAAACCTTCGATATGATGTGCTAAATGATATTATCGATGGCGAAATACTGGTTCATTGCCACTCTTACAGAGCAGATGAAATTCTCATGCTCATGCGGGTCTTCAATGATTATGGTATTAGAAATTATACGTTTCAACATGCAAACGAAGCTTTTAAGGTAGCTCCAGAAATTGCAAAAAATGGAGCATATACTTCAGTATTTGCTGATTGGTGGGCGTATAAATTCGAGGTTTACTATTCTACGGCTTATAATGCTACTATCTTAAATGAAAATGGAGTGACAAATAGTATTAATAGTGATAGTAATGAGCTTATTCGACATTTGAATCATGAAGCCGCAAAAACTGTTAGATATGGAGAAACCTCAGAAGCTGATGCATTAAAGATGATTACCATAAATCCAGCGAAGCAGCTTGGAATTGATGAAATGGTTGGAAGTTTAGAAATAGGGAAACAAGGGGATGTAGCTATTTGGAGTGGTCACCCACTTAGCATTTATTCCAAAGTGGAGCATACCTATGTTGATGGTAAAAAATATTTTGATCTTTACATGGATCCAGTCGATATGAGAATCGCTGTAGATAGCGAAGATTCTTATACAGAGGCGGGGTTTAACACCTTTATTCAGGGTAGAGAAGAAGACTCTTGTATGAGTGATGTATTTGAATTAATTCAACAGTAAGTAAAAAGGAGTTTAATGATGAAATCAAAAAAATGGAATATAGTTCTTGCGTTACTGTTGATGGGAACATTCACAGTGCAAGCTCAGATCACCGGCAAACCAAATTTTGGAAAAATTGCCATCATTGATGCGACTATACACACTGTAACCGAAGGAACTATACAGAATGGTGTAATTACACTAAATGGTGAAAAAATAGAATACGTTGGAACTGATCATTCCATAGTGACAAATGATTACACCATTATAGATGCCACCGGCAAGCATGTATTCCCTGGATTCATGGACAGTGGAACTTCATTGGGTTTAGTCGAAGTTAACGCAGTCCCTGTAACTGTAGATAATAGAGAAGTTGGGAATATGAATCCTAACATGTTGGCATTTACAGCCTTTAACCCACACAGCGCTTCTATTCCGGTCACAAGAGTGAGTGGAGTAACTCATGTTATAACCGCTCCTCAAGGTGGATTGGTGTCAGGTCAAGCGGCACTTATGGACCTTTGGGGGTACTCACCAGACTCAATGGCTATTGATGCCACTGCTGGTATGGTGCTTAATTGGCCTAGTGCACAAAGCAGAGGTTGGGGACCTAGAAACCCTGAACAAGCTGAAAAACGATACAAAGAAGCGGTAAGAAATCTAGACAAGTGGTTGGATAATGCTCTTTTTTATGAGCAAATGATGAATGAATATGAGGCTGATCCTATGGGTAAAACCAAGCCTGAAAAGAATCAACAACTGCAAGCGATGCGTGCATTAGTTCAAGGCGAAACGCCGTTAATTATTGCAGTATCTGGTGAAAAAGATATTCTTAATGCAATTGAATGGTCTTCCCATGAGGATAATTCATCCTTAAATATAATATTTGCTGGAGTAGAGGAAGGCTGGAGAGTGGCAGAAAAAATTGCAGAGGCTGGAATTCCCTGCTTAGTTTCTACTCTTTATACTCCTGTACGTTCCTACGATCACATTCATCGCCCATACGAAAATCCAGCGGCACTTATGAAAGCGGGGGTTAAGGTTGCAATTATGACTGGGGAAGTAGAAAACGTGCGTAATTTACCTTTTAATGCTGGTTATGCAGCTGCCTATGGAATGGGAATAGAAGAAGCAATAAAAGCGGTCACCATTAATCCAGCTGAAATATTTGGTATTTCCGATCGCTTAGGTAGTTTGGAGATTGGAAAGCAGGCTAATTTATTTATTAGTTCTGGTGATCCTTTCGAACCTTTGAGTCAAATCGAGCAGGTCTTCATCAAAGGTTACCAAATTCCAATGGACTCTCGACATACGCAATTGTTCGAAGAATTTTTAGACCGTGACGCTACTCAAGAATAAAAAGGTTGTTGATACTATACCGTTTCAGAAGAACCACTCCTAAAGAGTGGTTCTTTTTTTGGGTAGTTATGTATGTTTTTAAGTAGTTTTAATAGTCTATTATATTTTAAACTAATTATTGTTTTACTAATCAGCTTCGTTGCATCTATTCATTAACAAATATCTAACACCTTACAAGTGGACTATAGCACTTGGTGCACTATTTTTAACCGCAGCTAATTTTTTTCTAGTTTGGATACCCGTACTTATTCGTCAAACGATGGATAGAGTTGAGCAGTTAAATGCCGAACAATCTGAGGTTTTATCACTATTTGACACTCTGTTCAATTCAGTGCAAGGGAGTATTTTAGCAACGAATGCCCTCTATTTAGTTTCAGCTGTTTGTGGCTATGGTTTTTTTCTTTTCTTAACCCGGCAAACACTCATAGTTGCTTCGCGAAAAGTAGAGTATGATTTAAGAAACGATGTATTGCATGCCCTTTTCAGCTTACCTTCTGTATTCTATGCAAAATATACAGAGGGGGAGGTTTATGTACGAGCAACGGAAGACATCAACAAAGTTCGGGAATATTTCGGGCCGGTTATTATGTATAGTATTAATACGATAACAAGAGCCGGTTTTGTAATAGCAATGATGTACATAGTTAGTCGCGATTTAATGGTATGGGCGTTATTGCCTTTACCTTTATTATCCTTGTTTGCCTATTGGATTACCGGATATATTCACAAGCATTCTATTATCATTCAAGAACAATACTCTAAATTAGCAGATCAAGCTAAAGAAACTTTCACAAGCATTCGTTTAGTTAAAGCGTACAATAAAGAAGAGTCAGAACAAAGAAAGTTTGACGTGTTAAACGAAGAATATAAAGAGAAGAAACTCCGGTTAGACTTAATCGAGTCTCTTTTTCATCCGGGTCTTAATTTCTTGATTGGAATATCGCTGATTATCGTTATCTGGAAGGGTGGTCAGATGGTTATTGCTGAAGAATTAAGTATAGGCAACATAGCTGAATTTCTAATTTATGTAGCCTATTTAATATGGCCTGTTGCTGCATTAGGCTATACGACAAATAGATTTCAAAAATCTATCGCTTCTTGGCAGAGGATAAAAGTATTATTCGAAGCGTACCATGACCTAGAACAAGACAAAGGCTCACACACAGATGATCTCAAAGGCAATATTGAATTTAGAGACGTCCAATTTAATTATCCAGATGCAACAGTACCTACACTTGAGCATCTAAACATCCAAATTAAAGCGGGCACTAAAGTGGCTATTGTTGGTCGAACAGGTTCTGGAAAAAGTACCTTAGTACAACTTTTACCTAGATTATTTGAACCCACAAAGGGTGAAATTTTTCTTGACGGTATTCCTCTAAAAAACTATTCTAAACGATCATTACGAGATTCTTTAGGCTTTGTGCCTCAGGATAATTTTTTATTTTCAGATACAATAGAAGAGAATATTGGCTTTGGAATAAAGGGAGCAACAATGCAGGATGTTGAATGGGCTGCAGGCAAGGCACAAGTTCTTGATAATATTTTGGATTTTGATAAAAAATTTCAGACTATATTAGGCGAAAAGGGTATAACCTTATCTGGAGGTCAGAAACAAAGAACAGCCATTGCAAGAGCACTCATAAAAAAACCAAAAATACTCATTTTAGACGATTCATTAAGCGCAGTTGATACTAAAACAGAAGATGCAATTCTCAAATCATTAAGAAATGATGAGACAAAAGTTACGGTTATAATAATAAGTCATCGAATATCAACTATAAAAGATGCTGATTACATTTATTACATAGAAGACGGAAAAGTGAAGGAAGCGGGAACTCATGAAGAGTTGCTTTCACAAAAAGGAAGTTATAAGTCGATGTACGACAAACAACTAATAGAACAAGAATTACAAACTATATAATACTAATACATGATTCATTAGGTGTGATTGTTGATTGCAACCACCCATGAATGAAGGGAGAAAAATAAAATGATCGTAGTACCATTAGGCATCGCCTCAGCAACCCCAACATCCATCAGACATTTACCATCGGTAGCCCTATGGCGAGAAGGAAGTGTATTTTTGTTTGATTGTGGGGAAAATTCACAAATGTGTATGCTACAAGCTGGATTAAAAAGATCTAAAATTGACAGTATATTCATCACCCACTTCGATGTGGATCATTACTCAGGTTTAATGGGATTGATATCTACACTACAGCTTCAAAGAAGGGAAAAAGAATTAAATTTAATCGGCCCAAAAGGAATTAAAGAGTTTGTTGAGTGGAATCTCGGCTTCTCTGGGGTAGAAATCAGTTTCGATCTAAATTTTGTAGAAGTCAATGATGATATAGACGAAATAAGAGTATTGGATACCAACGATTATTACGTTGAAGCCCGTCCACTTAAGCATAAAAAATTCTGTCTAGGATATCGATTTCAAGAAAAAGATAAGCCAGGTAAAGTTGATGCTGCAAAGGCTGAGCAGTATGGAATTACCGACGATGAACAATTCAAATCACTTAAGGCAGGTAATAACCTAACTTTAGAAGATGGAACGGTAATTGAATCGTATGAAATTGTTGGGCACCCACGACCTGGTGATAGTTTTGCCTATGTAACGGATACAGAATACTGTCCAAATGCTGTTAAACTAGCCATGAATACCAATATATTGTACCATGAGGCTACATTTGGTAATCAATTGGCAGACAAAGCCAAAGAAACCGGACATTCTACCGCTGCTGATGCAGCTCGAGTAGCTACAGAAGCCCAAACCAAATTGTTAGTGATTGGCCACTTCTCCGCCCGATACACCAACTTGCACTTATTACTGAAAGAGGCAAGAGAAGGATTCTATCCAACTTGGTTGGCCCATGAATTACGTCCAATTTTCACCGACCCCTCACATGAGAGAGGTATTATAGAACCAAAAGTTGAACTGATTGATTTAACCAAGAAAAAGCCACACAGTGGTGGTGGTAATTATCGTGGTGGAAGGCCTAGCGGCGGACGTTCTGGTGGAGGGCGTCATGTTGGTGGTAGACCTGGTGGACATCGATCAGGATCCAAAAACTTCAGACCACGGAAAAGCCATGATGGTGCTCCTAGTGGAAATAGAGGGCGATATGGCACCAGTAACCAAGATAATAGAGGAGATCGTTACCGGCAAAACGATGGGGGTTCATACCGAAGTAATTCTGGAGGAAATAGAGATTATAATAATTCCGACCGAAATAGCAGGTATGATGATTCTAAGCCAAATAAATCGATAACACCTAGAACCGGGTATGATGACTTTAACCGGTTCTAAATTGTTAATTAGCTAAATTTATGAGTAAGGATCCTCAATAAGCTATGGCTAAAACTCTAAAGAAAGCCGCTGATAAAACACTTATTAAGCGGCTTTACTTTTACATACAGCCCTTTGTAGGCTATATTGCACTCGCTATAGCACTTTCACTAGCGGTTGCTTACTTAGGGACTGTTCGACCTAAATTAACCCAAATTGCCGTTGATGATTATATAGCCTTTGATAATTTTGAAGGCCTATATACGGTGATTCTTTTACTTTTTGGGGCTTTATTTGGAGAATTCATCTTACTCATGGTTAACACCTATTTAACCAGATGGTTTGGACAGAATGCCTTATACTCATTACGGAGTGCGGTATTTGAAAAAATTCAAAGCCTTCATGTTCAATATTTTGATCGAAGTCCTATTGGACGTTTAATCACTCGAACTACTTCCGATGTAGAGGCGCTAAGTGAATTATTGTCTGATGGAGTGGTCGCTATTATTGGCGATCTGTTTCGAATATTTTTTATACTGTACTTTATGTTCTCTATGAATTGGGAACTTAGTTTAGTCACCATTGCTATACTTCCCGTCTTATTTTATGCCACATTTTGGTTTAAAGAACGCGTACGAGTCAGTTTTTTGAAAGTACGCGATCAAATTTCACATTTGAATTCCTTTGTTCAAGAACATATTAATGGGATGAAAGTGGTTCAATTGTTCAATCGAGAACAATATCAACACGAAAAATTTCAAAAAATAAATCAAAAACATAAAGAAGCTCACGTAGAAACCATTTTCTATTTCAGTATTTTTTGGCCACTGGTCGAAGTATTTGCTTCCTTTGCTATGGCATTGATAGTCTGGTATGGGGGAGGAAGAGCTCTAATGGGAGGGGTAAGCTTTGGTGTTTTGTTGGCATTTATTCAATACGCCCGTCAATTTTTCCAACCTATTCGCGGTTTGTCAGAGAAATTTAACACCCTACAATCGGCTTTAGCCTCCTCAGAAAGAATATTTGAGGTATTAGATACCGAACATCAAATAAACACTCCTGATAACCCTTCTGTTCTTAAAAATCCAAAAGGGCATATTAGCTTTAAAAATGTTTGGTTTAGATATAATGATGAAGGAAATTGGATTCTTCAAGATATAAGTTTTGAGGTGCTACCTGGGGAGCACCTAGCTATAGTTGGAGCAACAGGTGCTGGAAAAACTACCATCATAAATCTGATACTTAGGTTTTATGAAATTCAAAAAGGGAGTATCTGTATCGATGGGATTGACATTAGAGAACTTGAATTGTCAGAACTGCGTACTTTATTTGGACTTGTATTACAAGATCACTCACTATTTACTGGCACGGTCTATGAAAATATTTCTTTAGGAAATCCAAAAATTAGTATGGCTAAAGTAAAAAAAGCGGCTGAAGACGTAGAAGCTAGCCGTTTTATTAAAAAACTGCCTGGTGAATATGAATATGTACTCCAAAAACAGGGTTCTGCATTGTCGATGGGGCAAAAACAACTAATCTGTTTTGTTAGAGCCTTGGTATACAATCCCCTTATTATGGTCCTAGATGAAGCTACTTCGAGTGTAGACTCAGAGACCGAAGCCTTAGTCAACATTGCTAGCAAAAAAGCAATGAAGGGTAGAACCACCATCGCTATTGCTCATCGTCTATCTACTATACAGGATGCTCATACTATCCTGGTTATGCATAAAGGCCAAATACGGGAGGTGGGCAACCATCATGAATTACTTGAGCAAGAAAATGGCATTTATCGTAAACTATACGAATTACAATACAAGGACCAATCGGTGCAAGTCTGATTTTTCTTATTTGATTGCTTTAACTACTCCATAACGGTATAGTCCAAAGAGTCCTCTTTTTGATTCGTACTCTACTAATTTAAAGGTGTTTTGTAGTTCGGTTATAATTTCAGAATGGATATAGACCCCGTGTAGCATCATCCAGCGATAAAACCAATTAGAAGAAGTCGACAAAAAGTCAACCATATAAAGTACTCCTGAATCCTTCATGTTTTCGTGTATAGATTCAATGAGTGATGGTATATTTTCATTCATACTCATTGAATAGGAGCAGATAAAGCAGTCCACGAATGAATGTTGTAGTGAGTTCGAGGAAAAATATTCTTCACGTAATTGTACATTTTTGAGCTTCTGTATTTTTTTATAAGCTTTGTTTAACATATGAGCAGATGCGTCAAATCCATAAAACTCACTGTGTTTAAACACCGGTGCTAGCGCAGATAGGTGATATCCTGTGCCACATCCAATTTCAACTATACAAGATCTGTAACAAGATGTAGAAGAATTTTTTTTTTCAAGCACTTCTAATTCAATTCTTAGATAATCATCAAGCCACTTTCTACCCCATAAAATAGCCCATCTGGTAGCATCGTAAAGATGACTATTCCAACGGTAATAGCGTTTAAGATGTCGCTCCGTCTTTGATATTTCCTGTGTTTCATTCATCAAATGGCTTGATTAACGAGAGATTAAATAAGTACTCGAGTAGCTGTACACTCGGTCTTCTCTCAATTCATTCCTTTTCATTTGTTTCACCATACATTTATTGGAGACAAGTTCATCAATCCACGGTACCGTTTCATAGGAAGATCGAAATAAAATTTTAGTGACTGATGAGAGCTCATTTAGGCGATCCCAGGTCTCTTTTAGCTCGATAAAGCCCTTATTGTTATTATATAACCAATCTTGATGATCCAATAGATTAACATGCGTATAGGACATAGAGCTGTTGTTGTTTAGTGCATCTAGTAATGATGAATGGCCCAATGAAATATGACTAATGCACTCCTTTAACCTCAGGAAATTGTGTGCTTGCAAATATATTGGTGCAAAACTAGGGTCATAGCATCCTTCCCAATATAATCTCCAATATGGATTTTCAGATAGATTTTGTTGAACCAAAAGTGTATATAAAGTATCCTTTAAAAATGGAAGTAAAGGACCTATGCTCTGCTGCTGGCTCTTTGGGATCCCCCCAAGATAGAGTACCCAAGGGTGAACCCACCAGGCTAATGACCAATGCTGAGTCATTTTATTCCACAGTGGCTCGAATAGTCCCTGTCTTGTTTCCATATCTTCAGTATGTATAAACTCGGTAATGTTTTTTTCCACGCCCATATGGCGAATACTAAACAGTAATAATCGTGATAACCAACCGGTGGTACCGTATCGATAAAATCCCATTCCTTGAGGGGCGAAAAGATGTTGTTTGCGACTCCAAAATAATCGTGCTTGCGGAGTTAAATGGGGCAATAAATCATCAAAATACCTGTGGTAGTTTGGTACTTTACCCACGCCAAAAAACGCCCAAAATACATCAAAATCATACGCTGATATGATATATTTTTTTAGCTCAACCAAATGTAGCTGAATGGGATTGATATCTACCGCATGAATGGAAGAGACTCCCTCTAATGCATAGGTAAAAAGATGGTCGCCCGCACTTGCAATGGTTAAAATGGAGGAATTTTGATCGAGTTGAAGGAGATTTTGATCAATCGTTACATCTTCCCAGCTTATGGTATAGATTAGTTTTTTTGTAAAGAATAAAGGTAAACTCATTGACTAAGAGCAACTCTTTTACCTTCACTGCTCCCATTTACAAAGTGGAAAATTTCGTACATTATTTAGGATCAACAAATTAAGATTTGTACAAAATGAATGGAAATAAGAAATCAACTGCAAGCCGATTACGAAACGGTATTAGATTAGTTGGTAAGATACTTTTTTCATCTAAAACAGATGGGCAGACTCCTAGTTCAACGTCTTCGCCTTCACAAGTAAACCCTCAGTGGGATTGGTTGAAGAACGAATATCAAAAAGAGTATAGAATATTGAGAAGGAAAGCTAGAATACATCCTGAAAAAGCCGTAATGGGGGCTTTATTGGTTGGGTTTCTCTTGGGCTTGGGTACATTGAATAGGGTAAATCGGAAACGAAAATAAACATACAATATGGCGGTTATAAACGAACAATTACAGGAACATTTTCAGCGGTTAGATGCGCTAAGGGGGTATCTTTGACTACGATAAACGAAGCGTTCGAATCATTGAGTTAACCCAGCAGACACAGGATCCTTCCTTTTGGAATGATCCGGTAGAGGCCCAAAAAGTTATGAAGGATTTGGGATATCAAAAATCCTTGATTCAGGATTGGGATACTCTTAACAGTCTTAAGGAAAGCATTACGGTTTACTTAGAATTTATTGAAATGGGAGAGCCTGTTGAGCAAGAATTATCAATTGAAACCGAAAAATTTCTTACCCAATTAGATGCACTTGAACTAAAAAATATGCTCAAGGAAGAAGATGATCATCGTGATGCAGTGGTCCAATTTAGTCCCGGTGCCGGAGGTACAGAAAGTCAAGATTGGGCTGAAATGTTATATCGAATGTACACGAGGTGGGCCGATCAAAATGGGTATAAGGTTTCCGTTATGGACTATCAAGACGGTGAGGTAGCTGGTTTAAAAAGTGCTACTATAGAGGTTCAGGGCGAGAATGCCTATGGATTTTTAAAAGCGGAAAGTGGTGTTCATCGATTGGTACGAGTATCACCCTTTGATAGTAATGCTCGACGTCATACTTCTTTTTGTTCCGTATTTATTTCTCCTCTGGTTGATGATACCATTGAGCTAGACATTAACGAGAAGGATATTGAACTACAACGTTTTCACTCCTCAGGTGCGGGTGGGCAGAATGTAAATAAAGTGGAAACAGGAGTTCGACTTATTTGGACTGGTAAACTATCCGATGGCCGTGATGAAAAAGTTGTAGCAGAGTGTCAACAGGAGCGATCTCAACTTCAAAATCGGGAGAAAGCCTTGGTCTTATTGAAATCTAGAATATACGAACTAGAGAAAGAAATTAGGGAGGCTGAGAAAGCTAGATTAGAAGGAACAAAAGGGAAAAATGAATGGGGATCTCAGATAAGAAGTTATGTATTTGACGATCAACGAGTAAAAGACCATCGAACCGGGCATGAAACATCCAATGTTTCAGGGGTTATGGATGGTGATTTGAATGATTTCATAAAAGCATATTTACTACTACAAGCCTATGCATAAATATGACATGCTTATCATTGGAAGTGGTTTAGCAGGCCTTTCTTTCGCTTTAAAAGCGGCACAATCTGCACGGGTGGCGGTAATCACAAAAAATGAACTCAAAGAAACCAATACCTGGTATGCCCAAGGCGGGATTGCTGGAGTAATGGATTTAAATCATGACTCTTTCGAAAAACACATTCAGGACACATTAGTAGCAGGCGCAGGACTGTGTGATACCAATGCAGTGTCAAAAATGGTGTATAAAGCCCCAAAACTAATTCAAGAACTGGTAGATTATGGGGTTGGTTTTACTCGTAAAGGGGATCAATTAGACCTAGGAAAAGAAGGGGGGCATTCCGAAAATCGGATTGTTCATGCAGCGGATGCGACGGGTAGAGAGGTAGAAAATGTGCTTGCGAAAAGGGTAAAAAATCATCCTAACATTGACGTTTTTGAATATTTTTTTGCAATGGAATTGCTTACCGAACATCATCTAGGTAAGAAGGTTAAATATTTGCCTGAAATCCACTGTTTTGGCGTTTATGCTCTAAATTGTAAAGAAGGAATTGTAGAGACATTTTTAGCTAAGAAAACAGTGCTAGCTACCGGCGGTATTGGTGAGGTTTATGCTCATACCACAAATCCCAGCATTGCAACAGGGGATGGTATTGCTATGGCCTATAGAGCAAAGGCCTATATACAGCACATGGAATTCGTGCAATTTCACCCGACTACACTACAAATTCCAGAAGCTGATTCTTATTTAATTACCGAAGCATTACGTGGTTTTGGAGCTATTTTAAGGAATTCATCCGGGCATGCCTTTATGAAAGATTATGATAAAAGAGGTGAACTTGCCCCAAGGGATATAGTGGCTCGCGCTATAGACGATCAACTTAAAAAAAGAGGAGACAAAGCAGTCTTTTTAGATGCATCCAGTCTTGAGTCTTCTGTATTATTGGAACACTTCCCAAACATTGCCAAAGAATGCGCAAAATACGGTTTAGATATCACTAAAGATTATATTCCAGTAGTCCCTGCTGCTCATTATTTGTGTGGAGGCATACGGGTTGATGAATTTGGTCAAAGTTCAATAAAACACCTTTATGCCATAGGTGAGACTGCATGTACTGGTGTTCACGGGGCAAATCGGTTAGCGTCGAACAGTTTGCTTGAAGCATTGCATTATGCGGACACCGCTGTAAGCCATGCTTTAAAACAATATGACAACCTTGATTTTGAAACGCGTATACCCGATTGGAATGTCGAGGGTACTTTCAATAATAAAGAGTGGATTTTAGTGTCTCACAACCGTGAAGAGCTTCAACAAGTAATGTGGGATTATGTAGGAATTGTACGCAGTGATATGAGATTAGAAAGAGCGCTTAGGCGACAAACCCTTTTATATAATGAAGTAGAAGAGTTTTATCATAGAACCAGTTTAACTCCTGAATTACTCGAATTGCGTAATCTAATAAGTATTGCCTATTTAATCATTCAAGCTGCAATGGCAAGAAAGGAGAGTTGTGGCCTCCATTATAATGTAGATTATGAAACGTATGGGCGGCCCAGTTTAAGCGACATTTAAATATGGAAAATGTAGTCAAACCTATATGCCGGTGGGGTATAACCGGTGAGATTGGAGCTGGTAAAAGTACTGTCGCTGCTTTTATTACTCAGTTTGGTATACCAGTATTGGACCTTGACTCAATAGCCAAACAATTAATGCAAAATAATGAATACCTGCGTGCTCAAATTAAAAGGGAGTTTGGGGACCATGCGTACATTGGCGATGAACTAAATAGGGGATACTTAGCCGAAAAAGCCTTTAAAAAAGGGCAAGTTGGTAGACTTAATGCGCTGGTACATCCTGCAGTATATGAAGAAGTGGCGAGACTGGAGTTAGCATTTGCCGAACAAGGTCAAAATATTATTGCTAAAGAAAGCGCATTATTACTCCAACACGGGCGCCCTAAAGACATAGACTTTATAATTTGGGTTCAATCGAGCAGAGAAAATCGCAGAAATAGATTGTCAAAAAGACCCCATTTAACACAGACGGACCTTGAGGCGAGAATAAAGCATCAATCCTCCTTGCACCTTTCCCAACATCTTGATAAGGATCGTGATAGAGTTCTTTACAATAACGAAACTATTCAAGCACTACACAAAAAGGTATCACAGCTAACTTCACAGCTTAAAATCGAATGCGATACCCTTCTTCAATCCCGTGTGTGATAGCATAACCACCATTTGTTTCAACCACATATTTTGCTGGGGACCCGGAAGGAAGTCCTTTTTCAGAAAAGGGGGGGGTTGAATGATATATGCTAACAATGACACTATCTGCATTCACATACATGATATCCAAAGGGAGTGGTGTATTTGCCATCCAAAAACTTAAGGGTTCTTCCTTGTCAAAAATAAATAGCATCCCATGGTTTTCAGGAAGTTCTCTTACATCCATTAATCCCTGACTCCGCTCCATTATATCATCCGATATTTGCACCTCAACGCTACTAATTTGATCCATGTCAGCGTCAAGGAAATGTACTGTTTGTTCAGGAATGACTACTCGTCCATTGTAGGTAGAAGAGTTGGATTTTGAAGTTTTACTCTCGCCACAGCTGATTAAAACAATAAAAAATAAAAGAATGGTAGGGAATACTACCTTATTTAATTTCAAAAGATTGCTCATGAGTGGTTGATCCGTTGGTTATTTGAACTGTATAAGTACCTCTTTCAAGGTAACTGTTCGTTATTGGGTTCCATAGGTTCCATTTAAAGGTGTTAAATCCTGTTTGTACTTCCATAGTGGTCGAGTAAAGGGACGCTTCGTCCTGTTTAACATCTATGACGACTTCAAAAGAGCCCGTTGTTTGGTTTCTTTTTCTATTTGAGGACTCCTGAACAAAAAATAATGCCTCAAAATTTGGCTCAAATGGTTCACGATAGTCTACCGATTGTGACCCCCATCTACTAGAGTAGCGCATATCACTCAGGCTGAATAAGGTCGTGGATTCGTTTATCCTAGGAACTAACTCATGAAAAGGAGTCACATCGAGTACATAAATACTACGACCATGTGTAGCTACTACCAATTCAAAATCGCGGGGATGAACGACCATATCATAGGAGGCAACGTTGGGTATGTTATTAAGCAGATGCCACTCTTTTCCATCATTAAAACTTACATAGCTACCGTGATCGAGTCCTGCGTATAAAATTTGTGGTTGGATAGGGTCTTGTACCACAATATTGACAACATCATCCGGTAAGTTACCCTTAACTGATACCCAAGTTTCACCAAAATCAGTGGTTTTATACACATAGGTTACAAATTCGTCAAATCGATATCCATTCAATGAAACATAAGCTGTTGAGGCGTCATGTGATGAGGCATGCACCTCTGAAATCCAACGGTAGGCGGGTAGACCTTCGCTCACATCTATCCATGTAGCACCCCCATCTGTGGTACGTTGAACTTTTCCGTCATCGGTTCCAATCCAAATAATTTCAAAAGAGAGGGGGGACTCAGCAATAGTAGTAATGGTGGAAAAAGGAACATCTCCATTGGGTAGGTTATAACTTAGATCAGGACTAATTGCTTTCCAGTTTTTTCCTTCATCAAACGACCGATTTAAGCGTTGTGAGCCAAAATATACAATATCAGGATTATGATGACTGAGTTCAACGGGTGTGTTCCAATTGTAGCGGTACCGCTGTTCACCCACTTCGTGGCGTGGGGTTATTCGATATGAGGTTCCGTCACTTAGATCTCTTCGAACATAGTTACCATATTGAAATCCCACGTAAACTATGTCGCTATTTTCTGGATGTGGGTTGACGTGCATGCCATCTCCACCATAAAGACGCTCCCAGGGTTGTTCTCTGTTTGGTGTGGACCTGGAGGAGCCTTTCCATGTACCATTGTCCTGCAAGCCACCGTAAATATTATAAGGTGTATCCATATCTACATTCACGGTATAAAATTGACCCACTGGAGCTACGTTATGGTGAATGAAGTTTTCCCCGCCATCTTTACTTTCATATAAGCCACCATCATTACCCAGCAAAAGATGCTCTCCGTCTTTGGGGTTTATCCATAAGGCTTGATGATCTACATGGATACGTTGATTTTCGGCTATGGGCGACCAGTTCTTACCAGCATCGGTTGATTTTAACATTGGAACACCCATTATATAAAGCGTGTTAGCATCGCTAGGATCTACTCGAATCTCACCAAAATAATATCCATACGTAAAATAAACGTTGTCTAATGCTATGTCATGTGTTTTTTCCCATGATTCCCCACCGTTATCGGTTTTATAGACTTCAGCGCCAATAACTTCAGTGTCAAAAAGGTCTGCATTAGCATCACCTAAATAGTCTGCTAGGGCACTAGGGGGGTATTTGCTAGCTCTTATGTCTTCCTTAACACCTAGTGCAGTATACTTAGTTGGAAAACCATTACGTCGTAAAAATTGATTGAGTTCTTCATTATCTAGTGATAAAAAATCTGTTGTATTCATGTCTCGAAACGCATCAGCCAGTAATCCCCTGTTTCCTTCATCATTAGACTCGACTTTACGAACGTCTTGATTATCGATTAGAGCATAGATACGATCAGGATTATCTGCACTTATACTCAGACCAATTCTTCCTAAAGTTGTGCCAGTTGGTAGGCCATCCGATGATAATACCCAGTTATTTCCTCCATCTTTGGAATGATAAACCTCAGAACCGGCACCGCTCTCCACAAAATTCCAGGCTTCTCTAGAGCGTTCCCAAGTAGCGGCCCACAATAAATCTGGATTATCGGGGTGAATAATTAGGTCAATCACTCCAGTGCTATCATTAATGAAAAGAGTTTTTTCCCAAGTTTGTCCACCATCTTTGGTCAAATATACCCCCCGTTCCTCATTTTTCGAGTACAATGCACCCATACTACCTACCCATACAACATCTGGATTTTCGGGATGAATGATAATTCTACCAATATGCTGTGTGCCTTCTAAGCCCATGAGTATCCAAGTATTTCCTGCATCAGTTGTTTTATAGACTCCGGTACCTGCATAGGTACTACGGCTCGAATTATTTTCTCCAGTACCAGCCCACAAGATGTTTGGGTTAGAATTCGAAATAGCTATGTCACCTATTCCCATGACGCCGCCTTGGTTGTCAAATACGGGTTGCATAGTAGCTCCTCCATTGATGGTCTTAAATATACCGGCCGAACCGAAGCCCACGTAAAAAATCCTCGACGTATCTGGATGCACAGCAATGTCAGATACCCGGCCACTCATGGTAACTGGACCGACATTACGAATAGGGTAGGAGTGCAATATTGATTGTTCTCTGTGCTCATTGCGTTCTTGCACACTGTTCATAAGCTGTTCGGTGCTTGTAGCATCCGGTTTGGTAAGCTGAGCTTGTAATGGGAGGGTGAAAAAAATTACTGCTGTTAAACAAAGACCTGTAATCTTCATAATAATCAATAGTTGTTGTAAGGTTGATTGAAAAGAAACGTGAACTACTTTGTGGGATTGCTCATGAGTATGTTAGTACCATCTATCATGCTCATGTATCTTCTATTTTTAGTTGGCATAGTTGTATGCATTGTTATCTGACTAAAGTAGAAAGTAATAGACATTACTACAAAAAAGGAACAACATTATTTTGAGGAACCAAGGTGCATTATTCTACAGAGTGCACTTTATAATTCTACTGAAATTGAAATTGACGCCATTTTAACCTATCTTAGTAGTCTTAGTGGGCGCCGAGGGGTTCCCGCTTTTTTTATTTTTTATAACTATAGTTAAAGCAAAAGTTTACTCAGTACAAACAGCATGGAAACCAGCACGGAAAAAATCTTCGAATTAGCACAGCAATGTGCTTCCTCGCACGGTGTGTTTGTGGTAGATGTGGAAATCAAACACACTACGCCCATGGAGTTGTGGATTTATCTCGACAAAGAAGAGGAGGATCTATCCATCGATGTTTGTTCTAAAATTAGC
>Ga0233432_10000921_pt1 | contig 28400 bp, 27 predicted proteins | sample SI_122_August201_6_FD_179870 | JGI IMG/M metagenome (GOLD analysis project Ga0233432, IMG submission 179870) | Seawater microbial communities from Saanich Inlet, British Columbia, Canada - SI_122_August2016_10_MG | ecosystem: Environmental > Aquatic > Marine > Inlet | place: Canada: British... | reverse complement strand
GTACTGAACACATCGGCATTTTTATAAAAGAAAAAAATATAAAATTTTGGGCTCGTAGTTTCAACTCAGATAGAATTGACCCTATTTATTCTAAATTAACTCAATATTTGTTAGAACAAAAAATTATTCTATTCGACAAAACATCTCCTTATGGAAATGTCTATAAAATAAACTCGCTAAATTAAATCCAAAATTAAACCAACTAAAGATTCGTTTGAATCTTCATTAAGTAACTCTTGCAATTGAATCGGGTCTTTCGTGAAAAAATATATTAAGATATGCAGACAAGCTCTCGATGACAGCATTCCCTCATCGTATTTTTGAAATAATTTTATTAAATCTTTATGTACTCCAATACTCTCACATTCTACTAAAAAGTGTTGCCTATGCTTATAAATAAACCTATCGAGAGTACCTTCTGGGTCGCTATAAGGTAAAACCTCTGCATTTACACTACGGTACATATTTTTATCTGAACTCGTGCTTTCTTTAATTTTAACTCGTTCAAGACCAACTACCATGATTTCATAAGTCCCATCATTATTTTTTGTAGATTGAATAACTTCTGTCAAACAGCCCATTTTTTCAAACTCTGGTGCAAGGTAATAATCCATGTCATCTTTTGGATTCATCTGTGACATAACTAAATACTGTGGAGTACACTTGATAACCTTTTCTATCATTTGAACATAACGTGGTTCAAAAATACGTAAAGGCAAAACTATCCCAGGCAATACTACAAATTTTGGCAGACTAAATAGGGGAAGATTATCCATATCTTTGCTAACTTATTTTTTTCAATACCTCATCAACAACAACATCGAGATCTAGCATCACTGAATCTCTGCTTGCGCGTGTCCTGTATTCTACTTTATTTTCCTTTAAATTTTTTGGGCTAAAAATTAATCTGTGAGGTATGCCCAATAAATCTGCATCGCTAAATTGGAAACCCGCTTTTTCTCCACGATCATCTAATATAACTTCAACACCTTTTTCCCGTAACTCATTATATACCTTTTCAGCTTTAGCTAAACCCTCTTCTTTTTTCAGATCTAAAACATTAATTTGGACCGTGTATGGTGCAATTGACTCTGGCCAAATTGGACCAAATTTATCGTGATGTTCTTCTACGACACAAGCCAGTAATCTTCCAATACCTATACCATAACACCCCATGATTGGAGTTTTTGCTTTACCATTTTTATCGAGGTAAGTCATTTTCATACTCTTAGAGTACTTATCACCCAACTTAAAAATGTTGCCTATCTCAACTCCGCGTTTCATGTTAAGAGGCTCACTACATTTTGGACAAGCGTCGCCTTCTTTAACCGAACTTATATCCGCCCATTCGAATTCTGTATTTTGAAGATCTCTAGCTATAGAAAAACCCTTTAAATGGATATCTTTCTTATTTGCTCCTGCAATTAGGTTTTCTCTATCGAATAATGATTTATCAATAAATAATTTTGATTTTAAGTCTCCCTCAACCTTCGGAGAAGCAAAACCTGGTGTCATACCAGCTGATTCAATAAGAGCATCATCTGCCATGAGAAGTTCGCTTTCTTGCAAAAGACCTTTTACCTTAACTTCATTTATTTCTAAATCTCCTCGAATAAGCATCGTAATCAATTCATTTTTTGTATTCTTGTAGAAAACACATTTTGCGGTATTTTTCTCACTCATATCTAAAAATTGTGCCACCTCTTCAATGGTTTTTTTATCAGGTGTGAAAACTTCTTCTAAATCTTTTTTATGATCTTCAATCTTAGAGTGTTCTGTTGTAGCTATATCGCGGTTAGCTTTGTAGTCACACTTTGAACACAATAACAAAGTGTCTTCTCCAATATCTAATACGGACATAAATTCGTGTGACATACCACCACCCATCATTCCTGTATCTGATTCTACTGAAACAAAATTTTTCAAACCCACTGCAGAAAAAATTCGTTCGTATCCTTTAAAAAGTTCGTCATAAGTTTTAGTTAAACATTCATCATCCGTGTGAAAGCTATAGGCATCTTTCATTGTAAATTCTCTCACTCTGATAAGACCTCCTCGAGATCTAGCTTCATCTCTAAATTTCGTTTGAATTTGAAAAATAGTAAAAGGTAATTGTTTATAACTGAAAATATCAGAACGAGCTAAATGCACAGATGCTTCCTCATGGGTCATTCCCAACACATAATTTGCTCCTGATCTATCTTTAAAACGCAATAACTCATCGCCAACAGCTTCGTAACGACCTGTTTCGCTCCAAAGCTCTTTAGGTAGGACCACGGGGAATAAAACTTCTTGGCAATCCAGGTTTTCCATTTCATTTCGAATAATTGCCTCAATTTTCCGAACAACTTTTACTGCTAGTGGTAACAAGGTATATAACCCAGACCCAACTTGACGGATATAGCCCCCCCTGAGTAATAATTGATGGCTGATAATTTGTGCCTCTTTAGGGGCATCTTTATCCCTTCTACCAACTAGTTTTGTCATTCTCATATCGTTTATCTCTCTTATTTATATGAATTCTAGTTCATGTAAACTTTTTCTTTCAAAAATCAGATCCATGCTAAAATAATTGATCCTTACACAAGCTAGGAATCACAAATAGTATTTTATTTCAATGCCAAACTATTTTAAGAATCTAGAAGAAACAATTGCAAATGTTGAAAACGAGAAATTAACATTTAGTAAAAGAATTAGGTTTTGGATTACTTCACATCTACGCATCATTTGGAGTTTAATCATGATGCTTATTTTGTTTTTTTTATGCTTATGGGTAACGCTCAAAGCAAGCAATGAAAAACCAACTGGGGCACTCATTGAGCCTCTTATTGAAGATAGTGCGAAAGGAGTATTAGAGAATTAACCATAATACTCTTTGTTCTTTAATAATGCACATCGAGTTAAATTATGATTACAAATAAAGTTACCGCTGTCGTTTTTCCTAAAACAGTCAGCAAAAATTCTTGAAATACAACTTTTAATTACTGGCAAAAATATTTTACTAATATTTGGTTCATGCAGCCTTAAATCAAACATCTTTTGATACAATAATTATCGCAACGCTATCTCCTTCATTTTTTATTGTTTCTCAAACCAAAGAACTAAAGTCTACTCAACAGGGAAACTAGAGATATTCGTTATTGTTAAGAAATGATAACGATATTTAATTTTCATCTATAATATTGATGGTGCTTTACATTTTTCATATCATTTACAATATAATTATATTTCTTTTTGAATAATATTTTTGATATCAGTTAGTGTAGAATTTGCCATTTATTTTTATATCATAAGCACTTTTGCTTTGGTTGTTATTTTTTGGTTTTATTGGAAAACTAAAGATTTTGCAAACATAGATGATTTTAAATATAAAGGAAGATTGCCCTTTAAAACCTGCGAATTATGTCAATCGAGATATCTCGATAATTCAAATCAACCCTATACTTCTTGCCCTAAATGTTCACATTTAACTCCAATTAATCCAAGAAAATAAAATTTGAATACTTTATTCAGTTTCAACTCACTTAACACATGATTTAAGAGCTATTGGTAAAATTCTCAACTACCGTTTGAATTTAATCTCACATCACATTTAAGATCAAGTTTTAAATTTTCATAGTTAGTCTAACACAAAACAACTTTAAATAAATTTAAACTAGACCCGCAATGGAAGCATTCTAAAACACTATTAGGACTTTAAATTCTAATCAATTTGATTACAGCCATAAATTTAGATCCCATATTTTTTCTAAATTGGATTCATCAATTGATTTATCTTTTTTTAATTGCTGGTTTTTGTCATTAATTTTAGGCTTTATATACATTTGCATATCATTAGGTAGTGGAGCGTAAATTTCACAAAGCTCCTTAGTTCCTGGATGAATAAACCTTGAGTAATAACTATGCAGAGCCTGTCTTGACATATTCTCGGAACCCCCGTATAAAACATCCCCTGTTAGTGGGTAGCCTTCATGTGCCATGTGCACTCTTATCTGATGTTGCCGTCCAGTATATAACTTAATACCAACAAGAGCACAATCTTCAAACTCTATCAGTTTTTTGTAAAGTGTTTTCGCAGTTTTACCTTCACCGACCTCACAGACACCCATTTTTTTTACGAAAGGGTGAGAAACTTCAGTTATAGGTACTTCTATTAAGCCTTCATCTTTTTTGGGAACTCCATCACAAATAGCTAAATATATTTTATCTATACTGTGCTCTAGAATCTGTTTTTGAATTACTTGGTGAGCTTCATTTGTTTTAGGTAATAAAACTATGCCAGAAGTGTTCTTATCTAAACGCTGCAATAACCCCTGTCTAATTGGAGATCCTTGTTTTTCATAATAATAGTGTACAGCATTTAAGACAGTTCCACTCGTAACAGATCCCGCCGGGTGCATCATCATCCCTGCGGGTTTATTGATAGCAAGTAAATAATCGTCCTCAAACAGTATGTCGAGATCTATTTCTGAGGAAGCAATAACTTCTCGATTTGGGTCGAGTAAAACGCGTACTTGCTCGCCACCTCGTAGCTTAAAACTCGCCTGAATAGGTTTTGAATTAACTAAAATACGTTTTTTTTTGAATAAAATTTGTATTTGAGTCCTTGAACGCGTCACCATTTTTTGTTTAAGAAAAAGGTCAACTCTAATTGGGAGTGGTTTTAATGTAGGGTCAACAAACCAATCAACTGCTTCAGTTGGTTTTGAAAAGTCTTTTTGCAAACAGATTAAACTAAATATCTTTAGGGATTATTTTCACTATGGTTAAGCTAGCATCCCAAAGGTCTTTATCTTTTTTTGTTCTTGTGAAAGTCAGTGTTTTTACATTAGAATCACCAAGTTTTTCTACTTCAATTAAAAACTTAATGACATTTTTTAATTTTTCTTCTTTTAAACTTAGTTTTATGCTTTTTTCTCTAAAGGTACGTTTATCGACAATATCATCACCTGTACTACGTGGAGATTTTAAACCGTGAGTTTTAGCAATTCTCAAAACATTCGACATTTCTAAATCGCCTTTGCTTCGTTCATCTAGTTTTTCTTTATTAAGTCTAATTCTTTCTTGCTGATGATGCACCTCTTCTCCAACTTTATTGAAGTCAGATAGAGCTTTTGCACTGCGTCTAGATAAATTTTTTGTCTTTTTTAACTGCTGGCCCATATAAAAATATACACCAAATGCCGTCAAAATGACGACAAAAAAGGTCGTGTATAGTTTCTGATAATTATTCATCTTTTTTCAAAGAAGTTTTAAAAGTAAATTTATAGTGTATTTTTTCTTCTGCTGGCATGCCTTTAACTTCAGGTGGAATAATCTTCTTTATTTTGGAGGCTTTAATATCAGGCATTTCAAAAGTTGACTGGTTCTTAAAAAGAGATTTCAATTTATAGGCTCTATCTTGCTCAGAAGTAGTCCCTATCAAAGTAATACTTTTTTTATTTATTGCCGCTCTAGTTATTAAGACCTCTTTATCTTGTTCTATAAATAAAAACAATTGACCCAGTGCTTGTAGAGAGGAAAAATTTTGATCATCATCTTTTGATTTATTTGAATCTACAATAGCAACACCACCTTTTCTAGCTAATTCATCTCTTTGAATCCTTGGAACTATACTTTTGGGAAAAGGTTCTCCGGGAAGTAGCTTTTTCCAATTACTTCTCGTCTGTTGTTCATAAGCCGTTTTTCTTTGGCCTTCTGCTTTATTCAGTTTATAATTCTTCCATGCAAAAGCACCTATGCATGACAATAGTGCGATAAATAATAATACTGCAGGAATCAATACTTTTTCTTCAATTCCTTTTTGAGCAAACTCTCCCTTTCTGTAATCTAGTTGTTTATTATCTGGACTCTTTAATGAATATTCCATAAAACAATCCGCATAAAGCGAGGTTTCAATTTCTTCATAACTCTCACAATTCACAAAACCCTTTATTAAATCAATATTTGATAAATCAGGATGAATGAAACACTTTTTAATACCTGATAAATCTGTAAGCGAAAATTTCAACACTTTTTGAATATTTTCTGGTGAATCATTATCTTTAAACATACCTAGCATTAAATGCGGCAGTTGTTCTTTTTGCAATAAACTGCAAAACCTAACTCTTCCTAGAGGATCTTTTTGAAACTGTATGCTAGGTTCATTGAGAGAATCCTTAACCATTGCCATTTCTGCCGGCTGGATATCAAGTGAATTGAGTGAATATTCATTAGCTAATTCAGTCCATTCTTCCAATAAAGATCGTCTTATCCAAAAGGCTAAAATTGAGCTTGAGCCTGCCTTTGAATCGAGCACCTGAAAATCAAAAGCATAATCTTCGATATCGTTAGGTAATTCTTCTTCTAAATAGTTTTCTAAAACCTGGCCAAGTTGTGCCTCTGTAAAGGGAACCATTTGAGCAACGGACTGACAAAGAGGAAAATCAACCAGCATGCGGAAATCCTCTGACACGCCGAATCCTATATCTTTTTGGGCTGTTTTAAATATAGACTCCACTGTTGCCATCGCTTGATCAACTTCATCACCTCCCAAGCTGTACTCTTTACTGATAATTTCTCCAGTCTTACTCGGACGAGAAAACCTAATGAAATTCTTACTGCAATAAATTCCAACCATTAGAAATGAAGGTCTTTCAACAGTTTTAATTGCTCATTATTCAAGTCGAATATTTTAAAAAATATTTGATCCAGTTCATTTTTCAAATCTACAATTTCTCTACTTTTTCCATTAGGCTTGCATTTTATCAATGACTCCAGTTGCACGACTTTATTCTCAACATCTGGAACAATTCCATCAAAAAATTTAGAGGGAAGCGGAAACTGTTTTATATCGTGAATGCTTAAAAATGAAGCATCTGCTCCTTCTCGAGGTATGGGATTAAACATTTTATTTAAATAAAAATCAAATATTCTAGAATTAAAAAATGCTAAACAGCATAAAAGACTTATCTTTTTGCGTTTTTTAGGGATTAAACCATACGAGCTTTTTCCAAAGGCTCTCTTTTGTGCATCAAAGGCCGCTTTAAAAGGAGGAGCATTGCTATATAGAATTATTTTTTTCGGAGAAGAAAAAATGTCCAGTGACGGACCAGAAATAACAGGCGTTGTATCACCATTCCAAAAATAAGCGGCACCTCTTATGCAATAAGGTTCAACTTGATTATTCATAATAAATTCAATATCACTTTCATTTTCTCTATTTTTCGTTAAATGTCGTATTGGGTGCTTCATACTGATACCCTGATATATATCAAAATATTGATCAATCGTGGCAAAGCTTTCCAATTGGTTAATAATATGGTCGCTAATCACTTTGCTTTTCCCTTCGACTTCTTTATACAGTTTTATAGAAAAACCCTTGGCAATTTTTCGTTCTACGATTTCATAATCCGAAATCAATTGAACCACCTTAAATAAACCCTTTTCATTAAAAATTTGTGCATTTATATCAATACTATCAGAACACATTAAAATGATTTTATTTTTAGGATTAATTTTTTTAATCTGAGTTAGTTTATTTACAAAAGTAGGATTCGATAAATTTTCATCCGCTTCAATCAAACACGATACCTGCTTTGATTTTTTAAGCTTTTTTAGATATTGAGCAAGTGATTCAAAATTTTTAACCGATATCGAGCGGTTATTTAAATACTTAGCCAACTCCTTACAACTCGAAGAATGACATATAAAATCAACTATTGGTAATGTTTTTACCCATCGATGTTTTTTTTCAGACATTCTTCATTGATTTTTTTTACAGTGCTTATACAATGCTAATGCTCTTTTTTAACTGGCAAATAGCTGAGGGTCTAACATTATATCCTTGGGGGCTTCATTCATTCTGCGCATGCGGAAGAGGGGTTCACCACTTTTAGATAAACCAAGACCATATGCATTGCTCGTTGGAAAAGAGACTTTTTAAAACGTTGCTCTCTTTCAATTCTACTACTTATTTGTTTGGCAATGTTTATTGTATTTTTTTAACCACCATTCTACCTGGGGTATTTGCCACTCATAATCCACATCTAAAGCTGCTTCTTGCTTAATAGGATAAATTTTATTGCCCATCCATTTTTGAGGTAATAAACCTTCATCCATTTTTTCCAAACAGTGTGGTCGAATAATCGAAAAACTCATATCTGCAAACAAGACATCTCCCTGTGAATCACGATCGCAGTTAAGGGTTTTAGGGTCGCCAAACGTTTCAAAAGGAACAAAAGGCTGTAAGGTTCCATCTGGCATTTGCTTTCTCGCTCTAAGCGGCGACCACATGTTATACCTCGATACCGAAACGGCTGAATCTAATTCTGGATTATTTCTAAGAGCCCGAATCCCTTCGGACAAACGCTCAGGCAGCACCATGGGTCCATTACAAAAAAGCAGTACAACCATTTCTAATTCTTCTGAATTATTAGCGCGTATAACTTCATAGCCATGTTTATAAGCATCATCACCAAGAGCAGTATTATTACATAAATAATCAGGACGGTCAATTACCTCTACTTTATTTTCAATCGCGATTTTCTTCAATTCAGGATCGTCAGTCGATAAATAAACACTATCTATTTCAGGTGTTTCATGAGCCGCATTCATAGGATAAAAACAAAGAGGATGCCCTAAAACTTCAAAAGTATTTTTTCCTGGAAATCCTTGAGATCCTTTACGTCCTAATAATAATGCCGCAATCATCGCTCACCTTATATTTAAAATTTGTATTCATTCTGTTAAAAACCTCAATTATTCAAACCTTTTAAAACCTCTTTTGAGCGAAAAAAGTTTAACTTTATTTTTTACTTAAAATAACGAGATGACGTTCTTTATTTTCTGGGTTTTTTAACGGAACAATTTCCATTTCAAAAGGTTTACTTAAAAGCTGGCATTCCTCTTCTATTTTTTCTTTTCTCGCTTTATAAAAAATCATCTTTGCATTATCAACACCTAGATCGATAACTTTTGAACTGGTTTTTTCAAGTGAGCCGACGGCACGACTTGTAACACAATCAATTTTTTTCAAATCACTGTCTTCTAATTCTGTACCTACATACACATTTTTAACATTACAGTGTTTTATCATTTTTTTTAAATAGTGAACTTTTTTATTTGACTTATCGAGCAAAAATATTTTTTTCTGCGGCAGGCAAATCGCTAATATCATCCCTGGTAAACCACCTCCAGTTCCGAAATCCAAAATATTTTTTGCATCGCCAAAATGATTTAAAGCTAAAGCACAGTCCAAAATATGGTCCATGTACAAAACCTCTCTAGTGATTTTTCTAGAGAAAAAGTTCACTTCGCTATTGGTTTTTATTAGTATTTCAAAAAAAACCATCACACGATCAAAAGTATCAGTGTCTATATCACCACAATATTCACGCCACAACTCTAAAAATTTATCTTGCATTAATTTAATATTTTAGTAAAACTCTTTATAAACCTTTGCCCAATCCTGCACATTATTTTCATTTAATTTCAATGCCGCATTCCTTTGCAAACTGCAAAAATGAACCCGGAAAGGGTGCTACAATTTCAGCACAGGGTTCGGTTGGTAAATTCAGTCTATGAGCATGTAGTAAATGATGAGAAACTGAAACGTTTTCTCGATCACCATATAAATTATCTCCGACAATTGGCATTCCGGCTTCTGCTAAATGAACTCTGAGCTGATGGGTTCTACCGGTATGTGGTTTTAAATGCACAAGAGTGTATTCGATACTTTGTTCAGATACTCTGTAGAGCGTTTTTGCAGACAGACCACCCGAACGTACGGAATGAAAAAACTCTTTCCCTGACCGTTCACCTCCCTTTGCTAAATAGGTGTTCCACTGCCCTTCTAATGGCCTTATCTTTCCACTGCAAAGAGCCATGTATTCTTTTTTAACCTCTCTCTTTTTAAACATATCGAACCCTTTTTGCGCACTTTTTTTATTTTTAGCAAATAGTAAAACTCCTGATGTATCCCTATCTAAACGATGTAATAAAATCAGTGTGCCACCATTTTTTTTATCACGCCAATATTTTTGTCCGGCCTCCTCCATTGTAAATCTGTTTGGGTCTCTTGTTTTTTGACTTGGAATTCCCGGAGGTTTATTAAAAGCAATGAATGAATCACATTCGTATAAAACTTCTATTTTAATATTTCGATTTGATTGAGGTTTATCTGCTATATCTATATTACATACGACGGTGTCACCACTTTTTAGCTTGATCGATCCATGTGTTTCTTTTTTTTTATTAACAAAAACCAATCCACTGTCGATAGCATGATTGATAACCTTGGCACTCAATTGGAGATGCTCTTTGAGCATTTTCCTCAAATTAATACCACTCTGAGATTGCGTAACTTTAATGTTTAGTTTAGAAGTCATTTAAAATAAAATGCTCACCACACCAACGCATAATAATCTACTATTTTGAATCACCCTCTTGCTATAGGTTTTCCAGAGAATTGTTTCGTATCTCATGTTAGAGATGCTAGCATAGATAGTCTTTTCGAAGAAGAAAAACAGATTGTAACCCGATATGCCAGAATGCCCCTCAAACACTTCTGTATGGGACGATTAGCATCTCATCAATGTTTGAAAATAATGAAGCTCGACCAACCAATACTGCGTTCTCAACATCGCGAACCCCTTTGGCCCGAACAAGTCGTTGGAAGTATCACTCATAGTGGAGATCTAGCCATAGCAGCTACCGCATATAAAAGTGATTATATTGGTTTAGGCCTTGACTGTGAACGTATAGACCGAAAAATAAATCCAGATATTGGGCGTCGCTTTGCTACCTTAAAAGAACAGGATTGGGTTTATTCAGATAATGATCTAAATAAAATAAATGTCCGTTTATTACAATTATTGAGTGCAAAAGAAGCTGTCTTTAAAGCATTTTTTCCCATCGAAAAAATATTTCTAAGCCTGTTAGACGCTGAAATTAATTTCGATAAAGATCAAATATCTGGTAATCTTTTAAAAAAACCAACAAAACTTTGGGACCTCGACAAGGTTTTTCACCTCAATCAAATCTCATGGGAAGACTATTTGATAAGCTCACTATACTTGCCTAGATGAAAGCCAGCTTCAGTTTATTATTTTTGTGTTTAACGATAAAATGCTGTTTTAGCGCCCCTGTAGAAACACGTTTTTCCATTGGTTCTATTGTCCTCGGTGCAAAACAAAGTTCTTATCGTTTATCGAGTGAACAATTTTTAAAAGAATTAAGAATTCGAACACATATCGACCCTAAAGATCAACATGGATGGACTTGGTTAAAAAGCTCACAAATCCATCAGGCACCTCCATTTATATGGATCATTGTTGGGAATAACGCAAAAATTTCTGAAGAACTAACCACCGGATTACAAAGATTTTTATTCTCTGGCGGAACGGTATTAATTGAAGCAGAAAGAAGCCCTCAAGCACAGCACATGATGAATGAACTGCGCAATAAAGTTTTTTATAAAAGAAAAATATCTATTGTAAAGAAAAATGAGCTCATCACTCGCACTTACTACATTCTTCCTGAAAGCACAGCAAAAACCTTTAAAACAATTCAATACTCTGATCGGATTCTTTGGATTGAATCAAGTGTTCCTATTCTAAACCAAATAAAACCTAACTACGATGCCAATAAAGAAGCCGCGATAAGAAAAGCAACTAATGTCATGCTATATACTCTAACAGGGAGTTATAAAGATGATCTCACACACTTAAAATATTTAATGCGCAGGAAAAAATATTGAATATTTTTTATAGTTTATGTTTGTGCATTGGGTGGGCCCTACACCTATACCTCATGCGTTTGCGCTCTAAACGAGCTAGAATAATACATATCATCATTTCTACTATACTATGGCTAGCATTCATTCCTGTATTTTTCTCTTGGCACAAGGAAATTCCAAAAAGTAATGTATTAAAAGAAACGGGAATCATTCTCATTGACCGTTCGGCCAGTATGGAGTCACGTGATGTTATCGATGAAATTATCGAAAAATGTTCTAGCGATTTTGAGTTAATCACCTGTGGTTTTTCTAATGGGCTAACCAATCCCTATGGTCCAAATGAAGAAAACAAAGAAACTAATTTAACTAAAAGTTTTTCTGATTGCTTACCTCTCATCGATGAACATTTACCTGAATGGGTATGGGTTATCAGTGATGGTGGTTTTGAAAAAGAAGTACATATTCCGCAAACATATGATTCTTTAAAAAAATATATCACTCATATTAAGCCCAAGCAAAAAACCTCTGACTACGGACTTCAGGATTTTAAGACTGACCCAGTTTGGTACACGCGTACAGAAACCGAACTCTCTGTTTCTGTTTATAGAAATTTTGACCAAAAAGATAGTGCTATCAACGTATTACTCCTTATCGATGGGGTCATTAGTAAAACAAAAAAGGTTAACTTTATTAAAGGTCAGAAAAGTACGATTCTAAATCTCACAACAAAAGCTTTGCATTTAGGTCCGAGCTTTATAGAAATAAAAATTGCTGAAGGCCAGGGAGGTTCCTTATTACAAAATGATCACCTCGTTAAAAAAATTCAAGTTTTACGCGACAAACTTCGCATACTTAGAGTGGTAGGTCGACCAACTTGGAGTTCTAAATTTTTAAGAACTTACCTGATGGGGCGAGAGGATATAGACCTAATAGATTTTCACATCTTACGTAGTATTCACGATAGGGTTTTAGCTGCAACCAAAGACTTAGCTTTAATACCTTTTCCAGTGGAAGAACTTTTTGTACAAAATATTGAGTCTTTTGATTTAATCATTTGGCAAAATTTTGATAACCAGTCTTATCCTTTTTTCAAACAACAATATTTACAAAACATAAAAAAATACGTTTTTAACGGTGGAGCAGTTTTATTTTGGTCAGGTAAATTGAAGTGGGATTTTACCAAAGGTCCATTCACTGAAATCATCCCAATATCCAATAAAGGGGCTCACTATATTGCTAAAAAAGCACATATTTCAAATTCAATAAACCAAAGTTTATTACCGAACAATTTGTTGAAAAAAATCAGTACGCTTCCCGAACTAGAGTTCAATGTATTTCCTGGTAAATTACAAAAAAATAGCACTTCTATTTTAGAAATTGATGAAACGCCATTATTAGCTGTTAGAAAATGCCGTAAAGGTCGAGTTTTACAAATCAACTCCGATAGCTTATGGGATTTAAATTTTGCTCAAAATCATTCTGATATTTACAATCAAATCATCAAAACATCGATTATGTGGCTTCAAAAACATCCTGATTTAAATTTAAATTCCTATTCAATGAACAATGAACATTATGTAAAATCCTCTACTGCTGTAGAATTCGAAAATAATTTAAAACAATCTAAAACCCTCTCTTTCTCAAAAGACGGAAAAATCATTGAACAACACGAACTCAAAAATGGATTTAAAAAATTTAATATAAAACTACCATCCATCCCAGGTGTTTACCAACTCAACATCGGCGAACAAGAAAAACGACTCATCGCTTTAAAATACATTGAGAATGAGTTCAAGGAAAATAAGGTTAGTAGAGAAAATATTGAATCTCTAATCAAGCTTAATTTTAAAGAATTAATCCATAACCAAGATTTCCCTGTAAAAGTTGTACACCGGCAGCAGAGCAACTCACTCAAAACGAATGAACCCTACCACGTCACTTGGTTGTATTTAGCCTCTGTCTGCTTATTAATCTTTGGTCATTGGGTTATTGTCTCTAGAAGCCCAATTCACTATAAATAAGAGATTATCTTACGATATTGAAATGAATAAAATGAGCTTTAATGCGGGTTCTGAGTATAAATAAAAAAGGTTCTACTAAATAAATAACCGTTTTTACTTTATGAATTCTTCACTGATTTTATTATATAACTTATCAAAATCGCGATCTTTTGTGCGTTTATTTTGAATCTTTTTTACAGAATAGAGAACACTTTGATGAAGCCTACCACCGTAAAATAATCCTATTTCATTTAATGTATGGTGATAATCGTATGAAATTGTCATAGCCATATGTCTTGCTTCGCTTATATGCCTTTCTCTGCTCGATGACATCATTTTTTGAACACTCACTCCATAACGAATGGCTACAGCCTGACCTATGCTATGTAAATCAAGTCCACCTTCACTATCGCTGCTAAATCCCGTGCATGATAAATGATCTGTTAAAATTTCTTTTACCACTTTCAGTGATAAGTTGTCTTTTTCTAAATTTGAGAATGCAACCAATTGCTTCAATGCACCTAACAATTCGCGATGGTTTTTAAATTTAATCCCTTCTACAAAAGTCAAACACTTAGCACTCAGTTTAACTTTATTTGATTTTAAGTATTCTTTGATAATTTTTTCACGCGTTTGATCTGATGGTCCCGAAAGACGAACCTTTAATCCAGATAGCAAAATATTTACCAATTTAGGTGAAATAGATTCATATTCGCTGAGAGGACGAGTCGAAGTGATAATGATCATTCTCTTCTCTCTCTTTAAAATCTTAATCGTTTGAATGATTTCCTCGATGGTCTTCGTTTTTTTACCATCTAAAATAAAGTCCAAATCTTCAAGAATAAAAACTTTCTTTGAACGAAGTGAATTTCTAAATGAATCCAGGCCATTCGTAATCGCAGCATTTATATAAGAATTAGCAAACTCTTCTGCATGCATTAATGCAACAGTACTTTTTACCATTCCATTAATTATTGCAGAAGCCAAATGTGTTTTTCCAGTTCCGTGATCTCCAACAATCGTAAATGGGCAATTATACGATTCTTCCTGATATATATTTTTTGCTGCGTAAAAAGCAAGTTGGTTTTCAACACCTGCCTCAAAATCAGCAAAACTGTTTTCTTCGAAACGTTCTATTTTCTTTTTCATAACTGTTGGGGCTGTAAATTCATCCTTTGTGATTAATTCACTTTGGGCCATTTCATCCCTTTTTTTAGAAGCAATCTCAAATACAATCTCACTTTCCCATATTTTTTGCGCTATAGTTGATAATTGTTTTGAGAACTTCTTTTGAATCCACTGCCTAGCAAAGGTATTAGCAACGATCAAAGCTGGTCTGCCTTCAGAATCCTGAGATAACTCAGTGTTTTTAAACCACATTGTAAAGAGAGAACTCGGTTTTATTTCACGTTTGAGTTCAGCAAAAAACGCTTTTGCGTCATTTTCTGAAATTTTTTCTAACGTGTTGTTTATCAATTACTTAAATAAATATGTAGAATGCTCAACTATAGTACTGAGGTTCTTAGATTGGTCAAACATAAAATTTAAAATGATAGCCTTTTTTTATTCAGAATTTAAAAACGGCGAAGAATAGGCACTCTTTATTTTTATGGCTTTTAGGTTAATTAAGATTGGTTCATTTTACTTTTTATTGTAAGCCTATTTATTATTTTGAATGGCCTTATAAAGCATGCTTGCAATTTGGGTCATTTTAAATAGTATCAATTTGGGTCATTTGTGTAGATATAAAATTGTAGCAACAATACTACTGAAAATGGCAGTTGCACTTCATCTGTGGGCATTCCTCGGGCACCTCATTTGCACGCAAACTTCGGCCCTTCGGACTACCCACAGCTAAAGCACACCTGTCATTTTTAGACTTACGGCTAACCATTTGGGTTGAGGGGTTTTGACTTTAAAGCCTAATCTGATTGCAAATATAGAAAGGGTTTGGCTTCAGCTGCCATTTCAGATAATGGAATGTATGCTCTAAATCTTGGGTTTTTAGAGAGACTGCCTTATATAAATGAACATGGGAATTATGAAACTGAAATTTTAATTTATTCTTCTAGGTTGATATCAGCAGGTTTAATGGTTCCAATTGTTTTACGGGCTGTCATTCTAGAACTTCGTTTCTTGAGGTTTTTCTGTTTAACAACAGTCCTTCTTCGAGTTGGTGTCAACATAGACGTAGGACCATCGGTTTTGATTGATTTTTTAGTGATACTGACTTGGGTTTTCTCCCTTTCCGGCATTTCACTTTTTTGAAGTTCAATTTTAACAACTTTTGCTTTAACCTCTTTTATTTCTCTTTGTACAACTGCTGTTTCGCCGGCTACTTTTTCATCAACATTGAATAAATCATTTTTAGTCGACACCACATCTTTTGGTTGGGGTGCGTCCATTTCTGCTTTATATTTCCTCTCTCTTATCTCAGCTTGTTTAGCAGCAATTGAGCTACCACTCTCTGTTGTTTCTTTAATTTCACTCATTTCGACCGCCCTTGCGATAGCTGAGTTAGGTAAATCCATTCGATTTAGCATTTTATCACTCGAATCAACCACTGAACGATGCTCTCTTTCCATTGAACGTGCGCTCACTTCAGCTGTCGTTTTACCTTTGGTCTCAACTTTTGTCAGCTCTACATTGGTATTTCTCATTTTTGTTTCTTTAAGCTTCATTTTTTCTACTTGGGCTTTTTTTATTTCAGCCAAATCGACCTGTTTTATGTATTTTGATTCAGTGATACCAACATCTTTTGCAGCATAAACTGGAGTAGAAAACTTTATTCCAATGCCTTTCTTGAAGAGTTGCTCTTGTTCTTCTTTGATTTTTGCATGAGCTACTTTTGCAGCATGCTCAGCTTCGATAACTTTATTTTTAAGTTGCACTTTTGTCATTGCCACATCAACATCTAATTTTAAGGCTTTACGCGATACCTTTTGATTAACTTTAGCTAGCTCTGATTTTTCCATTACTTCGGGAGTACGCGCACTAGCAACCCCATTAATTTTAAAGTTTTCTGCTTTTAGCTTGTTTATTTGTGGTGAGAATTGCATGCCTATTCTTTTGGCCTTCTCCTCAGACTCATTTAATTCACTTTTCATATCTGTTGATTCTTCTTCTTTTACTTTTGTTTTTGTTAATGTAGCTCTGTATAATGGTCTATCATTTACAGAGAGGGGCACTGGCTTGTTTTCTTCTTTAAAATCTGAATCCATTACCCATTTACTTCGATCCCGTTCTATTCGTTCTGCTTTTACTTCTTGTAATTCAATCTTTGCAGCTTCAATTTGATTTTCTGCTAAATCATTTTCTGTTTTTTGAGCTTCTACTTTAAAGTCTACAGGAATTTCAAATTGGTGTGCCATTTCTTCTGCTTGTTTAACTGGCTTAACATCCAGCGTTGGTGTAGGTAGATTGAGGTCATTGATTGGCTCTTCTTTCTTTGGTTCAGGTTCTGGTTCGGGCTTAGGTTCGGGTTCGGGCTTAGGTTCGGGTTCGGGCTTAGGTTCTGGCTCTGGCTTAAGTTCTGGTTCGGGTTCAAGCTCAGGTTCCAACAATTCAACAATCATCTCTTCTTCAGGCTCCGGAATGACTTTTGGGTCCAATAAATGCATAACTGCTAGTAGAATAATCACAAAATGCAGTGCGGCTGAAGTACTTATATATAGATCTGATTTTTCAAAGCGATATAAATAGAGACACGCATAATAAATAGTGATTCCACCTAATAATATTAACGTTAAAATTAAAGCTGTTCTGTTTTTAGGGGGAGGGACAACCCACATTAATTTACGTTTTATAAGTGTGTTTCCAGAACTAAAGCTAATCGTCGTAGGGGTTTTTTGATCCAAATCAGTGACTTTCCAATACCATAATATATCAACCTCTTCTCCAGCTTCTAATTTAATGTTTTCTAAACCTATCTCACCATAACCCTCAATATTAAAATTAACAACACCTCTTTGACTACTTTTATTAACGATGGTATAGATAGCCTCAGCTTCTTGGCCTAAACTTATTTCAAAATGTTCATCTTTTTTTGGGCTAACATCAAATTCAAACAGTTTAATGTCCTTTTCTTTATTAGGCACATCAATTTCTTTTGCTACGACCGCACTTGTGGTGGCTAAGGAGTCTGGCGTTTTTAATTCAGCTTTTTCAAAACTAGCTGGTTCCATTTTATTATCGTTAATTTCAAGTGGATCATCGTTTAAATCTCCTAGATCTATATTAATCGGTGATAATTCTGTTGGACCCGAACGTTTAGTTATTTGTTTAACAAATTTATTTTTCTTAACTTCAAAGTCTATTGGAATATTGATTTCTTGATCTTCGAGAAAAATTGTAATAAGAGAAGAAAATATACCTAACGGCGCATCTGTAGGAACCTTAATTCTAAATGAAACCACTTCGGCTTCAGAAGGTTTCATAATTCTTTTGTTGGGTATGACTAAAAATTTCTCGGCGATCATATCCTTTTTGTTTTTCTTATTAAAAAAAGGAGACGCTAATTCAAAATGCACAACTCTATTTTTAAGACCTTCAAATGAAAGCCTTATACTTGCAGCACCACTATCACCCTGGTAAATTTTTCCTAAATCGATATAAAGTGGTAATACAGAAGCTAAAAAGAAATCTTTGTTTTTCACATCAGCTTGTAGTACATAAAAACTTTGTTTATCTGTTCTTACGAAATTTCTACCATTAATATTTTTTGCCTCAGCTGTTAATTCTATTGTGTAAGCACCTTCATTCATTTTAGCAGGATAAATAGCACAATAAACACCATCATTGGCGTGATTATCTCCGTGAACGCCATCATCGTAGAGTTTTACTGAATCGACAAAAACTCCATCAGAATTTAAAATTTTTCCCGTAACTGATACACCAGTAATCGCTTCTTCTCTTAGGGCTAGAGAAGCTGCAAAGTGAATCACTTGACCTCGTAAAAAGTTTTTCTCTAAAGGAAATGCCTTTAGAAAAAGATCTGATAGGGTATGGATATTATAGTTGAAAACCGAATCTTTAGCAGATGCTCTTAATAAATAATTACCTTCTTTTGGAGATTGAAGTCGAAATAACGATGTTCCCCCATCACTATTACCAAAAATTTTTGAAAGCGAAACCTCATTGCCATCAGGCCCTATGAGTGAGAAAGAAGTACCTTTTTTATAACCGTAAAGGTTAATGTCGACAAATTCGTCTTGGGAAACCATGGGGAAAATAATTTCTCCTTCAGCTTGGCCTGCCAACATGGGTTTGAAATCGTTTATCTCTTGAGCTATTTGATTGTAAATACGTAAAAGTTTATCATCGTCAACGGCTGAAAAAAATTCGCCTTCAGACTCTCTCGAAATTTCCTTTAATAATCGTGTATCTGCCGATTTAGATAAACCTACGGTATAAATTTTAACACCTAATTCAATGAGGGATTCATGAACATCGTTGTAGCGTCCCGGTTCATTTCTTCCATCTGTAAGCAATATGACAATTTTGTCGTTCGCCACACTATCTTCAAATAGCTCTGCAGAAATTTCTAGTGCATCGTTAATATTAGTTGCATTGCCTTTTCTAGATCGAGAGAAAATTCTTTTTAAGTTTTTTTGTTTTGCATCTTTAGTATTTGTCCATGGTAGAATAACTTTTGCGGAACCTGAAAATTTCACAATTGCAATTTTTTCGATTTTATTTGAAAGCGATGCAATATGAACAAAATTTTCGCAAGCACTATAACGCAAACCTTGAGGATCATTTTTATCCATGCTACGTGAATTATCTATAACTAAAACGACTTCAGCAGCAGAATCAACATACTGAATTTTTTGAACCAAGCGGTTCCAAATTTCTTCTTCACCCGGAATTTTTAACGATACATATAAATCAAAGAGTCCCGCTCTTTCTTGAACCGGTAATTTTCTGACATCAATATAAATATATTTTCCTGTTTGTTTAAAGTATAAACCTTCACAGTCGTATCTTGATTTTATATTACTATTGGGTAAATTACTTGGTATGACTTTTAAAACATATTGCCCAATCACTGGTTGCATTAAGTCAACATTATCTTGAGCAAAAGGGTCTTTAATACGAAGCGTAAAGTCATTCCTTGGGTTGTCATACCGGCCAACATCGTAAACGACTGCATAACTTGAACTGAGTGATAAGTTTAAAATTAAAAAGAATAATATTAGAGTTCTTTGCAATTAATCAGCACCCCTAAAAAGCACTCTGATATCGGAACCCACCCTTTTCATCATTGCATACTTTGTATGAACCGCTCTACGGTGAATAAACTCCATTTTAATTTTATAAAAATCACTGCGAAAAGCAATCATATCTCCATAGAGTGCTGCTGCGTTTGTAGCTCCAACTATTTCTTTTAAATCATCGAGTTTTGCTAAAGGCGTTTTTTTTCTTGACCTCAATACTGCAAGTGCGACATCTTCGTCACCAAAAAGGGTTATCAAAATTGGCATTGGAGCTGTATTGATATTAATTTTCCCCTCTCCATAAACAGTAAAAATATCTTTAAAACCAGCAACCACTTCATTCTCTTCCCATTCTTCGTAAATACTCAGCTTATTTTGGTTAAATGGATTTTTATTTTCAGGTGCTTCCGTTTCATCATCTTCAAACGCCACCTCGTCTTCAGCAAAATCTTCTTCTGTTTCTGAAATAATTTCGCCATCTGGGAAATCATTTCCATAATACATTTCATCTTCAACCGTCTCTAAACCCAGTAATTCATTGATGCGACTAAACTGTTTATTTTTCAATTCTTCGCTATCGTATTTACCAGTGTGGTTTTTATCCAGAGAGTTGATTATATTAGTTACGATATCTTGCGCATCAACCCTTTTTATTTCCAAATTTTCTAATATTTTCTCGAGAAAAGCCTTTCTTTTAGGAACAATTTGATCTGTTTTTGGATCGACCAAAGTATTGATATTAAATTTTCTCTCTTCATCGTAAATGGTTCCTCTCAACCATGATTCATCATTTTGTTCTACAATCTCATTACTCGCCCAATAATCATGGTAAGAATCTGTACCCTTTTGCTTTTGAAGCACAGCTAATTCTTCTACAGATAAGTTCAATTCACTGGGGTCTTTCATTTCTGGGGGTTCAATATCTTGAAATAAAATCTCTTCAATTTTTATTAAAAGCGTGTCTTCTGTATAAAAGCTCATATGCTCATCACTTAAATTTTCAGCCATGAAAACCTGAACATGCGCTGAACTAAGCAACTCAACGATAACGATTACCATCACCATTAAAAGAACACTTACCATGAGTAAGGCCATTCCTTTTTCTGATTGTTGTTTTTTTATAGGAACTTCTACCAAGGATTAGGGTCCAATGCTTTGGGTGGTCCAAGGATTTCTTTCCAAATAAGAAGTTTGCGAATATTTTTAGGGTTTCGATCAAACTTGTTCTCATTATTTGTACTAACTTTTGATGTTTTACTTAATGTAACTGAATTAGATTTCCGTGCTGATAATTTTCTTTCTACTTTGAAATCATTTGATGATCTAACAACTCCCTCACTCTTATAAGATTTAGCTTTTTGGTTTTTTTGAGGACTAAAAACTTGAGCATTATCTTTAGGTTCGAGTTGAACACTTTTTTCTACATTCGGTTTTGCAATGGATCGTGCTTTAAGTTTATCATATTGGATCTCTCTTCCTCCAAGGATAGAATCTATTTCAACCGTTTCCTGTTCGTCATCATCATAAGCCGTCTCCTCGTTTTTCTTCTTTTTGAATATTCCAATGACTGCTGGTGCAATAAAGACGATCAACAACCATAATATATTGATAAGTTGATCCCAGTTTACATCCACGATAATTTTTATGTATTCTCGTCAGCTATTTTTGTTCGCATATCGGTATCAGACTCAATGTTTTTCATTTTGTAATAGTCCATAACACCCAAATTACCTGACCTAAAGGCTTCAGACATTGCTTTTGGAATTTCAGCTTCAGCTAAAACTACAGCGGCACGGTTTTCTTGAACTCTTGCGATCATTTCTTGTTCTTCAGCTACAGCCATAGCCCTACGTTGTTCTGCTTTTGCTTGTGCTACAAATTTATCAGCTTCTGCTTGATCCGTTTGTAATTTAGCACCAATATTTTCACCTACATCAATATCGGCGATATCGATTGATCTAATTTCAAAGGCAGTTCCATTATCCAATCCACGACTCAGTACATTTTTGCTAATAGCATCTGGGTTTTCCAGAACAATTTTATGGCTTGCCGAAGAACCAATCGTAGTAACGATACCTTCACCCACTCGAGCAATAATCGTTTCTTCGGTTGCACCACCAATAAGTTGACTCAAATTAGTACGCACTGTCACTCGCGCTTTCACACGAAGTTGAATCCCATCTTTTGCTATCGCCGTGATAAAAGCATTCCCACCATTTATGTTTTGATCGGGAACATCGATAACTTTAGGATTTGTACTCGTTTTAAGCGCTTCTAAAATATCTCTGCCCGCTAAATCAATTGCACAGGCCTGTTGCCATGACAAATCAATGTCAGCTTTGGCTGCCATTACTTGAGCTCGCGTCACACTAATAACATTTCCATCCGCTAGGTAGTGAGTTTCTAACTCATCATAGGCAATATCTAAACCAGCTTTTACAGCAATAATACGGCTATCGACTATAATTTCAGGACTCACGCGGCGAATCCACATTCCTATTAAATTGAAAAACCCTACATGAACACCTGCAGATAATGCTCTAAAATATATAAAACCAAACTTAAATAAAAAGAAGGTAAAAAATAATAGTGCTAAACAGCCTAAAATAACTAATGCTAACTCCATAAGAGTTCTCCTGTAAAAATTCTATTTAAAAATTAACTCTGTGCTATATCACTTGGTTTAATTAACAACAAGTTGCCTTCTTGCTTAACGACAATGACTTTACTTCCCTTTTCAATCCATCCGGTTATGGAATTAGCTTGGTACAATTCACCATCGATTTCAACTTTCCCACCCGGCATGAATTCGGTTGCAGCTATACCAAATTTGCCATCTAAATGCAAGGTTTCTTTTTTCACATTTAATTGATGATTATCTTGAGTGTCATTGCTGATTAGACCTGGCAGAACAGTGAATTTACTCCTTGGCAAAACAAATAACATAAGAATAAAAATTCCCGATGCTGCCATAATACTCAATACCAATTCTGACATATTTCCTAACACTATATTATATTCAACGTCACTCCTTGGTATTGTAAAATCTTGCATAGCAAGCACAAGTGATATGAACATAAGAATCACACCAGCAATACCTGCTACACCAAACCCTGGAAATACAAATATTTCCATTGCTATCAAAACAATAGCTAATATAAATAGGGTTGCCTCCATATAGCCCGCTTGTCCTTCGTAATATTTACCTACAAAAAATGCAGCAAAAGCTACGGCTGAAAGAGCACCAAAAACACCAATTCCAGGAGTTTTTAATTCGAGATACAAAAAGAAAACAGCAATGATGATAAACAATGGGCCTAACCCTTCCATTACATCAATCACTTTTTCAGCTTGTTAACATCGCTAATATCGGCATGTTCTATGTAGTGTAACGCCTTTAACATTTTCTCTGGGGTATCAAAAGTACCTCTCGAAAAACCTAAAGCCAGAGCTTCACTTGAACTCAAGGTGAGAAGGTCACCTTCATGACACACAATTTTAATATCTTTATATTCTTTTTGTCCCTCTTTGCCGAGGATATCCCAATCTTCACTGCGAATCAGACTTATATTTCCAGAGCTCTTCTCAGTAACGCTGAGGATTTTTAATTCCGAACTCACCATACTTTGTGCTAAAACAACGGGATAACCATTTTCTCGCGAATAGGTTCTAAACCTTTCTTTTAAAACTGTTTGTACTTTTTCTCCGGCAGTGGTATAGCCTCCATCGGTCATCATGATTGGTTCGCAATCTCCTATAGCACTCAATGGTTTCATATAGACATCGTCACATGAAAGTGAGAAAAGTGCTGCAGCAGAATATGCTTTATCCTCGACATAAGCAATTGTTCTTACCTTTTTATCGAGTGAAAAAACATAATTACTCATTTCAAAAGCTGCCCCTAGTTCACCACCATCACTTTTAACACGATAGACAATTAAAGTACAGCCGTCAGCAATTGCCTTTTCAGTCCTTCTTTTCATCGTTGTAAATAAGAGTTTTTTAACCATGCCTTCTACTGGAATAATAACAGCCTGTGGCAAGCGTTCTTCTTCTATGGTGTTTCCAGCTGCTACGACAACATTTCCCGATTGTAAAGAAACATTACTGGATAGCTCTAAAGCTTGCAATTCCGATACAAACAAAGCAATGCAAAAGGATAAAAATGGCAATAAATGTTTCACAGAGAAAAGCTTCGAATAAATAAGAATAATGATGCTGATATTTTAATCGGATATCAGATCTTGAAATTGCTACTCAGCAGCTTTCTGATAAGTCAAAGCAACATCATTCCAATAGTGCAAGGCCTGTTTTTTAAACATTTTTTTTTCTTTTTCACTTATAGGTCGAATCACCTTTGCTGGCACTCCAGCGACTAACATACCAGAAGGTACCGTTTGCCCCTCTTTTACTAGAGCTCCTGCTGCAACAATTGCCTCGCTTTCTACATGAGCACCATTTAAAATAATAGCTCCCATTCCAATTAAACATGAATCATCTAAAGTACATCCATGCAAAACAGCCCTATGCCCTACAGTGACATAATCGCCAATAATCGTTGGGTGAGATGGTTCTTCGTTTACATGAACGATAGAACCATCTTGAATATTGCTGTATTTCCCAACCCTGATATAGTTAACGTCTGCTCTTAAAGTACATCCAAACCAAATACTGCTAAATTCAGATACGATGATATCACCTATAACATTAACATCATCTGCCAACCAAGCATCCTTATCAATAACAGGTTTTTTATCTTTATATTGGATAAGGTTAGGCATTCACTTATTCACAAAAGTTGTCTGCCTTTAATGCTTTATGTTTTCTTAATGACTAAGCTAAATGCTTATCGATTGCTCGAGCTAAATTTTCCTCAGATTGTACACCTACAAAACGGTCAATTTCTGCACCGTCTTTAAATATAATGACCGTTGGAATACTTGTAACACCCATCTTTCCAGCTGTTAATTGAGAATCATCAACATTTAATTTACCGACTTTTGCTTTTTCAACATAAGCTGTAGCTAATTTATCGATCGCAGGTGCCATGATTTTACATGGTCCACACCAGTCTGCATATAAGTCAACTAAGCTGACTCCTGAAGCTGTAGCTTCTGAAAAATTCTCATCATTAAACAAAAATGTATCTGCTGCCATTATCGATTCCCTATATATTAAATGTGTTAATTAAGTATAGTTGAGCATAATTGTCGTCAAGATAGATTTCCTATTAGAAAAGTGGGTTTTACACCTTTTATAAAACAGTCAAAATGACCATTCTGGTGTTTTTCACCATACTAAATTTACTTGGAAATAGTATGATGCTTGAAATACAAGGGTTTATTTTTGGCACGCTCTTTGCTATATATTATTCAACAATTATTTTATATGTAAGGAGAAAACAATAATGGGATTATTCGACAGAATATCTGGTTTATTTTCAGCAAGTATCAACGATCTTTTAGACAAGGCTGAGGATCCTGAGAAAATGGCTAATCAATTGATTCGGAATATGGAAGACTCAATTAAGGAACTCGAAGAAGGCACTGCCTCTGCTTTGGCTTCATCTAAAATGACTTTTAGTAAATTAAATAAAGCTCAAAAAGAACGAGATGAATGGACTGCTAGTGCAACCAACGCTATGGAGCAAGGAAATGAAGAACTCGCTCGAAAAGCATTGATGCGCAAAAAAAATATCGAGAAAAATATCGAGGTCTACGAAAGCCAAGCTGCAGATGCAAATAAACTTGCTAACCGCATGAAAGAAGAGTATCACTCGGTTAAAGAAAAACTCGATGAAGCTCGCAGCAAACGCGATTTATTGATCACTAAGAAAAAAGCTGCTGATAGTCGTCAAAAAATGAACGAGACGGCTAGTAAGTTTGATCAACATTTAGATGGCGCTAACAAAGCCTATTCTTCCGTGAGCAGTTCTGGCGATATGTTTAATCGATTAGAAGAAAAAATTGATAGACAAATGATCGAAGTCGAAGCCCGTGAAGAGTTGCGCGAAGACAATATTGAAAAGGAATTGCATGACCTTAAGAAAAACAGTGAAATTGATGACGAATTAGCTGCTCTTAAAGCCAAAATTAAAAAATAAGAGATTATGGCTTCTGTTGAACAGGTCTACTTACTGGTTGCGAACGAGCTGAATGCTTTTCTCAACCAGAAGGTTACTGATTCTTATCATGGCCACACCTTAAACAACATCGACAATTTTTTAGTTGATGGGCGCAGGCAACTGCGCACGTGGCAACGTGAAAAAAGAGTCATCGAATCCAAAGTAAAACAACGCTCAGATCGTTTGATATTGAGAAAGGGAGATTTGCAAACGGCGAAAAAAGTTAAAAACAAGGTACTCATCGATAAGATTAAAAGCACAATTGATATACTCAAAAGTGAAATTAAAGATCTTGAACACGATAAGGGGAAAGTTACTACTTGTCATGACTCAATTTTAAAGGGACTCGAAAAATTAGAAGAAGTGGCCCAAAATATTCGCCAAAAGCAAAATCATCTGCTCAGTCAAAAAGAACAAAAGTTAAATGATCTAATCGTAGACTTTGATAAAATAAACATCTCCTGAGTCATCTCAGGAGGTTTTTTTTATTTCTAAACTCTCTTAAAGCTCATTACCTTCTCACACAGCGTATCACTGTCGTAAGGTTTTCGGATTACTTCACCAAATTCTTCTGCGGCTAAAGCCTTAGGGTGATCGGGATTAATCGCAGTGATAAATAACAAAGGTATGGCTGATGTGTTAGAATCATCTTTGAGTTTTTGTGCAACCTCAACCCCATCCATTTGTGGCATCATTATATCTAGAATAATGCAAAAAAAATCGTTTTTATTAATTTCCTCTAGAGCATTCGCACCTGAATTCGCTGAAATGATTTCTAAATCTAAGCTACTCAAACTCATTCTCAGTAAAAAAAGATTATCTTCAATATCGTCGACGATTAATATTTTATTAGTCATTTAACAACTTCAGAAATCGAGTGAGAAGAAAGAGGTGCATAAGCTATCTATCTTAAAAAACATAAAATAAAGTCTAGAGAATTTAATTGTCTAAAGTAAAATTAATAATTTTCTGGAAAAAGTCGTCGTTCCACAGCTTCTATCAATATATGCAACGCACTCATATGGACTTCTTGAATACGATCCGAATTTTCTGCATTAACAACCCATTCCATATCACACAATCCCTTAAGTTTCCCACCATCCTTACCTGTTAAAGCGGCTATTTTTAAGCCTAAAGACTTAGCTTTTTCTACAGCCCTGATAATATTTTCAGAATTTCCGCTGGTAGACATAACGATCAATACATCACCTTTTTGTCCATAGGCTTCGACTTCTCGAGAAAATATTTCAGCAAAGCCAAAATCATTGCCTACACATGTCACATGAGGTCCATTTCCCAAAGCCAAAGCGGGTAATGCAATGCGATTTTTACGAAAACGTCCAGTGAATTCTTCTGCAAAATGCATTGCATCGCAGTGAGAGCCTCCATTCCCGCATACTAAAACTTTACCTTTATTGATGAAGGTATTTGCTATTACTTCTGATAAATGATTGATTTTTTCTAAATTTTCCTTATCAGATATAAAGTTTTGAAAAACCTTTTGTGTATCGTTAAAAGCATTCGCTATTGATTGTTCTATTTTATCTACCATATCGCACTGAACTCCTCTTCTTTAAATCCTACCGTTGCTTTTTTTCCATTCGTAACAATTGGTCTTTTCAATAAATATCCATTTGAAGCAAGCAGGCTAATTTGCTGAGTTAGATTAAGAGATTTTCGCTTAGTTTTAATATCGAGTTCTTTATATTTAATACCTGATGTATTGTAAAACTTTTCGATTGGCTTTTCAGATAATGTAATAATTTCTTTAAGAGCTTTTTGACTTGGCGGATAAAGCGTTATGTCGATAAATTCAAATTCAGCACTTTTTTCTTCTAAATATTTTTCTGCTTTACGGCAAGTACTGCACTTTTTGTATCCGTATAATTTAATCATTTTTACACACAAAAACCAAATAACTATTAGAACACTTCCAAATGATGGTCAACTACTTTACTAAGCACAAATCAAAACTATAAGCTTAAAACTAAAATCTTTAACAAAACTCCCAACAAATAGAATCATATTTAAAATAGCACTATAAACTTTCGTGCTCTTTTCCGATAAACAATTTATACAAATATTACATTAAACTCATGCTCAGCTTAAAAAACATCGATATCGTAGCTGGAAAAAATGTCCTGATCACAGGTGGAACGGGATCTCTTGGCAAAACAATCACTCGAATCTTACTTGAAAAGTCAAAGGTTAAAAAAATTATTATTTTTAGTCGTGACGAACTCAAACAATTTGAGATGCAACGCGAATTTACAGCCATCGATAAAGACACTCGCCTGCGCTATTTCATAGGCGATATCCGCGATAAAGACCGTTGTTTTATGGCT
>Ga0233432_10000918_pt1 | contig 28448 bp, 19 predicted proteins | sample SI_122_August201_6_FD_179870 | JGI IMG/M metagenome (GOLD analysis project Ga0233432, IMG submission 179870) | Seawater microbial communities from Saanich Inlet, British Columbia, Canada - SI_122_August2016_10_MG | ecosystem: Environmental > Aquatic > Marine > Inlet | place: Canada: British... | reverse complement strand
CTTCCTACACCGATGCAGGTGCCACCGCCGAGGATGCCTTGGGTGGAGATTTGACCTCCTCGATTTCGATTACCTCGGCAGATATCAATGTCACGGATGTTGGAAACCAAGTTGTCACTTATTTAGTCGCTGATGCCGGGGGAAATACAAATACCGCTACCCGTACTGTTACGGTGCAGGACACCACCGCTCCCATTCTGACTCTCATTGGAGATAGTAATTTAACTCACAATTTGAATACGGCTTGGGTAGATCCCGGATATGATGCTAACGATACTTTGGATGGTAACCTTACTGCTAGTGTATCTATCTCAGGAACAGTGGATGTGAATACAACGGGAACTTACACTTTGAATTACTCCGTTTCCGATACTGCCGGAAATATGACAGATGTTAACCGGACCGTGAATGTTGCGGAAATACCCCAAGGTCCATGGACCTTCACTAATGCCGGTAAAACCGGTCGACTTGGCCCAACTCAGGCACAGATCGATGCGAATTACTCCGGAACGAGTTTAGAAGGTGCAGTGACAATTAATGCAATACAACAAGGAATTCAGGAGTGGACGGTCCCTGCTACTGGTACTTACAGAATTGAGGCATGGGGAGCCCAAGGTGGCAGTGTAGAAGGTGCTGTAGGAGGTAAAGGTAGCAGAATGAGTGGAGATTTTTATCTTGTTCGTAATGAACAAATAAAAATAATAGTAGGTCAGAGTGGAACATCTGAAAGTGGCGGTTCCGGCAGTGGCGGTGGTGGGACATTCATTGTTAACGAAAATTCGAGTAGTCCACTTCTAATTTCTGGAGGTGGAGGAGGAGCAGCTATTTGGAATAGTAATGTTAGAGTTGGAAAGGGAGGAGTTGTTGAAAACATAGGTGCTTCTGGAGATAGTGGAAGCTCACCTTACACCAATTTAGGAGGTGCTGGTGGCACAGATGGTAATGGTGGAATTACAATCTCTGGAAATGGTTTTGGAGGAGGAGGCTATTTTACTGACAGTCTAAACGGAGGTGGATTATCTTTTCTATCTGGGGGACTGGGAGGAGATCAAAGTAATGATGGAGGTTTTGGAGGAGGAGGAGGATCTGAATCTAACAGAGGACCAAGCGGTGGAGGGGGTTACTCAGGCGGAGGATCTTCTAGTGGAGGTAGTTTTTTTGGAGGAGCAGGTGGCGGTGGTTCTTTTAACTCCGGAGCTAATCAAGATAACGAAGCTGGAGTCAATGAAGGCCACGGTAAGGTTATTACCACTTACATCGGAAACTAGTCTCACATCATTTCATCGCCAGCTCCTCTCGGGCTTAGCGATTCTCTTTTTGAAAAAAATAAACGGAGCTCAGAAACCTCACTTACCATCAATCCACCGAGCTTCCCCACCAGTCCTTATTTGGCTTGTAGCTGGGGTCGAGAAAGGAGGCGTGGCGTTTTTCCAATCCTTGCTTTCCGGAAGATTCAATATTTTTCCAGCGGGCTTCTCTTTTGGCTGAGTCAAATTTAGGGTCAGGCTTGGGAAACTTGGCATTTGTCTGCTTTAGCCACGCATCCAATTTCTTTCGCATTTGCTGGCCCCTTTTTTTCTCTTTTGCAATGAGATCATCCTGTTCCCCGATGTCCTTGCCGAGGTGATATAATTCATCCTGTCCATCCTCGTGATAATGGATCAGTTTCCAGTCACCTTCCATGATGATGGAACTGGGTTCGCCTCCCTGGTTTCCATAATGGGGGTAGTGCCAATAGAGCAGACGATCCTGAATGGTTTTGCCCTCGAGTAATGGAACCAGGCTGACACCGTCCACTTTTTGTTTTTTGGGAATATCAATCCCGCAGAGTTCGAGCAGGGTGGGGTACCAGTCGATTCCATTGACTGGGGTAGTGTTTATTGAACCACCCTTGGTGGTTCTAGGGGCTTTAATATAGTAAGGTTCACGAATGCCACCTTCCCATTGGCGTCCCTTGCCTCCACGGAGCGGCAGGTTGGAGGTGGCATAGGCATCTCCGGAGGAGACGCCTCCATTATCGGAAGTAAAACAGACGATGGTATTGTCGTCCAAGCCTAGCTCGTCAAGCTTGGCGAGTACAATTCCGACAGATTGATCGAGTTGTTCGATCATGCCGGCATAGATCGGGCAGTCCTGTACCTGACGGACATTGAGTCGGCGGTCAAAGAGGAAGCGTTCCTTGTTTTTGGTAAGGCCCATTTTCTCAGCCTTATCACGATATTTCTGCCAGAGTGCCCGGGTTGTCTGAATGGGCGCATGGACGGTGTAAAAAGAAAGATAGGCAAGAAAGGGTTGATCCTTATGATCCTCGATGAAGTCAGCGGTTTCCTGCCCGAGGCGCAGGGTGAGGGATTCCCCATCGGGACCGGATTCCAGGTTGGGATTAATGTAAGGAGCGAAAAAGCCACCCCGTGGACCGCCAACATCCCAGCCACCTTTATTGATATCAAACCCATGATCGGTGGGCCAGAAACCCTCCGAGCCCAGGTGCCACTTGCCCGCAAAGAAAGTTTTATATCCAGCATCCCGCATCGCTTCCGCCAGCGTGATTTCAGAAGCTCTTAAATTCCTCTCATATTCGGGAGGTAAATGACTGTCGTTCCTTCCCCGCTTACTCCATGCTTCCCCGGCAGCATCCCCAATCCAGGTGGTGATTCCATGATTGGTCGGATATTTGCCGGTGAGAATACTTGCCCGGGAAGGACTGCATACCTGACAGGTGGCATAGCCCCGGGTAAACTTCATTCCCTCATTGGCTATGCGATCGATATTGGGGCTTTCGTAAAAAGTGGAACCTTCATTACTGAGATCCCGGGCACCCATATCATCCACTAAAATAAAAAGCACATTAAGACGCTTCGCTGTAAGCCCATCGAAAAAGAGTAAATAAGAGAATAAAAGGAATATGAATTTGCACATTCCTAAATTTGAAACTTTCTCCGTACTACTTGGCAACGGAGAAAAAGCGTTTTCCCTACAAAACCTTAGAATGCTTCTTCTTTAGCTAAGCGATGCGAGGGCATCATTGAAAGTCTGACTGGGTCGCATCGCGGCGGTGGCTGACTCATCGTTGGGTAAATAGTATCCGTCGAGGTTGATAGCTGTTCCCTGAGCCTCGATCAATTCCTGAACAATCTTTTCTTCGTTCGAGCGTAGTGTTTGAGCCAGACCTGAAAATTGGGTTTGGAGATCCGTGTTTTCGGACTGCCCCGCTAAAGCTTCGGCCCAAAATAGGGTGAGGTAGAAATGACTGCCCCGGTTGTCGATCTCGTTGACTTTTCGGGATGGAGATTTGTTTTCATCCAAAAATCTTCCAATCGCAGAGTTGAGAGTATCTGCTAATACCTGTGCTTTTGAATTTGCTTTTTTATTTGCTAGATCTTCCAGGGATACCGCAATGGCAAGAAATTCACCGAGCGAATCCCATCGTAAATGTCCTTCCTCTACAAATTGTTGTACATGCTTGGGTGCAGATCCGCCAGCCCCTGTTTCAAAAAGTCCACCGCCCGCGAGCAGGGGAACAATCGAGAGCATTTTCGCACTAGTGCCCAGCTCAAGGATTGGGAAAAGATCAGTCAAATAGTCACGAAGAACATTTCCTGTGGCAGAGATAGTATCAAGACCATCTTTGCATCTTTGGCAGGAGAGTTTGGTTGCTTCAATTGGTGCAATGATTTCGATATCGAGTCCGTCGGTATCCAAGGTTGTTAGCTTAGCTTTTACATACTTGATCAAATTGGCGTCGTGTGCTCGGTTTTCATCGAGCCAGAATATAACTTTATTACCGCTGAGGCGGGCCCGATTGACCGCGAGTTTAACCCAGTCAATAATCGATACTTTCTTGGTCTGGCACATACGCCAGATATCACCGGTTTCAACATCATGAGATAGTAATACTTTTCCGAATTGATCTATCACCCGGACAGTACCCGGTTTTTCAATTTCAAAAGTTTTATCATGGGATCCATACTCCTCGGCCTTTTTGGCCATCAGTCCGACATTGGCAACATTTCCCATGGTGGTTACATCAAATGCACCGTTTTCTTTACAAAAATCAATCGTTGCCTGGTAGACCCCAGCATAGTTTCTATCGGGTATGACCGCTTTGGTATCCTTTGGATTTCCGTCAGGGCCCCACATTTGTCCGGATGTCCGGATCATTGCTGGCATGGATGCATCAATGATTACATCACTCGGAACATGGAGGTTGGTGATTCCTTTGTCAGAATTCACCATAGCGAGGGGCGGTCGTTGGGCAACGATCTGCTCAAGGCTTGCTTTTATAGCTGCCTGTTTCTGAGGATCCAAGGTATCGATTACCCGGTAGAAACCAGAGAGCCCATTATTGGGATTAAAACCTGCGGTTTGTAACTCTTCTCCATGTTCGTCGAGTAAATCTCCGAGATAAGCTTCGACACAATGTCCAAAAATGATGGGGTCGGAGACCTTCATCATAGTCGCTTTCATATGTAGGGAAAAAAGTACATCCTGATTACCTGCTTCGTCTAATTGTTCGGTGAGAAAAGACCGGAGAGAAGAGCGACTCATTACGGAAGCATCAATTACTTCTCCTTGTAGTAAAGCTAAGCCTTCCTTGAGTACTGTTTTATCACCTGATTGCTCGATGAGTTCAATTAATACCGAATTTGCTTTCTCAATGATTACAGATTGCTCACTGCCATAAAAATCTCCCGAAGGCATATGAGATACATGAGATTTGGAATCGGACTGCCATGCTCCCATCGAGTGGGGGTTTTTCTGGGCATATTCTTTTACTGGTTTGGCAACACGACGATCAGAATTGCCTTCCCGAAGAACGGGATTAACCGCGGAACCTAAAACTTTTGCGTAAGTTGTACGATTTTTTTTCTCTTCCTCTGTCTGTGGATCAGATGGAAAAGAGGGGATTGAAAATCCTTTTCCCTGAAGTTCTTTGATCGCGTCCTGTAATTGAGGGATCGAAGCACTGATATTTGGGAGTTTGATAATATTTGCCTCCGCTTGGGTGGCGAGGTCTCCAAGTTGGGACAGAGCGTCAGGCACTAGTTGCCCGGGGCTCAGGCAATCTGGGAAATGTGAAAGGATCCGGGCTGCCAAAGAAATATCTTTGAGTTCATATTTAATTCCTGAACTGGCCGTGAACGCTCGCAGGATGGGCAGTAATGAATAAGTGGCGAGAGCAGGAGCCTCGTCCGTTTTAGTGTAGGCAATAGTAGAAGTAGACATAGTATGAAAGAAAAATTTATTATATTTGAATGAGGCTAGTAGCAACCTTCTTTGACCAAGATTAATTACACCACTGGTAAATGTGTTCTTGAAATCAAAAATTTCGAACACTAGAACAATTAAATGATTAAATATGTCTCATTAGTTTTAGGCATCCTGTTCTTGAGCCCTTGCATTGCTGGTGAAATAGTAATCTTAAAAAATTTATCCGGTTCAGTCATCAAGGCCCGGATCATTGACTTCAAAAGCGGGCGAGTCAAATTACAGAGGCAGGATGGGGCTACTTTTATTGTTTCGATGTCCATTTTTGATGAAGCTAGCCAGACGCTCATACTTGAAAATGTTGATACCAAGCCGTCTCCATCCTCCTCTGCTAAAACTAATGAGACCAAGAATCAGAAATCAAAAGTTTCCTTCAAAGAAATAAATGAGGCAGTTGGCCAGGCACTCTTTGTGGATGATAATCTTTGGGATGACTCCGCGGATGAGGTTGGGGAACGACTAAACTGGCCCGTGGAATCTGCCACAAGTAATTCAATAAGTTGCCGGTTGTATGCTGCGGCTAGTTACCGTTTTTTTAATGCGAGACCGTATTCATCGGCCTTTTATGGCACATCTGAAAATGTGGCTAGTTTTTCTCTCGTATTTGCCAATAAGGGAGACTGTTTTGCGGCCGCAGGTCTTGGAGAGGAACATTTTAAAGACGGTTCAGTTACCAATGATCCAAAAGAATTAGTAGCGATGATTGAACGCGATGAAGAAATTTTATCAGAAAAATTGGATAGTGTACTCGGTAAAGGAAGGCGGCAAAATTTCGGCCAAGGATCTGCCAAACGTAAAGTTATGCGATGGGATTGGAATGGGCATAGCTTTTTGGTTTCGGTAGCGGAGGGAGAATTTGTCAGCCTGGCAATCGAACAGTCTGTTGTGGCAGATAAAAGAGGCAAGCAGGCTAAGGTTGCTGATATGCATATTCGTCGCATTCACGAAGCTAATGTCGAGAAGAGAAACAACGGAGATGTTGTAATCATGAATATCCCAATGGTGGATCAGGGGCCGAAAGGATACTGTGTTCCAGCAACTTTTGAACGTTGCATGAGATATATGGAGATTCCTGCTGATATGTATCTACTGGCAATGTCAGGCAATACCAGCCTTGGCGGAGGCACCGTGGTATCTACCCTTGTGGCTGCCGTCCAACAGGAAGTATGGGGAGCCGGTAGGACTCTTAAAACAATCAATGCGCTTCCTTCTTTTCGTGATCTGCAAAAGTATCTTGGTAAAGGTATCCCTATCCTCTGGGGAATGCATTCAACGGAGTGGTTAAATGATACTGCGAACAGAAGAACTGCGATGCGCAGATCGAGTACTACAGATGCCTGGCAAAAGATTGTCGAAAAAGCATCGGATCGGATTTCAACAATGCCAAGACCCCACCCAGGTGAAAATCTGCACATTTGTATTATTCACGGGTACAATAAAGATACTGAAGAAATTGCTTTTACTGATTCCTGGGGGCCTCGATATATGGAAAGATGGATCTCGGTGGCAGAAGCCGAACATTTTTCCAGCGGTAGGTGTTGGATGATTGAGTATTAAAGATATGAAATCAACTTGCAGTTGTATTAATTTCTATCCTTCCTCGCTGTTTCAATTGAAATAAAATTACACAATTTAATCTATGATCGAAATCTTGGCTACTGCACAATCTCCGGACAATTTTCCAATGTGGATCCTTTTTTTATCCGTTGGCTGGGTTATTCTTTCAATCGCCCGGTTTAAATTTCATCCATTTTTGGCCATGATGAGCGGGGCAATCCTCGTGGGCCTTCTATCTGGTCCATTACCAGAACCAACAATTGAAAATAAAGGTCTTTTTCACAACCGGGTAGATTTGCAGGAAACTGATTCTTCCTATTCAGATTTATCTTTGGCAGTGAAATGGAGCTTACATGGATTTGGTAACACAGCGGGTGGTATTGGATTAATTATCGCATTGGCTGCTATTGTCGGTACCTGCATGATGAAAAGTGGAGCGGCTGAACGGGTGGTTCGCCACCTGCTTTCTATTTTTGGAGAGAAACGGGCAGGATTAGTCCTTTTACTTAGCGGGTTTTTGCTCTCAATTCCGGTGTTTTTTGATACGGTTTTTTTCCTTTTAATTCCCTTGGCCCGAGCCATGGCCATGCGTGCGGGTGCCCGGTATCTATATTTTGTAATTGCGATGGCTGGTGCTGGTGCGATTACCCATTCGATGGTACCTCCTACTCCAGGTCCTTTAATGATTGCGGAGTTTTTAAAGATCGAGCTTGGATATGCTTTAATAGCCGGTCTATTTGCCAGTCTACCTTTAGCTGCTGTGGTCCTTTGGATGGCTGGATGGTTTGAGAAGAAATACGATTTCCCGATGCGTGAAGTGGGTGGTATCAACACTGAGGATTTAGAGAGTATCTTGGCTAAGGAGGATCTGGAATTACCTCCTCTTTTTCTTTCGTATTTACCGATTCTTTTACCGGTATTTTTAATATCCTGTATTTCGTTGCTTAAAGTTTTAGGAGGGCAGGGCATGGATTTGGGGGCATTGGCTCCACAGATGGAAAATCTTACTTTTCGAATCCTTTCTTTTTTTGGAGAACCGAATATTGCAATGTCTCTTGCTGCCCTTGTATCGGTAATTCTTTTAGCTAGGCAGGAAAAGTCGATCGACGGGAGTTCATTTTTGAGTAAGACACTGGAAGCGCCATTACTGACCGCCGGTTCCATCATTTTAATTACCGGTGCAGGGGGAGCCTATGGTGGCATGATCCGTCTGAGCGGGGTGGGGGAGATTATTGCATATCATGCCACCCGCATGGATTTATCCTATGTACTACTTGCCTGGGTAATAACCGCCTTCGTTCGGATTGCTCAGGGATCTGCCACGGTTGCAATGATTACAGGTGCAGGTTTAATGGCCTCGATTATCGGAGATGGAAGTACTCTTCCGTACCATCCGGTTTATGTTTTCCTGGCAATTGGATTTGGTTCAATCACTTTATCCTGGATGAATGATAGTGGCTTTTGGGTTGTGCAAAAACTCAGTGGTTTCTCCGAAAAAGAGATGCTCAAGACATGGTCTGTTTTATTGACGGCTATCTCGCTTGTCGGGATTGTTTTGAGTTTGGTAGGGGCGAGTATTTTCCCCCTACGCTAAGCCGAGTCCAAAGATGAGCTTTTAAGATTATATGATTAAGCTTACTGCTCGACCTTAGCTGGAGGTAACGTCTCCACTGATACTGGACGCATAGGTTGTCCATTATCAAATTCTGATTCTGAAGTAAGGAAGCCTTGTTCATCCCAACTAAAGGTCTTTCCATGGAGTCGGTCATCCAGATAGTTAGCCGAAAAAGATTTGAATCCATTTTCCATCCACCACTTTTCTTTCCCCACTTTTTTTCCATCTACATATTGTAGAGATTTAGCCTGTGTACCATTGGGGTGGTAGGAAGCAAGTTCTCCATGTAAAAGACCATCCTTGAAATGTTTGACTGTATCAAGATACCCCTCATCGGAATAAATTTTAATTTTCCCGGTGAGATAGACTCCAGAATTTAAACTAAAAGTAAGCTTGTCTGAATTAACCTCTGACCATGATTTCCATTCTTTTTGCGTCCCAATAAAGAGAGCAGTTTCTGCAAGTTCGGGATCGATATTTTTCATCTTCAAGCTCATCTTAATAAATGGATTGGCTGGATTTTCAGTCAGATCAATCTCCTGATAATCATATCCCCAACCCGTGCTGATTTTCGTGAAATTACCATCCTTTTTCCACCAGTAAGCAATCTCATCCCTGAATCCATTTTTATAGTTCGCGAAATGTTCAATTTCTCCCGAAAGAAAATGCCGGTAAATTTTACCCGAGTATGGCGAATTATCTTTTTTGAATCTTAATCTACCTCTGTTAACCGGTTCCATCCCCGAATCATTCTCATCGCTTTTTAACTCATAATCGGGCCCAGCACCCGGAGGGGGAACTTTTAGAATTTCAATATTTTCAAAGACTTCGATGAAGTCGCTTTTATATTCATATGTATTACCTACCCATCCTTGTGCCGAAATTTTTCTTTCTGCGAGTCGGGGTGCATCTGCTGAAGTTATTCTAGAAGCGATCTCGCCGCTTTTATCTTCCTGATCGGAATTTTCAATTACTTGTTTTTCAGATGAATCTCCACAGGAAATGAGCAGGAGCAATACAAGCAGAACAGGGACATATACAGATTTCATATGTTAAGATAGATGGAAATTTGGAAAAACTTCAAGACATCAATCGATGCTAGTAAGATATCATAATTAAAAACCCGAACACTTTGACCATTGCAAAAGCGAAGATAAATCAATAAATCTGTTCTGCATTAGGCCGACGTAGCTCAGTTGGTAGAGCATCTCATTCGTAATGAGGGGGTCACCGGTTCGAATCCGGTCGTCGGCTCCAGATTGAGGAGGGTGTATCACAACCTTATCTATTTTCTATGTAGTTTAATCAGTCTATGCGTTCGATGATTGGAGCCGACCATGTAAATGTATCTTGTAGTTTAGGAGCGAGCAGAGCGTCTCCCCCGACGAGCCTGACCTGGTCTGTTAAAAGTTTTTCAGGGACAGGTCCTTGGTCGTTCTGTTCAACTGAACAGGTCGCATGAGCACGACCAATAATCCGGTAAGAAAATGGTATATCCCTTTTTAGAAAATAAATCCGTATTGGGTGGGAATCGGGGAAGGATTCTCTTGCGATGTTATCATAGGTGTAGGTATCGACACTCCATTGGGTCTTTTTGCAACTGATGATGGTAAGGACAAGAGAAAGCAATATGGGCAAGGCTTTCATATGTTCTAAATTAGAATACAGACACTTCGTAGTCAATGGATTCTGTTGATTTTAATGAGGGTGTGAGACAATTAGCCTGAGTGAGGAATTCTTTTTACTCATTTTACCTAGGAGTGGACTAGCCTTGACCCTAGTTTAAACAACCGAAATGATAAATAATGTATTAAGTAGATAATTACTTTTTAAGCCCGTAATTTTTTTAACTATGAAATTTTTAACACCTTTTCTTTTTTTAAATACATTTCTGCCAATGCTAGGACAGGAAAAAGTAGAGGAGTCTATGTTCTATGGATTTAGCGGGCAGGTAATGGTCCGTGTGGAAGGAATAGTTTCCGGGGGCGTGAGGGTCAGAGTTTTACAAGTGAGTCGGGTCTGGAAAAATAATCAGGCCAAGAATACTGAAGGTTTAATTCAAAAATCTATTTTAGTAAGAGCAAGTGGCAGTAAGGAATCACGAGAAATACAAACTGCTTACATGAGTGGTTTGCGGGTTGGACAGACTTTTCCTATTGAGATAAAAAAGAAACAAGTAAAGTACTGGGAGATTTTAGAATTGAATGCCGAACAAAAAAAATTGGCTACGAATCGAATGAATGCGAAAAGGAGAGCTCTAGCACAACGAGCTGATGATGAGGTGTCTGAAAAAAGGCAAGACGGTAGGGTCGAAGATAATGCAGCAAATTCAGATATTTACAATGGGGCGAATGACAAAGATACAGTAAAACAGTTGAATCGGCTGAAGCGTGAAAATGCAGATCTTCGTAGTCGTTTACTTAAGTTGGAGAGTCGATTGAAATGGATGGAAGAACAAACCAAGAAGTAAAAAATACAACTAAAATTAATAGAATGAAATCAAATTCAAAATGGGGCGCCCTAGCTTTGTGTATTGCTAGTTTATTTTTATTTTCTTGCTTGGAGAGTAATGACGATGATGGAAGTACAGACTCGCAGCAGGAGCAAAATGTGAAGAATAATAAGATTTTAGAATTGGAAACAGATTTGGAGGTTTTGCGTTGGGAAAACGCACGCTTGTCTCTAAAAGTTCGTTCTGTGAATGGAGCGGCACTGGTCAGGGATAAACGTACAAATCTTTGGCATTATGATGTGGAACGCACTCCATATACTGGAAATGCTACAGAAAATTTTAAAAATGGAAAACCTCGGGCGGAAGCATCCTTTTTTAATGGGAAAAAAGATGGAGTTGCCCGTTATTGGTTTGAAAATGGGAACCTGCAATCTGAGGAGCAGTGGTTTGCTGGAAAAGAGGATGGTATCTTCCGTGAATGGAATGAGTCTGGTCAGCTAAGAAAGGCTAACCGTTACAAGGCAGGCGAGCTTATAGAAGTACTCAAAAAGTGAGAACGGAATAATCTACAACTCAGGGAAGTTTAAGCCGCGGGGTAGGGGGACTTCGCCAATCCACTCAGGTCGACCGCAAAATAATGGACCATTTGGAGTGAGTAAAACATCTTTAAGGATTACATGAAAGGCACGCTGTGGACTTCCGTAGGATAAAGTCAGAAGGAGGTCGTGTCTTTGATTCGGCTTATCTAAATCATCGTATTGTGTAATCACCACAGGACCTCCAGCTCCTTGCTGGTCGGGGCAAAAATAGAAAAGTTTATCGGGTGCATTTTCATCAAATCGGATAACGATATCTCCCTGTCCTGATCCGTTTCCAATAATACCTTGATTGAAAGCCTGATCTGAATCCTCGGGGTCTGTTCCGAACATCAGGGCCCGTGAATATGTACTTTTTTGGGGTGTTAGTCGATAGGACATGGCACGATCGAGAAAAAGCGTTCTGGGGTTGGCATTCTTTTCATCGAGATCATGGTCTCCTTTAATTTCAAATCTTTCATTTTGCCAATCAACAGGAAGGAGGATTTCAATTGCAAGGAGTTGAACAGTTTCCCATTGGAAATCGTATCCCACCGTCTCCCGAAGGATGGGTAAAAAAGTTTCTTCATTGATTGTTTTAGGAGTACTGCGGGTGAGGTGACGCCATTCGGTCCGCCAATTATGAAGAAAAGCAATATCCCATTTTTGTTGTGAGGTATTGGCATCGGAGGGGAAGGGAATAGTATGACTTTCGATTATATGATTCCTCATACTTTGATTACGAATATTCTGAAGGAGAAATTTGAAGGACTGTTCGTTTAAGGAAAAAATACTTTGGTTGTAATAGGAGGTGAAGTCTTTGTTTTTTAAACTTTCAAAGAAATTTCGCCCGAGAGATTCAACGGGGTGAACCTGCCCTCTAAGCCCTTTTTGTACAAAAGCTAAAGATAGAATAATGGTAAAATTGATCCAAAAAATTCTCATTCTGTAACTAATCCTAGAGAAAACTAATGGTTCTACAAGCGAGAATAATCTAGCGAGTTTTGGAATGAAGCTTTTGAACAGTTAAATTTTTACCAATTTCATATTTTTTCAAAATGTGGATCAACAAATGCAATCAAGTGACCTATGAAAAGGATACGCCCATTTGACACCAGGCAACTGGAAGCTTTCGAGGCACTTTGTGCAACCGGTAGTTTCACTGAGGCTGCTAAGCGTTTATTGCTGACCCAATCTGCCATAAGCCACTCGATGAAGACATTGGAGGAGGATGTTGGCTGTTCATTAATTCGCAGGGAGGGTAAGCAGGTCTCTTTAACGGAGGGTGGAGATCGTTTACTTCGTTTTGCCCGTCGTTTTCTTAAAGAAATGGCAGGCTTACGGGAAGAATTAAGCGGTTTTGAGAAATTTGGAGCCGTGCGGATAAGATTAGGAGCCAGTCAACAAGCATGTCGTTTCTTTCTTCCTCCATTACTGAAGGAATTTAAGAAAAGCGTGCCACAATGCAGGTTTGAAGTATACGGGGAAGATACGCCTAAATGTTTGCAGATGTTGGGATCTGGAGATTTGGATCTGGCCATTTCTTTGGAACCAATACGCAATTTGGAAATTGATTTTGTACCCTGTTTTTCAGATGAACTTCGATTAATTACAACTCCTGATCATGAATGGGCCAAAAATCGTGAAGTTGGCTGGTCAAAAATATCTGATGAAAACTTTATTTTGGATAATCGTGCGAGTTATTCGTTTAAAATGATCAATGATTATCTTGAGCAAAATCGATTGAAATTTACCAGTTTTATGGAAATAAGCAGTTCGGATGCAAGTAAAGAACTCATCAAATTAGGATTAGGTGTGGGAGTCATGGCAGACTGGTTGGTGGGCGAAGAAGTATCCGCAGGAGAACTGGTAAGTCTGCCCCTTGGTTTTGGTAAGTTATCCCGTACTTGGGGAATATCCATACGAAAAGGCCGTGTCTTGAATAAAGCAGAACGAGTATTTATTAAGATAGCTGAGGAATCGGGTTGTCATTGGATGGTTAACCGCAGACTTACTGCTTAATCTTTGGGTTCAGGAACTCCTTAATCTATCTTGCATGAATCAAGTTTTACATACAAAAGAGAAGAATGATCCTATTTCGCAAAATCATTCCCTTCCTTTTTTTTACTTTTTTAATTACATTTTTTTTGCAGGGGCAATCCCGGGCGCTTACGGGAGATTCTCGAAAATTTAAGCTATCTCCGGTAGAAAAAGTGAAGAGTACCATCGGACCTACGATGGATGGGGGGCGGTTTGGAGTAGATCAATTAATCGACGGAAAGTTACCAGGGAGTGGATGGCGATCCACCTGGACGGTTTGGATGAAAAAAAATCCAAGTATTACCTTTGATTTGGGTGATGAAAAAAGGGTGGGAGTTATGCGAATATATTTTCAACCATGGGATCGAAGCGATGAGTTGATGGAGGTAAAAGTTGAGATTAGTCGCGATGGAGAAAATTTTATGCTCTTTAATGAATATGAAGGTTTTGTCGCAGAGAAAGGAAAAGCGGCTTGGGCACAGGTTGATTTAAAGGCAGTAAAAGCGCAGTATTTTCGAATTACTCCCACATATCAAGGCTGGGGAAATCAATGGGGTGAAGTTGAATTTTGGGAAATTAAAGGCTAATTTTCCTCTTTTAAATTGTTGATATGAAAGTGCAGTCCCTTGCTGATGGGGCGACCAAGTTATTTCCTGTATGGTCGGTTGTAGTCGGGGTTGCGGCATTGTATGCACCAAGTCTCTTTCTTTGGTATGGAAAGAGTGCAATCAGTCTAGGTTTGGGAATGATCATGCTGGGCATGGGTCTTACATTATCTCCAAAAGATTTTTTGGAAGTTTTAAAAAGCCCGCGATTAGTTGTCTTGGGTGCTTTTTTGCAATTTTCAATTATGCCTGCCTGGGCGGCACTTATTTCTTTTGTATGCAATCTACCCGGAGAAATGGCAGTTGGTCTTATTTTGGTCGCCAGTTGCCCGGGAGGTACGGCATCGAATGTGGTCGTTTTTCTTGGGAATGGGAAGGTGGCCCTTTCGGTTTGCCTCACTACCTGCTCCACCTTGCTGGCGATTGGGGTGACTCCATGGTTAACCCATTTTTATGCCGGTCACTATCTACCAGTTGATCCTTGGGCATTGATGCAAAGTATTTTATACGTAGTACTCCTTCCTTTGCTTCTTGGCATTATCTGGAAAGTCTATTTTTTGAGATCTGCGAGATTTGTTTCATCCTTTTCTCCTTTATTATCTGTCCTTTTCATCCTTTTGATTGTTGGATTTGTTCTGGCGGCAAAGAAAGAAATTATCCTCGAGAATTGGCAGACTATGCTTGGTGCGGTGATACTCCTTCATTTGGGAGGTTTTACTCTTGGGTATTTTGTTCCTAGAATCATCGGGGAAAGCCGTACCATTTCCCGGACTCTTTCTATTGAGGTAGGTATGCAAAATTCAGGTTTGGGCATGGCACTAGCAAGTAAGCATTTTTCAAGTATGCCGATGGTTCCAGCTCCCTGTGCATTGAGTGCGGTAATGCATTGTATAATTGGAAGTATTTTGGCGGCAATATGGCGTAAAAGTGAACTCCCAAGTAATCAGCAGACGGGGGAAGGATCTTGAGTTGCTTGTTTTTTGAATACAGGTTTAATAAAAATATTACTTGATGTCAGTGGACAAATCATTACCCCCTCATATCCTTTCTCCCCCTATACATTTAAAAAGGGCTCGTGGCTATTTTGAGTTGGAAATGTTTGAACAAGCTGATCGAGAATTACGGGCATTACCAGATGATGAAACCTGGGACAAAAAGAAAAAAGTTTTTCAACTAGCAATCCGGCAGGAATGCTTGGACTGGGTAAACATGAGAGTATTGGCCCGGGAATTACGACAGGAGTTTCCGGATGAAGAGGATTGGTGGATTTCGGATGCGTACGCAACGAGGAGATGTGAATCGATCGAAAAGGCAAGGGCAGTTCTTTTAGATGGACTCGCCGTTCATTATGAGAGTGCTATGATCCGGTATAATCTGGCTTGTTATGCCTGTATACTTGGACACCCGGGAGAATCTTTAGATTTTCTGAAGGAAGCAGTTAGGCGGGATGAAAAGTACAAAAAAATGGCATTTGAAGATGAAGATTTAAAAAAGATACAAGAAGCCTTGCGAAAACTAGGCTGGGATAAATGAATTCTTCCATGAGAAAACGAATAGGTTTTACTTTACTCGAGTTACTCGTGGTGATTGCAATAATTGGAATTCTTATGGGGATTTTGTTTACCGGATGGGGTTATATTAGCGAAAAGCAGAAAAGAAAAAAAGCAAAGCTGGAAATTGTAGGTTTAAAAAATGCAGTATCTGAATTCCTTTCAGACTATGGGCAATACCCTAACTGTCCCAAAGAAATTTGCACGCCTGGAGAATGCCTTTTTATGTCTCTAGCTGGCTTTCATAACGAAGATGGAGGCTTGGAATTACCTCCGTACCCTCCGAAGATACCAACCCATCTTTTTCAATTTGATTTGTCTTCATTTGATCATTCGGAAATCCCGGATTTATCCCATGGTGGTGGTCTTTCATTGCAGATCTGGCTCGCTCGAACTTTAGGAAAAGATCCAGCATTTTTGGACCCTTGGGGAAATGAGTATATTTACGAATTCCCTATCAAAGAGGGTGGGCATGGATATTTACTTTTTTCGATGGGTCCGGATGGAAAGACTGGCGACGATTTCAGGCAAGACGATATTAAGTAATCACCGAGATTGATCAGGGAGAGCTTGCACCCTGTTCGATCAGCCGATCCCGAAGCACTCGTAAAGGTTCAAGTTCAGGGGCATCTGGATTGGCCTTAATTAAATAATCAATATCAAACAAAGCCTCAGTGAATCGGCTTTCTCCATAATTTATCATTGCTCGCATTGCCCGGGTGTAGCGGTCATTTTTATCGATTGCTATGATCGCATCAATGTAGCGAAGTCTTGCTGTAGAGTCCTGTTCACGTTCAGCAGACTGGATAAGATTACGAAGTATGCGTGTAATAATGTCGCGATTGGAAACGGGCAGGAAATCCTCATCTTTAAGATCTACCCCGGTTATTCTCCTAGCTTCATCCCTGCTGACAATTTTTCCACCAAATGAATCGATAAGTAATTCTTTGCCATTCGGTTCCTCCTGTTTTTTATCCTTAGAGTCCTCGCGGTAGATTGCCATGAAATGACCGGGTAGTCCCAGCCCTGATACGGGAAGATCCAACCGGTTGGCTAGCTCGATTAGAAGAACAGAAAGTGTGATCGGGAGACCTTCCCGGTCGTCCATCACTTCGTTCATGTAACTATTCGAACGGTGGTGGTAATCGAGAGTACTTCCATGAAAGCCCATTTCATCAAAAAGTTGGCTGACCAGAATGGCTAATTTTTCTTCCTTGGATGATTCTTCCTCAAAAGACTGGGCAATTTTCTTTGCAAGCAGGTCGGCTTTTTCCAAGTAAGAATCTAAATCAAAATTTTCATTATCTAACCGGGCAATCAAAAGGGCAGATTTGAGAAGATCAACAGAGCCCCGTCCTTCGATACGAAGGCTTTTAGATAATTCATCGATGATCAGCCTTTCACGGACTTCACCTGCCAAACGTTTTACTTCTCTCGCTTTTTTTTCAAGTTCAAGAGCATGGTCGCGGAGTGCCTGAGGAGTAGGTTTTCCCATCTTTACGAGTTCATCAATCTCTTTGGAAACTAATTCCGGCCGGTGCATGAGCGGTTTAACTAATTTTCGAATTTTGTTGGTGAAAGCAGGGGTAACCTTAGATTTTGGAAACCTCTTGGAAATTCGAAAGAAGCGGAACTGAGCAGTAGGAGCTCTAAATTTACATAATCCAACCTGTCCTCCTTTGAGCCCTAAGTCGAAAGTATCGATGACAATCTCATTATTTACAGAGCAGACCATCTGGCCATTTTCTTCTAGCCTGACCCTAAGCTTATTCCACTCATTGGGTAAGTATGTTTTAGATTCCACTGTATCTAAAATCGACCAAGAATAAACACTTGGTCCGTCGAAGCGGGTAAGGCGTAGGGAACCATTTGTCGGATAGAAGCCATAATGTTTTTCCTTACTATCTGAATGAAATACTAAACCAGCGGCTCCGCTTTCATCATTTAATTTTACTTCAACTTCTATTTCAAATGGAAGATTTGGGAATTTGGTTTGGTTCAAGCAAAGCATTCGTCCTCCAAAGCCATTTCCTAAGCCGGTTGCGGAGATAATGCCAGCCCTCTGCCTCCAAGTTCCATTCATAACTGGTTTCCATTCTAATTCATCCAAGCTTCCTATTGTTAACCATTTTTTTATGGGAACTGGATTGGTTTCTCCCAGAAGTTTTTTAAGTTCGTTTACTGGCACGCCAAATCCCATAGCCCCTCCTGATTTAATTGAAAGTATAGCCAGAACTTTTCCTTCCAAGTCAAGAGCGGGACTGCCGCTGCTCCCCGGTTCGATAGGTATGGCAACTTGTACCATGGGCCGGCCATCACCAAATTCAAGTTCTCGAACGGCAGCAACTACCCCACGACTTACGCTATGCTCATAACCTAATGGATTACCAATGGATAGGATAGATTGTCCTGGGGTGATTTGCCGAGAATCACCCAATTGTAAAATAGGAAGACCTTGTGCTTCAATTTTTATAAGGGCAAGGTCGCGATTTCTATCAATAGCTAATATACTCTGAGGACGAAATGTCTTACCATCAGGAAATCGAACTGAAAAATCTCTGTGTTCTCCGATTACATGAAAATTTGTGGCGATAACCCCATCTTCCCGCACAACAAAACCAGTACCCCGTCCTCCTTCGTATCCGTTACGATCAACACTCTCTATGACAACAATAGAGGGTCGAATTGAAGCTGCGAGATTTTTGAAATCTTTGGCGTCCCGTTTAGCCAAATCCAGTTCAGTGAGTTTCGAGGAGTTGTTGTCAGATGCATTTGTAGAAATAAATATGGAAAAACTAAGTAAAAGGTAAAAACTTAGATCTGAAATCCTTTTAATGGAGTAAAAATACACAAGTAATATACTTCCAATAAGGTATGAAAAGTCAAGTTTCCTCAAAAAGGGCGAGGTGTAAATTAAACAAAAAACAGCTTCTTATTTCGGCAATAAAAGGAGATACTGTTGAAATAGATCTTCTGTTTTAGACTTTTGCTGATCAACCTTTTGCTTGAAATTTGTAAAGTCAGACTGCTTTGTGAGCAGGGTGTTTTTCGCTTCCTTTAGGGCGTTTTCTTTTTCCTGTAATACTTTTGGAGCACTTTCGCGCAATTTCATAACTTCAACCAGGGCTAGCTCTGCAGAATCTAAATCCGAACTTGCTTGAATTAACTGTGCTTGCTTGGCCACAAATTTTTCATCTGCTTTTTTGAGATCTTGCTGAAGGAGGGTGATAGATTCGGAAAGTTTAATTCCTGCTTGGGAGAGGTTGTTGTTTTGGGGCTCCAATTTAGTTTTTCCCTGATTAAGTTTTTGGATCTTATCGACTTGCTGAATGAAAGAGATTTTTTCATTCTTAGCATCATCAGTCAGTTTGAGTAATCTCTTCTCCGATTCAACCCGTTCTTTATTCCGTGAGATATTTTGTTGATGTTCAGAAATCTTTTGAGGTAAAGAGTTGAGTGCTTCTGCTGCGTTATCTACGGCCTTTTGTGCAGCTGTAAATATATTTTTTGATTCCTCAAGGGCTTCATCGAATGAAGAGAGTTCCTCTTCTAGCTCATGCAGAAAAGTAATTTGCTTATGGCGTGTGAAATTAATTTTTTCTGCATTCCATTTTGACAGGTTTTTCTCGCTTAAATTCACTTGTTCCTGTGCCCTTGTACCTTCTGATGCCGGTTCCTTTATCTTCTCTTTTGCTTGAGTAAGTAATTTTTCAGAATCCGCTAATATTCTTTTAGCCTGATCTCGATTTGTGGCAACCGAAGTTTGGGATTGCAGTGCATCTTTCCAGGATTGTTCCATTTTACTTTTGAGGGTCTGTGAAGTGGCCACGGCTTGCTTTGCCCCATCCAAAGATCTGACCGCTTCAGTGAGAGCCGTTTTCAAAGAGTTACTGCGTGCACTATATTTTTCCATTTCTGATTTGTGCTTGGCCGAAAGATTTGCGGCATGGATGTATGATTCCTCCATTGCATCCATTGCTTTTTTAGCTTTTACGACGGCTTCAGCGTGAGAACTATCGCCTTGATTTTGGATCTGAACTTCATTGGCTTTGCGATATGATTCCTTTATTGCACTGAGTTGTTCTGACCTTTGTTTTGCCAGCTTATTCCATTCTTTGTAGTTAGCCGTATTAGATTCTATGTTTTTCTGATGGTTCGTGAGTTCTTGTTTCTTAGCATCATAAGTCTTGGATACTTCAGCCTGTAGATTCGATTTTGTTGAAAGGTCTGCTGATGCTTGGTCAAGTCCACTTTTCGCAGTTTGGACATCGATAATAGATTTCTTGAGAGCTAGTTCTGTTGCCTGAAGCGATTTTTGGTTGGCAGCAATAGTTCGTGTGGCTTCATCGATTTTTTCCTGAAAAGGAGCAAGTTTTTCCAGAGATTTCTTTAGTGAATTTTGGTCATCAACCAGCTTAGTCTTCGCAAGAGAGATGCGGGATTCAAGGGTGGGGGGATTGGGGTTTAATTCTCCAATCGATTTTCCGTCAGTAGAATTCCATATGCCTACTTTTCCTGTCCAATCACCGGCGATAATTTTGGAGCCGTCATGAGAAAGTCTGGCTTCCATAACAATATCTGAGAATCCCTTAATTGTTTGCAGTGCTTTTCCGTTACCGTCCCAAAATTTAACAGACTTATCTCTGCCCGCTGTAACCATATTACCATTTTGAGCAAAATGAGCTGAAAGGGTTCCACCGCTGTGGGCATTCCATGTTTTAACCTGTTTACCGTTGATCATCTCCCAAGTACGAACGGCTCCTTCTTCGGAGGCAGAGAGCAATACATTTCCATCTGCACGCCAACTTAGGCTGGTTATCTCTTGTTTGTGGCCAACTAAGGAGTAAAAAGGATTTCCGGTTTTGGCCTCCCAAACATAGAGTCCTCCGTTCCGGTCAGCTGTGGCAAGCAAGATACCATCAGGAGAGAAAGCTACTTGAGTTACCCATTCTGAATGTTTCTTGATTTTATATAGGATTTCATTGGTCGCGAGATCGAATACTTTTATTAATTTTGAAGTTCCGCCTATTGCAACGAGGGACTGATCCGCTGAAATGTCAGTTGTTAAAACACTATCCTGTTCATCCCCAACCGTGAGAACTCTTCTTCCAGTCTCTACATTCCAACCTACCACATTTCCACTTTTTCCACCCCTGCCTCCGGATGCAATGATCAGTTTTCCATTTCGGCTGAAAGTAAGAGATTCAATAAAGCCCTCTTCATAAGCGAGAATTCCTGAAATTGCTAAGTTTTCGGTGTTGTACAATAATACTTGCTTCTGACCGGCCAGTGCAACGAAAGCAGACCATGGTGCGGTTGCCATTGCGGAGGGAGCAAAGGCCCGTTGGGTAACTACAGCAGGTTGTAAGGGAAGATGTTTTGGCATAGGTGCCGGGCCATCTGGTTTACCAATTGAAATAGAGCCAAGTGCGAGATTAACTGAGGGCTTCTTCTTTTTCATTGGTTTTCCAGAAGCCGTGGGAAGCATGCCCTGTGCAATCCAGTTTTTGATTAGCAGTAAATTGGACTTTTCAATTTTTTCTCCTCGGGGAGGCATGTGAGGTTCCTGTAGCCTGGCAGCAAGCAAATAGATTAAGCTACTATCAGGATCACCAGGGGAAGCCACATCGCCTGAGCTTCCTCCAGCAAGAATACCATTCATTCCGGTAAGATCGAGACCACCCTTTGCTTTATCGGGATTGTGGCAAGAATTGCATGACTGTTCGAAAACGGGAACGATGTCATCCTGAAAGTTAGGCTTTTCAGGGGTTGCAAATAATGAAAAAGCAAGGACAAAGGCGGGAACAAAAAAAAGAAGCGTCTTCATAAACAGATGATACCTTAGTAAAAGAAAATCAGATTAACACAAAAGGGTGGGTTAATGGTTGAAAATAAACTCCTTAGAATTGAGAAGGGCCCAAAAGATATCTTCTAAGCCCTCCTGGGGTTTTTCCATATCCAAGGACGCAAGCAGGTTGGCTTTTTCGGACTCACGAGGCTTACGTGAGTAACAACGAAGAAAAAGATTATCGATAATTTCATCCGCTTTTTTTCCATCCTTTAAACTTTTCACGATAATCTTACCCTGGGAAACTCGCTTGTTCGTGGTATCTCCATTCAAAAGGTGGAGTGCCTGAGATAAGCTAGGTTCCATAACAACTTCGCACGAGCAAACGGTTGCTCTTTTTGCCCGACCAAATGTAGTAAGGAAATAATTACTCACTCTTCCATCGGCAATCTGGATTGCTTTTGCCCCGAGAGGGAGTCCTTGAAATTTATTTTTTGTTTCAGTGGTCTGAGAGATTACATCAAGCATAACTTCAGCCCTTAACCTCCGAAGGTGTGCTCGTGCAAAATTACGGGTATCTGATTCATTGGATAAATTTGTTTTACTGGAAAGCTGATAGATTCTTGAGTTACATACATCGCGGACTAATTTTTTGAAATCGTAATTATATTCGGTGAACTTGGCGGATAGTTGATCAATGAGTTCGGGGTTGGATGGGGGGTTGGATACTCGTACATCATCTACGGGTTCGATGATTCCCTGCCCAAAAAAGTGAGCCCATACAAGATTGGAAAGGTTACGGGCAAAGTAGGGATTTTTAGGGGATGCCAACCATTCGGCTAAAACTTGACGACGGTCCTCACCCTTTTGAATTTCAGGAGTTTCGCCTCCTAAAAATTTTGGGGGCATAGGTTTTTTATGCACAGGGTGGTTGATTTCACCACTTCGTCGGTTGTAGATAACATTTTCTCTCGGATCTGCGGCTCCTTTTCGACCTACCTGACTGAAAAAAGAGGCGAAAGAATAATATTCATCTTGGGTCCAGCGGTCAAAGGGATGATTGTGGCATTGGGCACACTGTAGGCGCATTCCCATAAATACCTGAGCAACATTTTCAGTTATTTTCAGATTATCTCTTTCGACTTGGTAATAATTGGTCGCGGGATTCGTAAAAGTGCCTCCTTTCGAAGTTAGGAGTTCTTTTACGATTTTATCCATAGGTACATTGTTAGCTATTCGATCTTTCAGCCAGTTAAAATAAAGAAGAGTAGCTTTATAACTCATCCCCTGATTATCATCGGTCTGAATTTGTAAAAGTTCTGCGAATTTCATGACCCATAATTCGGTGAATTCTTTCTTTTCCAAAAGCTTGTCAATGAGTTTGGACCGTTTGCTTGGATTTTGGTCTTTAAGAAAGACGGAAGTTTCCTCAGCAGTGGGAAGCAGTCCAATGACATCCAAGTAGAGTCTTCTGACGAAAACTTCATCGCTGCAAACTTCGGATGGGGTCATTCGAAGTTTATGAAGCTTGTTGTGTACATGTGTATCAACATAGTTATTTGTCGGTAAATTTGGCCGTGTGTATTTTAAGTCTTCAGGAATGACAACAAAGGGCACTCCAACTGTAAAAATATTGAATCTAGCCATAACAAATGCTTCGCCCCGGGAACCAGCTGTGACTAGACCTTTTTCATCAATGGCCGCTGAAACATCATTGCTCGACTGAAAAACAGTGAGCGGTGTAATGTCGCGTGTAGTACCATCGGAATAGCTCGCAAGAACAGTCATTTGCTGAGTTGATCCATTACCCTCGAGCAGTAATGATGGAGGGAAAAGTTCAATCTTGGTAGGTTTTGCAATGTCTTCCGGATCTTTATTGGCTCCATCTTTCAGCCAATCGACAAGGGTATTCCAATGGTCACTCCCTTTTGAGAACAGTTTCCCCCCCGAGTGGGGTACAGCACCGATTGCTTTTTCAACAAGCATACTTTCTTCTGGAATAGCCAAGTTGATGCGACGGGTGCCTTGTTCGCGCGTTATTCGGTAGTGATCACCATCAGGATCATAACCAAAAAGAGATAGCATGAAGCGATCCTGTCCACGAGCCGATCCATGACAGGATCCAGTGTTACATCCTGCTTTCATAAAAACAGGCATTACATCAAGTTTGAAGCTTACTGGTCGCGGTGACGAGGCAGTTTCCACCTTTATTGGAATCTCTATTTTTTGACCATGGAACTCCGCGATTAATTTGGTTGCTCCATCCTGCTTCGGATAGATGACTCGATCTTGAAGGTTAGCAACCGAAGTATTTTCAATCCACATGGCGGATTCAAAAGTAATATCTCTGGTAACATCGTCAGAGTAAGTTGCTACAAGAATAATGGAATTAAAATCTTCTTTTGTTGTTAAGGTAATAGAAGCAGGGTAAGGATTAACAGAGATTAGTTTTTTGCTGAAGGACTTTTGCCTCAGGGAAAGTTCGCGTTCGGTAATCTCGCGAAGCTGAATGCCCTTTGGCCATTCTGCACCCGTAGCAATCCATCGGTTCAGGATATCCTTTTGATTTTTGGATAGAGGACCATTTTTGGGTGGCATGATTTCATCATCATCAACAGGAAGGTGAATCCTCTCGAGAATGAGACTTTCTGACTTTTTGCCCAAGGTAAGAGCTGGACCTGAATCTCCTCCTTCTAAGGCAAAAGCTAGGGTGTCTAAACGAAGCCCGCCCTTCTGGGATTCTGACCCATGGCAACTAATGCAAGAACTTTCAAGTATTGCCCGAACTTCACGCTGGAAATCTGGTGCAGTTACTGCCTGCTTTACCGAAACTGGTTGAGTGGGAGCAAATGTCGGAGCGGTAGAGGGGACTGGTTGAGGTTTTGGTGTTAATAATTCAGATGAATTTGTTTCACTGGCCCAAACAAAGTTTAAAGAGAAAAGAAAAATAATCGAAATCTTCATGAAGTTATTAATTTGTTCCTCCTTGGGCTGCTAAACGAAGTTGTTCGAGCCTGCTAAGAGGTTTTTCTTTTTTTACAACCGTTTTGGGGGCCGTGTCTTTAGGCTTTTTGCTTACGACCTTGGGCTTAGGCGGAGGATTATCGAGTCGAATTTGGCCACCCTGTCCGACCGAATGAGTTATTAGGTTTCCTGAGAATGGAACCTTCACATAACAAAATAAGTTTTTAGTAAGTCCTGCCCGTGCTTTTTCCTCACTTAAAACTGGAAAACGAATTTGAGTGGCGTTTGTATCGAAATCGACCTGTTCAGTTTTACTAAATGGAGGCAGCCCTTTCAGTTCAGCCTTAGCGAAGCCCTTGAAAGGGCGGGCAATATTTACATCGCAAACCATTTCCCCATTTTTACCCCTTTCGATTGCAGCCATATTTATTTTGAGTGAGAGATACGGTTCTTCTACTTTCAAAGTAATGAAATTAGATGCTGCCAGCATTTGTCCACCCCCTACGGCTGCGGATTCACCTTGTACTCCAATTTCCCATTCTCCCAGAGGGGTACCGTTATTCGCAGTTAGAGGGTAATACCCTATGCTGTCCTTTGCTAAAATCTTAACATTACTGCGGGCACCTATTCCGGTTGGCTTACTCAATATTTTGACGACAACATCCTTGGTGAAATTCGCATCTCGGATTACTTCTACTTTTAAATTTATTGATCCCCCTCGAACGATTGGGGTACTCGGGGAATGCAGTTTGATCCGGAAGGGTAATGGTTTGACCACCGCAATGGGTAATACATCATAGATTCCACCGTAATAAGAACGGTTATTGGGTGGACCATAGACGAGTTCAACTTTGTGATTATATTCACCGGTAATCGTTGTGTTTTTGTCGGAATCGAGATGGACGAGGTCAAACTTTGTAAGTGTTTTTTGTAAAGGTGCATCTTCGGTTGCAGAGAACAGAATAGGGACTGAGTTAAAATTAGAGGCTGCTTTGGGAGCTTTCATAGTCACTCCTTTTGGTAAACTTTTAGCAATGAAATCAAGTTCTCCACTAAAGTTTCTACGGGTAAGCGTAAAACTCGTAGCTGCCCTGTTTCCTTGGGGGACCGGAATCATTTGCCTAGTTTGGGTGTCTCTATTTCCAAACATTGGAATGGATGCCGTAATTTTAGGTCCCAGTTTTTCAGTTTCTATTCTGTAGGCGTGCAATGAACTACCTTTTCCTAAATGGTCAGTAATACGTAAAATATACTCTCCATTTTTGGCAAAAGTTTGAGTCAAAAGACTATCCGGTCCATTATTCGCATCATCATTTCCACGAATTGATTTACCGTCGCCGTAGTAAAGATTAAGTACTGGATCAAGTGGAGAAGCGACAGAGCGAGCATGGGCTTTGATATAGTATCTATCTCCTTTTTTTGCCTGAAAGCGAAAGCAATCAATATCTCCATCTTCTTCGATTACACCATCAAAACCTAAAGGTATAGCAAGGTCTGTTTTGGTTGCATTGCTAAATGAATTATTTGGCTCGTTTTCCTTCAGAGATGGGAACTTTGAAACTCTGATTTTATTTGGACTCGGGGAGCGGATACCGTTTTCTTCATGATGGTACGCAAAGAATTCCCTGCCATCCGTTGGCAATGTAATTATCTTAGTGAATTTTCCTTTCGGATCTCCGAGAAACGTAAACTCTATGGGTTTGCCAGCTTCACCCCCGGATGGAGAAACAACTAAAGGGCGAGGGAAGGTTCCTACATGCAAACGGTAGCGGTAAGAAGAGCCTCCACGATAGGAGGATTCTCTTATTTCAATAAAATACTTTCCGTTTTTTGGCGCGACAATGCTAACCGTGGCATCTTGCAGTAGGAGTTCCGTGTCGTCAGACGTAGCGAGTTCAAAACGATTTTCATCTAGAATTGCAATGTAAGGATCAAATAAAGGACCTGATAAGCGGATCGCTTCAACTTCTGCACTAATTCTTTGCCCCCGAGTTGCATTGATTTCGAAATAATCAACATCTTCATTCACGGAAACACCATTAACGGTTGAGTTCAGAGTGACGGGTTGAGCTTCATCGAAGGATGAGTTTGGTTCTTTTTCATCAACATTTGGGAATGGTCCTACCCAGAAAGTAAAGAGCTTACTGATTCCTCGAGTTGTACGAATTCTTAATTCGTGTTGTCCAATCTTGGCATCGGGAGAAATGGTAAAGGTAGAAGTAAGCTTTTTTGCTTTTTCAACTAGAATATTACTCGCGGTAATGCCTTCCTCGTAAAAGAAGATTTCTTCCGCATCCGTTAGACGTTGTCCATTGATAATGATTTCTTGCTCAGTACCTAATTGCCCACCTCGAGGAAGGAGAGATGAAATAATTGGTTCAGTAGCGTGTAGAAATGATGAAGAAAAAGAGAGGAGAAAAAGGCTAAGTTTTTTCATAGTCGAAATCATTAAAAAGAGGACGCCTCAAAAATGTTTCTTGAGGCAAAGCAACCGAGGCGGAAGAGATTCTTTAGACGCAGAGTTCTTGAATGACTTTCCCGCCATCCACGATTTCCATGGGACGATCGCCGGGTGCCATTAATTCTTTATCGGCGACAATTCCAATACGGTCGTAAACCGTAGTAGCTAAATCTTCTACAGAAAGAGGATTCTCTTCAGGTGCAGTGGCGAAGGCGTCCGATGCACCGTAGACTTGTCCGCGGGTAATACCGCCTCCTGCCAAGGCAACACTGAAAACTCTTGGATAATGATCGCGACCGTTGTCCTTATTAATTTTAGGTGTACGGCCAAACTCTGAAGATAACATAACAAGCGTACTGTCTAGAAGCCCTCGTTCATCCAAGTCATTTATTAATGAAGCGTATGCTTTGTCGAGTTCGGGACCCTGTTTGTTGAATCCTGATTCGATATTTTGGTGCATGTCCCAACCGCCATAAGTTAGCGAGACAAATCGGACACCTGATTCAACAAGCCTACGAGCGAGCAACATACGCTGACCTGCTTGATTCTTGCCGTATTGTTCTTTTGTCTTATCTGACTCTTTGGTCATATCAAAAGCTTCGCGTGCCTGTTTAGAACTGATCAAAGAGTAGGCATCATTGTAAAATTTATCCATCGCACCCAATGCATCGGATTTTTCGACCTGTCGGAAGTGGTTATCCACTGTGTTAAGTAAGCTGCGGCGTTTAGAAAAGCGATCATTGGAGATTTCACTGGGAAGTGACAGGTCGCGAACTTTGAAGTTTTCTTGTGAAGGATCTGATCCCAAGCCGAAGGGTCCATATGAGGAACTAAGGTATCCACTTCCGGCAAATTCATTGGGAACATTTGGCACGCAGACATAGGGCGGAAGGTTTTGCCGGGACCCGTACTCGTGAGAAACCACTGATCCAAAACTAGGGAATTTAATGGCTGGGCTTGGTTTATACCCGGTGAACATATTATGAGTTCCACGCTCGTGAGCAGCTTCCCCGTGCGTCATCGAACGACAAACAGTTATCTTGTTCGCTATTTTAGCAGTTTCTTTAAAATTCTCGCTGAAGTGTACTCCGGGGATACTTGTCTTTATGCTTTTGAAAGGCCCCCTGTATTCTAGCGGTGCGTATGGTTTAGGATCAAACGATTCTTGGTGAGCCATGCCACCAGGAAGATAAATATGAATGACGCTCTTAGCTGGCCCTTCTTTTGTCTCGTAATACTTCTGAGCTCCGTGTGCTTTTATTCTCATGAAATCAGCGAGTGTTAATCCAAGCCCGCCAACAAGACCGACATGCATGAATTCACGGCGGGAGAAATGTTTGGGCAATTCAAAGCAACAGTTTGTTTTCATAGGCAATTATTGGATGAATATCATACTTTACTTAATCCTAATGTCCAAACAAGCATGAATTGACCCTAAAAAAAAAATAAAAATAAAAGTGCACTGCAATATTTTGTAATTTATATATTATAAATAATTTAAAATAAATAAAAAGGTTGCATTCAATTGCATTTTGTTGGTAGCAAACTTTGATGCCTAAAGGTAAGACTATAA
>Ga0233432_10000915_pt1 | contig 28465 bp, 26 predicted proteins | sample SI_122_August201_6_FD_179870 | JGI IMG/M metagenome (GOLD analysis project Ga0233432, IMG submission 179870) | Seawater microbial communities from Saanich Inlet, British Columbia, Canada - SI_122_August2016_10_MG | ecosystem: Environmental > Aquatic > Marine > Inlet | place: Canada: British... | reverse complement strand
TTTCAGGCTCGTCAGAGTTTGAGGCTGCTGCATTTGCGCTTTCTGATGGGGCTATATCTGAAGTGGTACAGGTTGCTGATCAATTTATTATTATCAAATGTGAAGGAAATCTACCCGCTGCAGATATCCAGTTTTCGGAGGTGCGGCCACGACTTGCTGAAGCGTTTCAGGAAAAACAATCTAGGGTCCTTGCGAGTAAGATTTTTGGAGAACTTCAGGAAAAAGCCACTGTTGAAAATATTCTGAATGACACCAGCAAGGGTCAAACGTTTCCCGATGTAGCAGCACGCGTTAATGGTCACCCAATCACAATCGGTAAGGTTCGGGACGTTTGTGTTGAACGGTACGGGAAAGATGTTCTGGAGGCGTTGCTTACCGGTGTTCTCCTGAATCAAGCACTAGTCCAGCAAAAACTGGTTGTTAGTCAGGGAGATGTTGAACATGAGGTGACACGAGCGGCCGAGTCAATGGGCTTTCAAACACCCGACGGGCAGCCGGATGTCTCTGCCTGGCTGGAAAAGATCTCGAAGCAGAATAAACAATCGATTGATTTTTATCTCACTGACATTGTAAGACCAACGGTTGCGCTCAAGAAATTGGTTGGGTCGGTCCCCGTAACTCGAGAAGACCTAGAGAAAGCATTTACCGCCACCTTTGGGTCACGAGTTCGCTGTAAAGTAGTGGTGCTTGACAATCAACGTCGAGCACAAGAGGTGTGGCAAATCGCAAGGCAGAACCCGACGCCTGAGATCATGGGGAATCTTGCTGAACAGTACTCAGTTGATCCCACAAGCAAGGCACTGCGTGGAGAAGTGCCTCCGATTCAAAAATACAGCGGACAGCCTGCTCTTGAGCGAGAAGCGTTTTCGTTAAAGGTCGGAGAGCTATCCGGAATTATACAGATAGCCGATCGATTCATGATCCTTTTCTGTGAGGGCCATACAAAACCGGTGGAGGTAACTTTTGATGAGGTTCGTGAAGAGTTGCATCGAGATTTATTAGAGAAGAAACAGAGAATCAAGATGGCGAGGTATTTCACGCATCTGCGAGAGTCTGCATCTATTGATAATTTCTTGACAGGTACAAGCCAATCATCAAAATCAAACATGTCAATGAATCTTCCTGCGGCTAGTGAAATGCCAGCCACCACAATTACCCGACGTGAGGCTCAGGAGCTCTCAAAACCTCGTGCGGGGAGCCGGACAGTAAACGAGTCAACTTCCACCGTAGCGCCAGCGTCTTTCGAAGAACCCCTGACGAAATGATTTTTTTCGGGAATGCCGGTGAGTTTTGTCGAGTGCTCATAGCTTGGAAATTGATTAGATTACGCGTTTAGCCCGTACTGGACAGGCATGGTCTGTTCTTCTTGCTGGCGAACACTCCCGCGGAGAAGGTGGCAGCGGTAAACTAAGTAGGTTCGTTATCGTTAGACTAATTTGTGTTTAACCCAGAGCTTTACAACCCCAGACCTTTATTAGACAAGCGGTTAAGGAGAGGTACTTGCACATACAAGCTGCATCACGAATCGAGCAACTTCCACCGTATCTTTTTGCGCGGATCAATAAGTTGACGTACGACAAGCGTCGCGGTGGCTGCGATGTAATTGATATGAGCATGGGCAATCCATCTGATCCGCCCGCACAATTTATTATTGATAAGCTTGCTGAGGCAGCCAACGATACTCGGAATCATGGGTATGCACCAGCAAGTGGCGTTGTGAGCCTGAGGAGAGAAGTGGCCTCTCGATATCTTCGAAAGTGGGGTGTGCGACTTGACCCTGAGACGGAAGTTCTTGGTACGCTCGGATCAAAAGAAGGCTTTGGTCATCTCTGTCTGGCAATGCTGAATCCTGGTGATGATGTTATCGTTCCCGCGCCCTCCTACCCCGCCCACGTCTATGCGGTCGCGCTCGCATCAGGGAATCCGATTGCTATCGACACGACCAATCCAGACAAGTTTTTGTCTGAAGTATCCTCGCGGTGTGAAAGTGAACATGGGCCGCCCAAAGTGTTGGTTGTTAATTTCCCCCACAATCCGACAACCACGGTTGTTGAAAAAGATTTTTATGAAGATGTGGTCGCTGTCGCGAAACGATATGAATTTCCGATTATTTCCGACTTAGCGTACTCAGATGTAGTTTTTGATGGGTATGAAACGCCGAGTATTTTATCAGTCGAGGGTGCGAAGCAACTTGCTGTTGAATTCACAACAATGAGCAAGGGATATAGCATGGCTGGATGGAGAGTTGGTTTCTGTGCTGGTAACGCAGAAATCATCAAGGCATTGGGAACTGTGAAGACGTACTATGACTACGGAATGTTTCGTCCTATACAGATTGCAGCAATCGTTGCGTTACGTAATGGCGAGGTAGATGTTGCCAATCAATCCCAAATCTACCAGCGGCGGCGAGATGTGCTTTGTGATGGTCTTGGTCGAATTGGTTGGCAGGTGACTGTTCCCAAGGCAAGTATGTTTGTCTGGGCGAAGATCCCAGAGCCATTTGCTAGCCAGATGAACAGTATGGATTTCTCTGCAAAACTATTAGAAGAAGCTGATGTAGCTGTAAGTCCGGGTGCTGGGTTCGGTCCTGCCGGAGAGGGATATTTGCGGATGGCATTAATCGAAAATGAAAATCGAATTAGGCAAGCTGTCAAGCAAATTGGTCGTGCCATCGGCTCAGAATTACGGGCATTAACGAACGAACATTAAGGAAGGATGGACAGGCCAAGCTTTGGCCTGAATGAGCGAAGCGATCCAAAGGTTGCTTGTTCCTAGATGCATCTATGCGTGAGGTAAGGATTTAGATAGCAACTAGAATTCACCTATTTGAAAATTTCATTTCACACTTTCCATTGAGTGCGGCTAGAGAAAGAAGATAACCTTGAACACGTCCAAACCCACTTTTGTCCGGATGTCGTACAACTCCTTGAATGCTTCTTGACACACATGTTCAAGTAGAGCCAGTCCAAACTTGGAGAAGGATTCTTCCACAGAATTAGGATCAAATTCGTGTACAAGCATCTGGTGCTTTTTCACCATAATTCGATGTAGTTTTTCAAGAACCTTGGTGTTCAAATTCTTGCCTGCAACCAGACTTGCCGTAACACACGAGAATGCGATCGAGTTTCCTGAAGCCGCTCTCGACACGGAACGCAGGATAGCGTCAGTGGCTCTTGCGTGAGATACGCTGAAACACTCTCCCATACGAACAGTGTTCTTAAAGATGCCCCGTATTCTGCTTTCTGCAACTCGTCTTCTACCTCTTGAGTATTGAGATCAACGGAGACATAGGTGGCGTGCTCAGGTCATCCTCCCCAGGATCCACTGGATCTTTTTTTCCGTCCAATTACAGCAGGGTAGTCGACTTGGAAGTCGCAATGCTCCTCTATTCTGGTCACATAGTATGCTTTTGAATCTATTTCGGCTCCAAGGTTACGACGGCGTCGAGTTCGTTGTTTTCAAGACATGCTTTGACTCCGTCATCGTAAAATCTGAATTGACATGAAAAAGTAGCCCAACACGCCGGAATATGCTTTCTCGTGATTGGGCTGTCAGCAGCTTTAACGTCAGCGGAAAATTCATGGACCCGAAAAAGAGATTATTTCCTACAGATAGCAGCCTTTTGGAAATGGGATCGTTGTGAAGAGGCTGTTCAGTTCCGGGTAGAGCATTTCCATTGTTGTGAATGGCAGCAACACCAAAACCTGTATCTGTATGTTTCAGAATTTGTTGGTATGACGATCTTGAACAGTCCTCTAATGAAACAAGCCCATGGCAATTACAGAATGCCATGGGCTCGTTGATACTTGTTCTATGTCCAAATGCATCGAGCCAAGTAAAATAATATCAACCTATTTCAGGTAACATTGCCTCTGCTTCTGCTGCCTTTCGCAACTTTTCGAGGGCCTTCGCTTCTATTTGACGCACTCGTTCCTTGGTGACCCCAAGAGCCGAGCCAACTTCTTTGAGGGTTTCAGGATCATGTTCATGATTGAGTCCATATCGCCGAACAATGATTGTTTGTTCCCGCGGTTCAAGCCGATCGAGGAATTTCTCTACTTGGTGGAGCCTGTCAGACTCAGCCATTCTTCGATAAGTCTCATCGGTGCTTTCGTCAGCAGTAGCTTGCAGGAGTTCAGTATCGGCAGCACGAAAACGATCCCTTACTTTATGCTCGTTTGGAATGCTTCGAGCATAGTTTTTCATGATTGCCCACGACGAATACGTACTGAATTTATTGCCTCGAGCGTAGTCAAACTTTTCAACTGCTCGCATTAAAGACATATTGCCATCACTCACGAGATCAAAAAAGCTATCGGATGCAGAAACGCGTCGTTTGGCGATTGAGACAACCAGTCGAAGGTTTGCTCGTACGATCTTGTTTTTCAGGTCGACAATATCCTGATACAGCATTTCAATCTGATCCATCAATCGTCCACTCGGGCGATCTTGTTGAAGCTGATCTCGTAACAGTGTTGCTTTGTATTTAAGGTAGTTGAATTTTCGGAATAACCAGACTTCCTGTTCACGAGTAAGTAACGGTACCTCGTAAAGGCTTGCAAGATAGGCCGGCAAGCCTGTGGGTCGACGAACCCGTTTCGGTGCATCTACGTTTTGAGGAAATGGTTGGAAGACGACCTTTTCGGCACTTTTTCTTGCAAAGAGTGCGTTGGGCATGAAGTCGAGTGGTAATTGAGCAATGGCTTCAGCTCTTTGGGCAAGAACGATACGATAAATGCTGGCTCTGCTTCTATGGTATCTACGAGCTATGGACTCTACTGTTTCACCATGTTGATAATGCCTAAATATACGAGCGCAGCTCTCAGGACGTAATTTGCCATCAGCATTTGGAAAGACCGCTGAGTCCGTATGCTCCTGGTCATATCTTTTTATCGTGTAGCGAATTGTCTCAACACTTCTGTTAAGACGAGTAGCTATGCGTCGATGTACATCAGCTGGGCAGGCACCTGCAGCGGCAAGGCGACGGGCCCATGAAATAAGTTTGTCGTGTTCGTCGTCATTTAATTGACTAAACCGACGTCCTCGTTGAATCCTCTCGGGGTTTTCGTGCACAAAGCGGTCGACGGCGCTCGCAAGAAAGCCGACCCGTTTTCTGCCCTTGATAATGACTCGCTGCGCTACAAGGCCGTGATCTCTCCATCGAGATATTGTTTTTGTGGAAACGTTAAATCGTTCGGCAAGGTCCTCGATGGACAAGACGTCATCATCGGAAGGTATCGAGCATGAATGCACTGGATGTGATCCACCGGCGCATGTGTTCTCGTCGTGGATACGAACAAAAGGAAAGTGATCTTGTGAGATATTAGAACGCATGAAACTCCTCCATGGCGGGGGTGCACCGTGTAGGCATATGCCAGGCAATACTGTGAAACTGCCCCTACGCTTTTCACAGGGTCACCAAAGCTATGACTACAAATTTGCACCGCCGAAACAGGCAATGAAACCAATCCGGCGTCCACTCTTTGGAATCATCCTTGACTCCCACCACACCCTTTTCGCGGACGCCATAGTTATACGTCTGAAAAGGACAGATGGTTTGCTGAAACATTGGAATAATTTAAATTTTTAGAAATATTCACGTTGGAGTGGCAAAAGGCTTTATTCCAACAACGCGTAAGTCATTCATAATAAAGGGCTTAGCGATTTCTTTCGGACCAATGCCTGTTTTCGCGCAGAGTAAATAAAATTTACGATATGCTTAAAATTTAGGGACATTAAGTATTTAGACACTTAGTATTTTCGCCTAACCCTATGGCTCGGTTCGGGACACATCGCGGGGGTGATTCAAAAAAAGCAGCGTTTTTTTACAGAAATCAGCGAAAAAAAGCCGATTTTTTACGAATAGGTTTTTGGCTGAAGCCGTCGTTGTATCAAGCAGTTGGTCTTACCAAGCGGTCGAGGGATCCCAGTATGGACACGTTTTACTTACGCTTTTCACAGATCAGATACTTTTTTGTTGCGATCATTCCTGGGTTTGTCTTTTGTATTTCGCTGGTTTCAGCGAGGGTCTCTGCTGGAGAGCAGGAACTTCTAAACAGCGAATTTTCAACATACGAAATCGATCTTCAGGTTACGGGGCAGATCAAGTTCGCTGCCCAACCGGATTTGCATTCAAAATCTTTGGAGATTATTGAGCATCCAGTTCATGCGAATTCATCTCTTATCTACCACCAACATTCAATGGATGAAACATCTGGTCAAAGGGGAGTAGTTTCCAGGCGGTATCAGCGAGCCTCTGCAAAAACTGTCATTGGTAGCAGTTCGGTGAATACAAAGCTTCCGGAAGATGTGTGTGATGTCCGTGTTTGTCCAAACGGTAAGAGTCTCGACTTTTGGGTGCCGCAGGGCTTTCTAACGCAGCCTGAAACTGATTTGTTAACAGTTGCATTTGATCCTCTGTATTTTGATGCATTGATACCACCTGATGATTCACTTGCCAGTGATCAGTGGAAGGTGAGTCAAGCAGCCGTAGCAAATTTACTTTGTATCGACACAATTTATGCTGGTGTTCTTGAGGCTACGGTAAAACAATGTACTGCCGAGGGCACTAGAGTGAATATCCAGGGGACTATCGAAGGCGCAGTAAATGGGGCGTCCACATCGATTGCAGTAAAAGGAGATTACGACTGGATTCCTGGCAGCAATTCTGATGGTGAATTATCGGCGTTACGAGTTGTGATTCAAGAATCTCGAACCGTGAGCTATGTTGCGCCGGGCATTGATGTCACTGCAATTGTAGAGGTGTCCTGTCGATCAGGAAAACGACCGCAGCCAAAAGTCGTAACCACCGGTTTTGGGTCGATGAGACCGAGTCATGGCAGGCCTCGACGCGGACCGGGAAAGCCTGGGTTCCAATGGATCTGTGATCCTCATCGTCGTTATGACATTATTTACGACAAAAGTTGGAAAATAGTTGAGCAGGGTAGTGAATGTCTCACTATGCGGCTGGTGGACGAAGGAGCCTTGGTGAGTCAGGTAACAGTAACACCACTTCCTCCACGAGCTGAGGCTCAAACGCTTTCAGATTTTGAAGAAGATATTGAAAAGACTCTTGGCCAACAATTCGGACATCTCATCTCGGCATCGCTTTCAAGCCGTAACGATGGGACAACCCTCATGCGGGTGGCCTCGGTCGGCGAAGCTGAGGGACTTGCTTTTCATTGGATTCACTATCATTTAAGGAGTCCTGAGGGCCAGCGACTGAGCCTTTCATTTGTCGTTGAATCAACACATTTCGCAAGGTTTTCTGACGCGGATCGACAATATATTGAAGGAGTAGATCTCACTTTTAAGGAGTAATACCAGCAACAAGCCGTGCCAGTCCTCGATTCACAGGGGGACCGCTTGACTGCCCCCTATGTGTGCTGGAATAATAGGGATCTTCGTGAGGAACGTTGGGCCTGAATTAAAATTGTTAGGCTCAATTGCACTGCTATGCAGGACTCATTCCGAGCGAGATGAGGAAAGGAGTTGAGCCGTGGTGTAAGGTGCGTGGAAATGTCCAGCCCGCCCGGTGACAGCCGAAACGGGTTTGGAGTTTTTTTGCCATCGAGAAACAGCAACGCATCAACGAACAAATTCGAATTTCCCCAATCCGAGTCATAAGTGCGGATGGAGCCCAACTGGGAATTATTCCAACTGACGATGCGTTGTCCGAAGCACGGACCGCAGGCCTCGATTTAGTTGAAGTAGCTCCCAATGAACGCCCACCTGTATGCAGGATCATGGACTTCGGAAAGTTCAAATACCAACAAAAGAAAAAACAGCACAAGACGCACGTCCATCAAACAAAACTTAAGGAAATTCGGTTACGTCCAAAGACTGGTGAACATGACATCGAATTCAAAATAAATAAGGCCCGGACTTTTTTGGGACACAAAGACAAGGTGACCGTATCAGTTATCTTTCGAGGACGTGAGATGGCACATATCGATGAAGGTCAACGAATTATGCGTCATGTTATCGAACAACTTAAGGAGATCGCGAAGGTCGAATCGTCGCCCCAACAAACTGGACGCAGACTCATGTGTACCTTAGCTCCAAAATAAGTCACTGAAGTATCGGTAGTAAATGCCCCGCTTACCTGTGCTCTAAAAAAACAGTAAAGTACGACACTAAAAGCAAGAGAAAAATACATTATGCCAAAGCAAAAAACACACAAAGGAACCAAAAAAAGGTTTCGCATAACAGCTAAAGGGAAAGTGAAGCATCGTCGTAGCGGCACGAGTCACCTTCAGGTTCGCGTGTCATCGAAAAGAAAGCGAAATCTCCGTGGCACCGGTGTGTTAGACAAATCAGACACGGCAAACATCGTGGAAGCACTTGCGTCAAATAGCTACTGAAGCTCATCGTCATCCCATTTCGCAGGGTTTTTAAGCTCTGCGAAACAAGTTAGTCCAAAATAAAGATATTGTGAAAGTTTAGAAGGTTTATTCATGCGAACTAAAAATGCTGTCCCACGGTTGCGAGCGAAACGGCGATTGCTCAAGCGAGTAAAGGGTTCGGTTGGAGGTCGTAGACGTCTTTTGCGTACTGCGAAAGAATCCGTAATTCGAGCAGGAGTTTTTGCCAAGCGAGATCGCCGTCGTAGAAAACGTGATTTCCGACGCCTCTGGATTATTAGAATAAACGCTGCGTGCCGAGAGCGTGGTTTGCGCTACAGTCAATTTATCGCAGGTCTTGAAAAAATTGGCTGTGAACTCGACCGACGAACATTGTCAGAAATGGCAGTTCTCGATCCGACCGGGTTCGATGTTGTTGTAAGTCAGGTCCGAGAAGGCCTTGGTTTACCGGAAGCGGTTGTCGCGTAGTTCCTGTAACTACCGTATGAAGTTCCTCGCAACGGTCTACCGCTCGTGACAAATTTTAATCTCGATGCTTTTGTAGCCGATCTTGAGAGTCTACGTTCTGAGGTAAAGCAAGCACTCTCGGAAGTTTCAGGCGTAGAGTCGCTGGAAACTGCTCGCGTTGCATTTTTGGGTGCTAAGAATGGCCGGCTTAAGGCAATTCAAAAAGGGCTCGGCAAACTTGGTCGTGAGGATAAGCCGGCTGGTGGAAAACAATTCAATGCGATAAAGAAAATAATTGAATCGTTATTCGCCGAAGCCTCTGCTCAGATGAAATCACCATCGAAAGATGCCAAAGCCATTGAGCAAGTTGATGTAACCTTGCCTGGCAACCCTATTCGTTTTGGAAGTGTGCATCCTATCACTCAGACGATTCGCCGAGTTTCTTCGATCATGTCGAAACTCGGGTTTGAAGTGGTGGATGGGCCAGAAGTTGAGGACCAATGGCACAACTTTGAGGCATTGGCAATACCAAATGAGCATCCTGCTCGAGACCCACTTGATAATTTTTACATTCACGTTGCTAATTCTGATCGACCAGTCCTCCTGCGTTCTCAGACGAGCACCGTACAGATACGAGTCATGGAGCATCGCAAACCACCACTGCGGATTGTGTCGCTTGGTCGGGTCTATCGCCCGGATACTGCTGACGCCACACACTACCCAATGTTTCATCAGGTCGAAGGTCTACTTATTGAGCCCGGCACGACCATGGCACACTTAAAAAGTGTGCTCAGATCTTTTGCCTCAAGTTTTCTTGGAGGTGATGTTCGTGTCAGGTTTAGGCCGTCCTTTTTCCCATTCACTGAGCCGAGTGTTGAAGTTGATATGGAGTGGAATGGTCGTTGGATCGAAATGGGTGGGGCAGGCATGGTCGATCCGTCTGTTCTTCAATCTGTTGGTTACGATCCAGATGAAGTTTGTGGATTTGCTTTTGGTTTGGGTGTGGAGCGAATCGCTGCTCGCCGTTTTGGTGTCGCGGATATTCGAGACTTCTATCGAAACGATATTCGGTTTCTTGAGCAGTTTCATGATCGGGGGCAAGCATGATTGTGTCCCTAGATTGGCTATCTGAGTATGTTGATCTGCCAGAAGTTGATGTGTTGACGGAGCAACTCCTTCTATCAGGACTGAATCATGAGTCAACAAAAAACGTTGGTAGTGATACGGTCATTGATCTCGAAGTAACGAGCAATCGGCCAGATTGTCTTGGTCACATAGGGGTCGCGCGAGAAGTTTCTGTTTTATTTCAGCGTCCCTTGAAAATACCAAGGGCGTCAATCACGGGCCCAGAGGTCTCTCATTCTTTCTCGGTGGCAATTGACGCAACAGATATGTGCCCTTTCTATACGGCACGTCTTATCCGTGGCGTCACTGTTGGCCCGAGCCCCGACTGGCTCGTCCGTCGCCTTGAGGCCGTTGGTGTTGCAAGTGTGAATAATGTTGTCGACATAACAAACTATGTCATGCTTGAGTGTGGCCAACCTTTGCATGCCTTTGATCTTTCTAGCTTACGCGGTGATAACATCAATGTTCGGCGTGCTAGACAAGGGGAATCATTCGTTGCAATCAACCACAAGGAGTACGAACTGACTTCGGAGATGTGTGTCATCTCGGATTCGAAGCAGCCTGTGGCCATCGCAGGAGTGATGGGAGGCGCTGAGACCGAAATCTCAACTGAAACAACAGATGTTCTTATTGAGTCAGCCCAATTTGCTCCTTTGCCTGTACGGTCGGCTGCTCGTGCGTTGGTTTTAGGAAGTCCATCGTCATATCGATTTGAACGCGGTCCTGACCCTGCTGCTGTGGAATGGGCAAGTTGTAGGGCAGTAGAACTCATTCTCGATCTTGCTGGTGGTACTTTTGCCGCTCCAGCGTTTCAGGCAGGAAGCCTCGATTCCAGCCAGGCCACTATTGATTTACGTATGCACCGTGTGGAACAGGTTCTAGGTGTCTCAATTCCCAAACAGCGACAGCGGGAGATCCTTCAATCACTTGGCTTTGTTGAACAAGAGCCGGGGGGTGATGTGACACGTTGGCTTGCGCCAACGTGGCGTCGTGACTGCACGCGTGAAATTGATCTCGTTGAGGAAGTTGCTCGCGTTGAAGGGTATGATTGCGTGCCCGAGAATATTCCAATAACGGCTGTTCCTGTCCAGCGTTCACCACGTGAACGCATGGTTCGGATAGTTAGTGAGTCTTGTGTTGCTGCTGGTTTCTGTGAAGCAATGACGCGAAGTGTCGTTGGTGAAAAATTTGAAGAATTGAGTAGTCCTTGGGGATGCACCCCTGCACTCGTTTGCAGCCCCCCTCTGGTTCAAGGAGCAGATAGACTCCGCCGGACGCTACTTCCTAGTTTGCTGGATGCACGGTCAAATAGTCTCAGTTCAGGATCTTCTCATGGTGATCTGTTTGAGATAGCACACTGCTATCTCTCGCGCGAGAATGATGTGTTGGAAGATGCGTCGCCGATAGAAGAGCCTTTGTTGCTTGCGTTGGTAACAGGAGGTGACTTTTTTCATGGGAAAGGTTTTGCTACAGCCATTTTTGAACGGTTGGGATTGTACGAATGGTCATCTGCAGAGAAGCCGATTGCACACACAGACGTCGAATTTGGGCTTACCTATCACCCGTTTGAGTCTGCGGTTCTGCAGGCAGGTCGTTCCGCCGAGATTCTGTTTCATCGTTCAGGAGAAAAGTGTCGGAGGATTGGCGTTGTCGGTGAGTTTTCGGCAGACGTCATGAAAATGTGCGGTCTTGATAGAGATTCAGTTGGAATTGAGCTTCGACTTGATGGACTCGAGCTCACCACGATGTATGAACCAACACTTTTTTCACTCAGCAGCTTTCCGTCGATTGATCGTGACATGAATCTTGTAGTTGACGAAGTAATTTCATGGGCGTCAATTTGTGCTGCGATTGAATCAACCCAATGCGATGCCTTGGAAAGTATCCGCCTTGGTCAAATTTGGAGAGATACCGAACGTCTTGGCAAGGGCAAAAAAAGTGTGGTTGTATCAATCCGCCTCAGGAGCTTCAAGGAAACTCTGTCTGCTGAACAGGCGAATGCTTTTGTTGACGCGATGGTAAATTCTTGCCAGGACCGTGTCGGTGCAGCTCTTCGAGGATAAGAGGTGACGAGCAGCTAGCTGATGGGCCTGATGAAACACAGTTTTACATTGTCTTTTTAGGCTGATGTAGCGTGGTCGAAGTGCTACATCTGGCGATGAGCAAGAGATGTGCGGAGGGGGTGATTTACCATTTCGACTTCATTTCCCGTGGCCGCGGCAAACACGATGTGTTACATACCAATCAGTTTCTAAGGCTGTAGTGTTTTGCAAAAACATTCTTGTAGTATGAGCCACGCTGTTTCGGTCTGGTTTGTGAGCGGGAAGTAGCGGTTGACGGAGCCATCACCGAGCTCGATTCCCTCGAGGGCATCAATTCCTAAGGCTCACGACGCCAGGAGGCCATCGAGATATGCCCGAGCTGCTTGGATCACTGCGGTGATCTCAGCTGTAGAGTTCAGAATTGGCACACCTCGTGGCACAGGGTGCATAAAGATCTCTACCGGCCCAGCAAACTGCATCTCGGCAAGCTGCCGCATCAGGGGACCGAAGTCGAGTGAGCCACGACCAGGCAGCTGCAAGAGTTCATCGGCCTTGGGCAACTTCTCTTTTGAGCTCTTCCCATACTGCTGGGCATAGACGAACTTGGCTGCTGAACCTGCGTCACCTGCCAGGCCGGCGAGCAGGTTGCCATCTTGAGGAAGATGGTGTGGGGCGAGGGCGATTCCTATACGGTCACTCTCCGCCAATGTGGTAAATCGGCGGATCGACTCGGGTGAGTTCAGTAGTGAGTTGGAGTGGTTTTCAATTGCAATCATGCCCGCTCCTGCCTCAGCTTGTTTTATTGCCGGACTAAGTTTGCTGAGAAACGTCCGGATGGTAGCGTCGAGAGGCTTACCAGAGAGCTTGCCATTGCTCGGAGCCATCGTGCCAAGACAGTCTGTGAATCGCCAAACTGTCGCGATACGGCACAAACTCAGAGTCAAGTTTGAAAGCCCCAGGGAGGTAAAGGCTATGCCGCCGAGTCGTACGTGATGTTTTTCAAGCAGCTGCTGGACCTGCTCGACACCACGGCTTTCAATGTCCTCTCGCTGTGTGGTTGTGGCCACAGGTCAATTAATGTGGCGCCAGTCTTGGCAACCTCAGGCAGGATTTCGGGGAGCGCAGCAGTCCCGTAGAGTGCTGACGAGAGATTAATTTGGGCCGCCAGCGAATGTTCAGTGATTCCTCGACAGTTAAGCCGGCTGTTTCCACAACAGCTGTAGCAGAGATCATCTAGGTACGGTGGCTGAGCGTGGTTCTCAAACGGAAACCTCGTATCCCTTGCGTTGTGGCCTGCTGAGAAGACGGTTTGCCTCTTCATCAGCCACAAACTGCTCGACGGTGGCGTCCCAGCTCAGTGGTCGCCCAAGACGACAAGCGATGTTGCCCAAGTGGCAGGTGGTGGCAGAGCGATGCTGACTTTCGGCATCAGAGATGGGTTGTCTGCCAGTCGCGACGCAGTCGAAGAAATTACCCATGTGATTCACAATCGCCTCGATCTTACCATTTCGCTCTGGCCGGTTGAGGTTATCGAATTCGTACAGTCTGAACGCGTCACGCGGCAGTGGTTTCTCAGCCAGCTCGTCGACGGGCACCCCAGTTAGCGAGCTGCGGTTGACAAAGATGCGGCCTTCGCTGCCCTCAAACAGGATGCCGTTGCGGCCGGTGTCGGTGACGAGCATCTCCACATCGTTGGAATACCGAAAGAGCACGCGAAATGAAGTGGGCACGTTGTAGCCGTTGTTGACCTGCGGCATGGTCGCCTCTGGAATCACCTCAATTGGATCGGTGCCAATTGCCCACTGGGCGATGTCGAGATGATGGGCCCCATGATCGGTCATCTTTCCGCCAGCATAGTCAAACCACCAGCGAAACGTGTAATGGCAGCGTTCTTTGGTGTAGGGCACAAGCGGCGCTTGGCCGAGCCAGCGTTCCCAGTTGAGACTATCAGGAGTAGCTGCCGTGGCAAACGGACCACCCACTTCGTTGCTGCCGATCGCTATCTCAAGTCGTTTGAGTTGACCGATCCGTCTAGCACGTACCATTTCCACAGCAGTACGGAAGCGGTGGTCGCTCCGCTGCCAACTGCCAACCTGCACGATCCCACCGGTGGTCTTCATCACCTTGCGAATCTGCTTGCCTTCATCGATTGTCAACGTGATCGGCTTCTCAACGTAGACATCTTTTCCAGCCTTCAACGCATCGATCAACATGCCGGCATGCCAGTGGTCGGGGGCACCAATCAGAATTACTCGGATCCGGTGGTCGTCGAGGAGTCGTCGGTAGTCCTCATGTCGATCGACGCCCTCATAGATCAATTCTGGTGACAAACTCGTTTGCTTTTCGACGGAGGGATCAATTGCGGAGAGGTCACGAACGGAGGCATCGACATCAGCCATGGCGAGAAGACGGCCGTGGGTTTTGGCAAGTCCGGCAATCACCGAGCCTTGATAGCGGCAGCCGATCACGCCAATACCGAGATCATCGCGGTTATCAGCAACGGCCGGCCGAACCGCTCCCAATGGGCTGAGTCCTTGCATGAGTGCCGCGGTCGCAGTTGCCGTGGTTGATCTCAGCACACCTCGTCGTGAGATACGGTGGTCTTGTGATGACGGCATGTCGTCTCTCCAATAAGAGTTCTTTTCCCTGTGGAGAGGTCTCCCGCAGGGCAGCCGATATTAAGTGTAGAGGCTAGAAAATATCCATCGCCGGTCAGGATTAGTCGTCAATCTCAACGCCTTGTGCTGCTTGTGGTTGAGGACACTTCTGGCAAAGGGGGTCACCAATTAGCTCCCTATGCCTGTATGTCAAACCGATCTAGAAGTCTGAGAATTGTTCAAATTCATCGTAGGGGCGATGTTCGAGATTTACAAATCGTGTGTAGTCGTGTTGCCAAAGAAGTTTGATATCACCAATTGGGCCGTTACGTTGTTTTGAAACTATGATTTCAGCTTCACCCTTCACTCGTTCACGGTCTTCATCTGTTGTTTGGTAGTACTCTTCACGATGGACAAACATTACCACATCAGCATCTTGCTCAATAGCACCAGATTCACGCAGATGATTTAGTCTTGGTCGGTTGTCTCGTGATGCTTCAGCTTGCCTATTCAACTGAGCGAGACAGAGAATAGGAATATCAAGTTCGCGAGACATAGTCTTTAGTCGTCGTGCAATACGAGCCACTTGTTCCTGACGCGGGTCTCGTGGATTGTCCGGTTCGATGAGTTGTAAATAATCAATGACAATAATCGAAAGCCCTTGCTTTCTTTTTAATCGACGTGCTACCGCAGCGATCTCCGTCAAAGTTCGACCAGGCGTATCATCGATGTAAAGAGGAGCAGAACTAATCTCAGAGGATTTTTGAACAAGACGGCGTCTGTCTTCTTGTGAAATTGTTCCATTACGCAAACGATGTCCATTTACCTGAGCGGCTGAGCAGAGAAGTCTATCTGCGAGTTCGAGACTTGCCATTTCGAGACTGACGAATAAGACCGGCTGGTTACTATTAATTGAAATATGCTCAGCAATATTCATGGCAAGCGCTGTTTTACCCATACTGGGGCGAGCAGCTAATATGATTAACTCCGAGTTGTGGAGTCCGCCACAGAGTGTGTCGAGATCAGTGAAGCCGGTTTCAACGCCACCAAGTGCATGCTCGTGTTTCATGCGAGCATCCATGCGCACCATCACATCCTCAAGAACGGACTGAATAGGCTTTGCTTCAGCAGAACTGCGGTTTTCAAGAATTGAAAAAATCTTTTCCTCAGCTTGTGAAAGTAGTTCGCGTGGCTCATCATAGGCATCGTATGCATCTCGAAGAATGTCGGTGCTGGCATCGATGAGCGATCGAAGCATTGCTTTGTCGCGAATAATATGTGCATAGTGCGAAGCGTGAGCAGCATGAGGAACTGAGCTTATCAACTCTGCAATAGCCGCAGCCCCCCCAACGGCGTCAAGTTCGCCCTTGGTTCGCAATCGTTCGAGTAATATCGTCGCATCAATTCTCGCACCACCGTCATGAAGGTCGAGGAGATGTCGAAAAATTATTTGATGTGCTTCGTCAGCAAAGTCTTCTGGTCGGACTGACAGGGCAACGTCATCACAGACATCGGGTTTGAGAAGAATGCTACCGAGGACATTTCTTTCAGCCTCAATGTTTCCAGGTCGACCAAGTTTGGAAATGTCATGCTCATCTTGGCTATACGCTTGGTTTCTTGCGCGCTTGCCGGTTTTGCTCGACTTTCTGGGGCCAGTTGAATTTTGAACAGACTGCGCCACACTTCCACGAGACTCAACCATTCAGAGGCCCCCTGCTTCATTTGGAACTTTTAGTCGCGATTTACACCTAAGCAGATGTTTTTTCATTCCTGCTCATATTTCTTGGAATCAAGTTTGGCTAGGTATATGCACCAAGAGTTAGCAGAAGCCAATTACTTGGGAGTCTCGATTCGAAATTAGTGTGCGTTGTTGAGGCTATTCTCAACTCAATTTTCTTCACTGCTTGCAGGTACAACCCAGACCTTAAGATCGCCTTCAACTTCACTCGCAAGACGTACTTTCACCGTGTAAAGACCGACCTCTTTAAGAGGACCTTGAAGAATGATCTGGTCTGGGGGGACAACAAGATCTTGTTGCTTGAGCGATCGTGAAATCTCGGGCGCTCCAACGGAGCCATATAGGTGACCTTCGTCGTTTGCGTTCGACTCTATCGTGACACTTGTTCGGACTAATTCTTCAAGCAATCCACGAAGTCCAGCCAGTCTTTCACGAGCAATGGCTGCAAGTTTCGCTTTATGTTTTTCAACCATTCTCTTGTGGTGTTCTGTAGCGACGGTTGCAAGACCTTGCGGCAACAGGTAGTTGCTGGCGTATCCTGGTCGAACTTCAACGACTTCACCTTGTTTTCCAAGATGCTCCACATTCTGAATGAGCAAGAGTTCAATCCCGCCACGGGCACCTTTTGGAAGGCGTTTATGACGCTGGTGTTTTGGCTTTTTAATAGTTGTTGTGGACATGCGAGAACCCTTTAGAAGTTAAAATGTTGTGTTGCTTTGTGTTTCTGTAAGTTTAGAAAGGAATGTCGTCTTCGGCACCACCTGCTGCATTTGCGGCACCAAAACCACCGCTTGTATCATACCCTGCTGATTGGTCTGCCTGATTTTGATTATTGCCACCTGCACTGCCTTGGTTACGGCTACCCGCTTGACTGCCTTCCGGACGATTCCCACCGCGTGATCCAATAAGGTGCATTCTGTCACCAACAACACGGAGTTTTGAGTTTTTCTTACCGTCTTTTTCCCATGAATCTAATTTTAAGCGGCCCTCAACCAAAAGAGGTGCGCCTTTTGTGACGTATTCACCAGCAATTTCAGCAGTTCGACCCCATAGCGTGATATCAACAAACGTTGTCTCTTCAACCCATTCCCCCGAAGACGATTTTTTTCGATCATTAATTGCAAGGCCGATTTCAGTAACCGCTGAGCCGTTTGAGATATACCGCAATTCCGGGTCACGGGTTACGTTTCCCATGAGAAATACACGGTTCATGCTGCTGGCCATAGTGATTTCCCTTTGCTTGGTACTCTGAACGTTTGGGTGATAAAAAATATGTTGTGCGACGGGCCTAATAGTGAACAAGTGTTCATATTTCGTCAAGACCTGTCGCGCTGTCTTCAGTTTAGGTTCTTTACTTGCCTGCTGCCGCTGCCTTTGTGCTGCTGTCTCCAGACTGTGCGTGCTGAACAAGGGGCTCAGCAAGCCGGGGGTCAATTTTTAGAATCAGTCGTCGGAGAATGTTTTCATTCAATTCGCATTGTCGTTCAAAGGCAACCAAGCCTGTTCCTTCCATGCTGAAATAAATGAGCCAGTATGCACCCTTGCGTTGATTTTTAATTGGATAGGCAAGTTTTCTTTCGTCCCAGAGTTGGGACACTAGCACGGTGCCTCCATGCTCGGATACGAGTTCATTAATTTGGCTCGTGACAGTTTCTGGGTCGCGAGAATACTTCGTCGAATCGAGGATAAACATCCCTTCGTAGACCGTCATCTTAAATGATCCTTCCAGTAGTGCTTTAAAAAGTTTTTGTGTCTTGTTGTTTAATAAGTTCAGTTGTACCGATTCATAGTTGTTTCTATGCCGAGGGTGACCCAGGATTCAACAGCATCAGCAGCCCGATGAATCGTTTCGTTGAGATCACTTTGTTCATATTTTGTAAATTTCCCGAGTACGAAAGAGGGCGGATCTTGATGCTTTGGAACTGGCCCTATGCCCACTCTGAGCCTTGGAATTGCCGTATTGGAAAGACGTGCAATGGTATCCGCTAGGCCTTTCTGCCCACCCGCAGACCCCCTCAGACGCATCCGAATGGTGTTAAGCGGTAATTGGAAGTCATCACAAATCACAAGAATGTCCGTTAGGTCAAGTTTATAAAAGTCACGAGCGGCGAGCACGCTGCCACCGCTTAAATTCATCCATGTAAGTGGCCAGAGAAGCAGCGCCGGCGTTCCTCGAATGGTCGTCTGAGAAGTCTCTCCCTGAAAGCGTTGTCTACGGTTTGGATTTCCACCACGCTCTGCCAATAGGTTGAGTACGTCAAATCCGACATTATGTCGAGTGCCTTCATATTTCCGTCCAGGATTACCTAAGCCAACCAACAATTTCACAGAGTATTACCGTTGGGAGTTCATGTTGCTTACGCTGCAGTGTTTTAAAAAGCAATGAGTCTGATTCATTCATTATTCGACTCTACTACTTCTGCGTGAATATCAGATGCGTCTTCAAGCTTTTGGCCGGAAAGAAGGCAGGATGCCACAACAGTTTCTTTTTCTGCGGTCGCGAAAACTCCTTCCGGAAGTTCGAGATGCTTTATCTTGAGAACATTACCGGCTTCAAGATGAGCAAGGTGAGCAACAGCAACTTCTGGCATTGTTTGCGCAGTGCATTCGACTTCGATTTCTCGGAGAGTTTGCTTTAATTTTCCTCCAGCTTTCGCTCCCGGAGATTCGCCACGAAACTCAACAGGAACGACTACTTTTATTTTTTCTGACGGATCAATTCGCAGGAAATCGATATGTAGAGGAATTGTGCCATACGTGTCCCATTGAAGTTCACGTACAAGAGCCGGTGATTTTACTGCTCCAGTTAATTCGACTGTTTTGCTGCCATGCCGAACCATTGCTTCAACGGCGTCGCGTCGTACAACTAAATCGACACATGTCTCGCCATGGCCATATAAAACTGCTGGGACGTGGCCTTCTTGACGCATTTTTCTGCAGGCTTTTGTGCCAGTAACGCTACGGGCTGTGACTTCGAGTAGATCGCTCATCGGAAACTCCTTATTTGGGCCCCATATTGTGCCATTTTTCGATCTTTTCGCAAGCGGGAACTCTAAATGACGGCCCGAATACTCAATTATTGAAACATCATGCTCACCGACTCATTTCGGTGGATCCGCTTGATGGCCTGCCCGAGCAAACTAGCTACCGAGAGAACCGTAATATTTGGGAGGGTTTTCTCCTGTGCAAGTGGGATTGAGTCAGTCACGATGATTCCCGAGAGGGGAGCCGCCTGTAATCTCTCAACAGCTGGCCCGACGAGGAGCCCATGGGTTGCGGCAGCAAAAATTTGTTTTGCCCCGTGGTTATTGAGGACTTCGGCCGCTGAGCAGATAGATCCGGCTGTACTAATCATGTCATCAAACATGAGAGCTACTTTTCCTTCAACGCTTGCACCGATGATATTTGCACTGGTGGTCGTGTCAGCACTTACGCGTCGTTTGTCAACAATCGCGAGAGGTGCATTGAGCCGTTGGCCATGGCCAACGGCCCGTTTGATTCCGCCAACATCAGGACTCACAACAATCAGATCATCTGCTGGTAAATCAATTGACTGTAAATGATTATTAAGGACTGGTGCGGCATAAAGATGGTCAACGGGTACATCAAAAAACCCTTGAATCTGTGCAGCGTGGAGATCCATTGCAAGAACTCGATCCGCACCTGCGCGTGTGATTAAGTTGGCGACAAGCTTGGCAGTAATAGGAACCCGGCCCGAGTCTTTGCGGTCTTGTCGCGCATAACCAAAATAAGGAATGACAGCAGTAATCCGATATGAACTGGCCCGCTTGAAACTGTCAATCATCACCAGCAGTTCCATGAGATGTTCGTCAACTGGCGGACAGGTTGGCTGGACAATAAAAATGTCTCGCCCTCGAACATCTTCGTCTATTTTGCAAGAGATTTCTCTGTCCGGAAATCGGCCGATAGACATCTTCCCCATGGGGAGGTTGAGATAGCGACAGATGTCCTGAGTCAAAGAAGGGTTTGCCAGCCCACTAAAAATCTTCAAGTCATTCATGTGGTGATCTCAGAACTAAAAAAGAGAGGAGGATCGTGAGAACACTCTTTTACGGTATTAAGAAGGATGTTCAAGGATTGCTACTCTCTGTCGGGTGAGACAGATGTCACGGACTTTTCAGGCTACGGCTACCTATTTATGAATTGCTTGAAGAGCTTCGGCCACGGCCTGGAGTTGCTGTGGCGTGTTGACCGATAGTGATTCGCTTGGGTCAAGACAGGCAACCGCATCGACTTTCTCTCCTGCGTCAAGAAGTACCTTTGGGCAATCGGTGAGGTAGTACTCTCCAGCTGCGTTATCAGTGTTAATTTGCGCCAAGGCCTTAAGTAACTGGTTGGCGGCGAAAACATAGGTGCTCATGTTGACTTCTTGAATTAGTCGCTCGCTTTCAGTTGCATCTTTTTCTTCAGTAATACATACAAACTGTTTGTCTGCGTTCCGCACTATGCGGCCTAATCCGGTTGGGTCTTCCGTGATCGCGGTTCCAAGAAGACACGCAGCACCAGTCGATTGAAAAACATTGAGTAAACGTCGGATGCTCGAGGGGCGCAACAGAGGTGAGTCACCACAGACGATGACCACAGGCCGAGAGCGGGCACCCGCGGTGAGAGCTGATTCTATTGACGGAACTGCGGCTCGGACGGCGTCACCAGTTCCAAGCTGCTTTTGCTGAACAGCGAATTGAACACCCGGCCTTGCTCCAATATGTGCGCGTACCTTCTCTCCACCATACCCAACGACAACAATTTGTTCCGTACACCCAGCATCGTTCAGTGCATCAAGAACCCATGCAAGCAGAGTCTTGCCAGTGGCCTCATGTAGTACCTTGGGCAGGTCGCTGTTCATGCGAGTTCCTTTTCCTGCCGCGAGGACGATTGCGATGGGCGAGGTGTTAGGCATCGGCTGCTTTGCTTTCTTTAGTCATGAAACTTTTGTCGTTAAAAATGTTCGACCTCTTGGCAGGGTGTGACAAAGAAGAGATTCTTGCCAATACCACCGAAAGGTGTATCAGAAAAGAAGCTGGCTCGTCACCCAGGATGACCAAGGCTGGGTCCCTAAAGATAGCTTGGTGAGAAGAGAATCGAAGTTAACGATACTTAACGATGCCGCTCGATTGCCTTTTAGGAACCTATCTCATTGGGCCCCGGCTAAGTTCGTTATCGAGTCCATGCGTGGCGTTTCAACGAACTGATGCCCCATGAAGCTCATGGCGTCATAACGGTGATCTTCAGACAGAATGAACACCACATTTCGCGGTTTCGCGTTCGGGACGGAGACCGGCTCAACCTCTTCTGGAACGGCGCACGCCCGATCCTCTTGCTTCTTGAGCACTGGCTGTGATTGCAATGAGAGAAGCGATCCAGAGGGCAGTTGCGGCAGATAGTGGGCTCTTCATTGTTTGTGCTGTCTTTGATTGGCTGTCGTGAGTCGGGCTTTCTCTCGCCGGCGGACCAGACTTTGATGTCGTTGAGCTTCGCTGTTCCCTGAATCGTTGTGGCAATCTCAAACGACATGTTCTTTGCAGTCGCGAACTGTGGATCGTGTGCTTGAAACACCGTCCGCTTGCCTTTGTCGTCAACGAGTTGGACAACCAAATGCTCTTCGCCGACTTCGGCGAGCACCGTGTACCAAGTGAACGGCTTGAGCTGGAACTCGTTCGCCCGTGTATGAACTATCTTTTCATTGTTGGTCAGCAGAACGGCTCCCAACTTTCCGAAATAGATTTTGCTTACGTGATGTCCGAACTCGATCAACGGAACTTGGGCGTCGCCGGGGTGATCGTCGATTTGAAAGCGACAGGTCATCCTGTATTGCGCGGGAAGCTTTCCCATCCCGACACGCGGAATATTGCTGAGATGATGGCCGATTTCGCGTCGCTGTTGCTGGTACTCCTCCGTAGCGGCGATGCCGATAAGAGCCCCGTCCTTCACCGACCACTGTGTGCGCCGTTTCGGCCACCAGCGTGGTTTGGAAATTGGCTTCGCTGAGGAAAAGGTTTCTGCAAAGAGCAACTACCCCCGCTCAAGTATTAGGGTGTTGAGGTCGTCGCTCTTCGTCGATTCTGTTAAAGCAGAGTCACACACAAACGTAGAACAGACAACTACTGCAACCAGGATGAGGCGAGTCAAGTTTGCAATTTGCATTGTGGTATTACCTTCGAGTGTGTGTATCGCTTACATCAATCCGACATTTTGACTAACGAAGCATCGTCGAAGTATCCAACAGAGACAAAAAAAGGCACCGTCAGTCACTGACGGTGCCCTAGTGGAGGCGGCGGGAATCGAACCCGCGTCCCGTGACGTTTCAGAACAAACTTCTACGTGTGTATTCGGTCAATTTAAATCTCGTGAAAAACCCCCCGGCCGACAGGGTGTGTCCTTCACCAGCCCGGAACAAATTTAGTCCTGCCCGTACTAGGCGATGAAACAGAACGAGTCGGATTTGGCGACCGATTGGTAGGCCCTTCCGACTGGGGCCATCGCTCGGAGCAACTTAACTAAGCTGCCAGAGAAAACTGAGCTTCGGCAATTGAAGCTGTGGTCGACTTTTTGCGTGGCCTGCCGACCAACCACGACACGCGATCTGAACCTCTTACAATCCGGTCGAAACCAGTACGCCCCCTTTGTATGGATAGAATTGTGCGTGCGAACAACAAGTTCGGTCACTCAGTGCGGCGTTATTTAGGCTGGATTCTACAATCGCCAAAATTTGCCCTACCCTTCAGTATACGTCTACCGGCAGACTTGTGGCAGAAAGTTGTCCACTTGTGTCGGTTTTGTCGACGCGGCTTGCTAGAATTAGGCTGATTTTTCTGGAAAAAGACTGAAAAACTGGTTGTGCCGACTCATACTGGAAGTCATCTTCGGATGCACCTTGACGGGAATGTCTCGGTGCCAAATTTCTTCTCGATTTGACGGTGATAATATGAAGCCCGTACTCTTTCATAAGTCTTTATGGCCTTTTGCATCGAACTCTTTGCAGCATACGAATGGTAGAGCAATGTCTCGTCAGCCATTAATGAATAGATTACCAGTTCTAAAGCCGTCACGAATCACTGTTTTATGCATGTGGTGTGCCATCGTCTGCGTAGGGTTAGCCTCGTCAGCACCTTCAGTCTCAGCTCAAGAATGGGCGGAAAAGATGTTCTCGGTGACCAGTCATAATTTTGGCACGGTTGCTAAAGGCTCAAAAACAGAATTTCGATTCGTGTACCGGAACTTATACGAAGAGGATGTTCATGTTAGCAGCGTCCGTACGAGTTGTGGCTGCACTCAGCCAGCAATCACGAAGAAGTTGATTGCGACTCATGAGACGGGGGAGATTGTTGCGGTGTTCAATACGCGAACGTTTCTCGGACAACATGGTGCAACGCTCACTGTGACGTTTGATCAGCCGTTTCAGGCAGAAGTACAACTGCGAGTGGCAGGCAATGTTCGGGGAGATGTCACCTTCGAACCATCGTCGGTAAATCTTGGCAATGTTGACCTCGGCCGCGGGGCAGAACAAGTTGTACGAGTGTCCCATATTGGTTTAACACCTTGGGAGATAACGGATGTTCGAAGTGCAAATGTTAATTTTGAAGTTTTGCTCTCCCAGCCTCAGCATACAGGCTCTCAGTCCGCATATGAGCTTACGCTTCGACTGAAACCGGATGCTCCGGCCGGATATATCAATGACCAACTCATTCTTGTCACGAACGATCCGCGGGCTTCACAAATTCCGATGGATGTCGAGGGCCGTGTTGTAGCTGAGGTAAGTGTAAGCCCACAACTTCTAGCCTTGGGAAATGTTGTACCGGGTGGCACCGTTACAAAAAATATAGTTGTGCGAGCTAATAGACCGTTTTGTGTCACCGGCATTGTGTGCAATGACGGCTGCCTGAGCTGCCCAGCAAAAGAAACACCAGCGAAGGTGCATATTTTACCCGTTACTTTTCAGGCTGGAGATGTTGGTGGCCGCATTGAGCGGGAGCTGACAATTACGACTGACTTGGGCGATGGTGCGGTTCCTGTTGTTACCGTTCAGGCGTTGGTCGATGGTGCCCCTGCCGATGGCGCATCAGCCCGTCGTACGCCTTCTCCCGAGCAGTCGGTAAGTCTCCGTTAGGTTTTAGTCCTCACCGGTCCTCTAGGGCTAAATATTGTCGAGGTGATGGACCAATATATTTTGCAACCGGGCGGATTAACCGGTTGTCACTCATTTGCTCAATAATGTGTGATGTCCATCCACTCATTCGTGCAACGACAAACAGTGGTGTGAAAAGATTGATAGGAAGCCCAAGGGCGTGGTAGATCCTGGCTGCAGGCCAGTCGAGGTTTGGTTTGAGACGTTTTTGTTCAAGCAGCACTGACTCGACTTTGTGCGCGAGTTTTTCTAGTTTGCGGTGCGGTTCGAACGAAGGACTGCTGTCATCCAGCTGATGTCCTGCTTCTCGCAAAAGAATTGCCCGAATATCACCAGATTTATATATTCTGTGTCCAAATCCCATGATGACATCTTTGTTTTCAAGTTGTCGGGCAACCCAAGGTTCGACGTTCTCTGGTGTGCCTATATCCATAAGTTGTTCAAGGACTTTTTCATTTGCACCGCCATGAAGTGGGCCTTTAAGTGCGCCGATAGCAGTAGTGATTGCTGAGTGCATATCAGAACCTGTAGACGTCACGGTCCGGGCTGCAAATGTCGAGGCATTGAATTCATGCTCGGCATACAAAATGAGTGTTTTGGTGAACACACTTGCAGCATTTTTAGAAATCTGCGTGTGACACAGTTTTTCGAGAAGGGCAGTTGCAAGAGGTTTTTTGGGCCAGGGGGTAGGCTGCCTGCCAGAAATACAATCAATCCATGTGGCCAATAAAGCGGGAACGTGTCCGAGAAGTTGTTCAGCTTTCAATCGCTCTTGGGAAAGGTCTCGATGATGAGGCATTTCCTTAGGTCCATTATCACATTCAAGTTGGCCAAGAATGCTTACGCCAGTGCGAAGCACATCCATGATGGAACATTGGGGAGAAGTTTTGGCAAGTCGCTCGAAGCACCACAGGACTGTTTCAGGCAAAGACTGTGCATGCGTATAGAGACGCATTGCGAACTCTCGAAGTTGATTCTTGGTGGGAAGATCACCCCACAGGAGAAGGTATGCGACTTCTTCAAAGCTACATTCCAAGAGATCTGTTATCGCGTACCCTCGGTATCGAAGGATTCTATCGAGTGAACAGATGCTGGTGTGGCCCGCTGTGACACCAGCGAGTCCATTTCTAGAATCTTTGCTATGAGGCGATGGGTCAGGCATGGGAAAAAGTTGAAGTGTGTGAACTATTGATAGTGCTACTTTTTGGAAAATCGATGGGGGTAGTGGATCAAATGGACAATTTGCGTCAGGTGTTTTTATTGTTTTCCTATGAAGGGTCGTAGTCTAGCAATTCGTAGAGTTCTTCACGTGTCTGCATTAAGTCAAGAAGAGTTTCTTGACTTCCTTCATCTCCAAGAACTTCGAGCCCAACTTCAATCGCTTTCATCGCCAGCCGAAGAAGTGTGACCGGGTAGAGTACTGCTGCGAAACCCAAAGTGCCAAGTGTTTCACGAGATAAAAGCGGACCTTGCCCAAACTCGGTCATATTGGCAAGTCCCATTGATTGAAGTTCTTGTAGAAGTGCTCCTGCTTCCGAAAATTCATCTTGGCTTTGAAGGGCCTCAGGGAAAATCCAATCAGCCCCAGCGTTGTGGTATGCCTCTATACGAGAAAGGCAGTCTTTTATCGACCCGACACCTCGGACGTCAGTTCGAGCAATAATGACGGTGTTGTCACTTTGCCTGCCTTCGCAGGCAGCATGGATTTTTTCAGCCATTTCACTTTCTGAAATAACTTGTTTGCCATCGAGATGCCCGCATCGCCTTTCAAGTACCTGGTCTTCAATCTGGATCGCCGCCGCTCCAGCAGCTTCGAGGTGGCAAATGTTTTTTTCTATGGCAGCTGCATCACCATAGCCGGTGTCAGCGTCAACAATGACGGGCAGGCACACGTTTTGTGTAAGTCGAAACGTTTGGCGCTCGAGTTCTTCGAACGGAATAAGCCCGACGTCAGGAATTCCAAGTAGCCCGGCCGAGAGTGCTGCTCCAGAGAGATAGACTGCTGAAAATCCTTGACGTTCAATCTCCCTGGCTGCTAGTGGGAAAGGTGCCCCGACGATGGTGATCGGTTGATTTTCTAGGGAAATACGAAGATCTTTACCGCTTTGTCCCACAGGTTTGGGCGTCGCGTAGTCAGTCATCAAATTGGTACTCGTGAACAGGGAAGAACCGAGGCGATATGCTACGTAGAGTACCGTAACGACTCGTAAAAGAAATGCCGGGTAAACACCCAACAGCAAGAAGGTTTTTGGTGGGCCAGATGGAAGGAGAAAAAACACGCTATGGCTTCTTGAATGTTGTGCCTTTAGCGTTGGCTGAATGGGCGATCTTCACATGTGTTTTTGCGGTAGCAGGAGCATGGCCAGCACCGGACGTGAACGAAGGTTACTATCTGGCAAAAGCTCGGCACTCGGTGAATCCCGAATGGTGTGAAAATGACTTTTTTCTCAATTCGGAAGATGCACATGGGCTTTTTTTCCTTATCCTTGGTCCTTTTGCTGCTTCAGCCAAGCTTTCAACAGCAGCCTGGGTTGGGCGATGGGCTGGCTGGTTGGCTTTGGCAGTAGGGTTTCGTCATGCAGTCATGCAACTCTTTCCATCTTTTCTTCATCGCTTATTTGCAATCACCATGTTTTCCTTGGCGGCTCGCTATACCACCATGGCTGGAGAATGGATGATAGGAGGATGTGAGGCAAAGGTATTTGCATGGGCCCTTGTATTAGGTGCATGGGGCGAGGGTGTTCGTGGTCGCTGGGCTTATGCCTGGCTACTGAGTGGAGCCGCGACGGCGTTTCATCCATTAGTGGGTGGTTGGATGATGATCTCAATCGCTTTTGTAGCATTAATCCAGTCAATGAAACGGAGAGACCAAATTGACTGGTTGAACCTCTGTGCTCTTGCTTGTGTGATCGCTGGTCTTGCTGTGGCACTTTATGGCGTCTGGCCGGCCATGCAGATGTCCAGTGGGGTAGCTGCAGATATTTGTGAGGAGGCCGCTGCGATCTACGTTGTTGATAGGTTGCCTCATCACCTTCTCCCTAGTTCGTTTCAGGAGTCATTGGTGACTCGGCATCTGCTCGCCGTCATATTTTGTGGAGTGCTTTACGCAGCATTGCCTTCTGGTTCACGTCGCCAAAGAGGGCTGATGATGGTTCTGGCAGCTGTTTTGATTTCTTGCAGTGGTTTCGTGATAAGCCTGTGTGAGCAGATTGCACCATATTTTACGTACGGTTTATTGCGATTTTACTGGTTCCGGCTTGCCGATGGTCTTGTTCCCCTTGGGCTTTGCGTGCTGCTTACTCATTTTCTTTTTCGGACACCGTCAAGTCCTTTTGGGGAACTCCTTCGTAGCAGACGAAGTTGTTTAGTTGCCTTAATTCTTTGCCTTTTTGCATATGATTCTGTTCTTCAATCGAGGCATTGGCCATTGCTTACGGACTCCTTTCATCCGCGGAGTGATAAACGTGTTGAGTCAGTTTCATGGAACGAGGTTTGCCAATGGGTTCAGAAAGCAACGCCACCAACAGCCTGTTTTCTTACACCACGTGGTGCAGCGAGTTTTCTTTGGCGTGCTCAGCGATCAGAGGTTGTTGCGTGGAAGAATGTACCGCAAGACCCAATTTCGATTGTGGAGTGGCGAGACCGCATTATTGACTGTTTTTCTTATGACGGGACAATCAAAAATTTGGCAAGCAGCACATGTAGTTTAGGAATACCTCATCTCAACCACATCGCGACTACGTATAACGCGAACTTCATCGTTGCGCCGTTAAAAAGTTTTAATGCAATGCCTCGTCAGCCACAGGCTATGTACAGGAACAAGCACTACGTCGTTATCAAAATCCCGGTTGATAATTCAGTAGAGTAGCGTCGAAGTGAGTATCGCTACTGCCAGCGAATGCCCAGTTTTTGGCACTGCAAGTCAAGAGCTTTTGCAAAGGCTGGAAGAGGATAATTAGTCTGTTTCGCAGTTGCCCAAAAGTAAGTGGAATCAACTATTTTTGGTG